>Ga0257112_10000668_pt1 | contig 13529 bp, 9 predicted proteins | sample LP_taG_5_FD_191565 | JGI IMG/M metagenome (GOLD analysis project Ga0257112, IMG submission 191565) | Marine microbial communities from Northeast Subartic Pacific Ocean, Canada - LP_J_2015_P26_1000m | ecosystem: Environmental > Aquatic > Marine > Oceanic | place: Canada: Northeast Subartic...
TACTTGTGGGCTTGAGATCATGGAGCAGCTTGCCGCTCTGGATACTGTCCCTGATCAGGTGCTCATACCTTGTGGAGGGGGAGGGTTGTTGGCGGGCTCTTCCACCGCAGTTAAGGCAATATCCCCTGAAACTGCAGTTTATGGCATTGAGCAGGAAAACTATGACGATCATTTATTATCCAAGCGCACCGGCAAAAGGGTAAGGATCGATGGTTCTGTGCCCACTATGTGTGATGCGCTAATGGCAACGACACCAGGAGAAATTACTTGGTCGATAAATAGTGAAACGGTGGACGATTTTCTAGTCGTGAGCGAAGACAATGTGGCGCATGCAATCTCGTACGCTTTTCGCTACCTTAAACTGATAGTAGAACCAGGAGGAGTGGTTGCCTTGGCCGCTCTGCTGGCTAACAAATTGGTAGTAAAAGACAGGACAGTTGTTATTGTTCTTTCTGGTGGAAATATTGATCGGAATACTTTTCTTCAGTGTCTGGAACAATATCCCTCGCCGTAATAATTGCCAGATATCTGATATAAGGGAGAATTAGCACTTGTCGGATGAAATTCGTTATCACGATCTAGGGTATGGAATTACCTGCATTGATACCCAGTTATACCGATCGGGGCTGGCTGCCTGCTATTTAATAGAGCACGATGGCATGGTGGGATTCGTTGATACTGGCACCAACAATTCTGTTTCTATCTTGCAAGAAGTCTTAAGGCGCAAGGGTATAGCCAACGAAAAAATTAACTATATTATGCCGACTCACGTACACCTCGATCACGCTGGTGCGTCCGGAAAATTAATGCAAGAATTTCCAGAAGCCACGCTATTGGCCCATCCCAATGCTGTCCGTCATCTAGCTGATCCCACTAAGTTAATACAAGGATCGCAGGCAGTATACGGTGAGAAAGCCTTCAAAAAAATGTTTGGAAAATTGATCCCGGTTGCTGTAGAGCGAATACAGGAAGCCACAGATGGTTTCGAATTGGATTTTAATGGTAGAAACTTACTTTTTATCGATACTCCTGGTCATGCCAAGCATCATTACTGCATCTATGATGAGCAGAGTAGTGGCTTGTTCACAGGAGATACCTTTGGAGCCAGTTATCCGGAATTAAATCTAGGTCGAAGGAGATTTATATTCCCGCCCACCACGCCTGTTCAATTTGACCCTGATGCTTGGTTGGAAACTCTTGATAAATTAATGGAGCTGAGTCCAGTTAGGGTATTCATCACCCATTTTGGTATGCTTGAAGGCGTAGAGGGTTTAGCCAAATTACTGCGGCAGGCGATCAGGGATTATGCAGCAATTGCTCAGGAATTCGCCAGCTCGGAAAACCGCTGCAAGCGTATCAGCGAATGCATTCTTCAAGATAGTATCAATTATCTATTGGACCAGCATTGCGGCGCTGATGTTGCGACCATCCGTCATCTTATTAGTTTCGATATGGAACTGAATGCTCAGGGTCTGGATTATTGGTTAACAACTCAGAATGTAACCTAATCAGCAGCGCTGCCGCTTGGCCGTGACTAGTTACTCCTGCTACGAAATGAGTAGCAAGACGGTCATTCTATAGTTGCCTTCATGGCATTCATGTATATACATTTATCCGTATTAGGTGGTAGCCATGAATAATCATTCGGCGACACGTTTTGAGCCGTCTTCAAATTCTTCATTCACTACTTCCAGGATTCGGGCTCGGCTAGGGCTGGCTAGTAATCTGCCATTTATAAATACTGCTGGGGTGGAACGCACACCTGAAGCATTGCCTCCTCGCTGATCATTGCGCACTTTCAGAATGACCTCATCAGATTCTAAGTCGGCACTTAATTGTTCTAGATCAAGGTTCAGTTCTAGTGCATAACTTTCAAATTCGTCTTCAACTCTGGGTAGCCGGGTCCAGATGGTCTGGGCAGCAAATAGGAAATCGTGCATCTCCCAAAACTGCCCTTGTCTGCCAGCTGCTTCAGCGTAAAGCGCTGCTGTCCACGAATGCTGGTGTGTCGCTGTTAAAGGGAAATGCCTAAATATAAGGTGAGCTTTGTCGCTAATACTCGGCCATAGTCGCTTCATGGCTTGATGCTCAGTTGCACAAGCTGGGCATTGAAAGTCTGCATATACCACAATAGAAACTGGGTTACTTCTTTGGCCAAAAATATGTTCGTTTTCAGCAATTTCTACCGGAGAGTAGGTAGGGCCTTGATTGAATAGTGTGTATAAAACAAATAGGAGTAATACGGGGGCAACACCGAACAACGCTACTTTAATCAGGAGCCGCCTTGACTGTTCACGTTGCTTAGCCGCGTGTTGTTTTTGGCTTTTTATCTTGAGTTGCTGTTCTCTTCTGCTCATCTCTAATAATTTCCTGCATCTAAGTTCTAATTGCTACACTAGGATTTCAATTATTCTTTGGCGGATGGCCTAGATTCGGTCATCTGTCTGGTTTCCCGTGACTTGTTAGAGTATAGCTAGGTAAATCAACCAGGAATACATCATCTAGCAAATGAAGTGGGTAGCATAGTACCGGGGCTTCCCGATCAACCTTTTAGTCTAATAGAAATAGAGAAGGGTCTACCCTTGTATTATTCAGATTAACACTCCAGTGCAGATGAGGTCCTGTAACCCTTCCTGTTTGTCCCACTTTACCTATTTGGGTGCCACTATCAACCCGGGTGCCGGGCTCAACTTCGATGGTGTTCATATGGCAATAAAGACTGATAAGACCATGACCGTGGTCCAGAATGATGGTGTTACCATTAAAAAAATAGTTGCCGGTAGTTAAGATGATCCCTGGGGCAGGCGCGTAAATCGGTGTGCCTTCATCAGCAGCGATATCCATTCCGGAATGAGGATTACGTGGTTGGCCGTTGAAATAACGTCTAAGTCCGAACGAACTACTTCTAACGCCTTTTACGGGTACCTGCATGGTGAAAACCGGTGTTAAGTTCTCATCCCAGCTGGAAAAAGCACGATTCATTTCACTACTTTCCTGTGTGATTCTAATCATATCTTCAGAATTGGGATTTACCTGGCGTTCATTGGTTATCGTAATGTGCTGTTCTACGTATACCTTATCTTCGACGGAAAATTGCAATAACTTTCGTTGACCGTCCGCCAGCTCAAGAGCAAACTGATGAGAACCGCTATGGGCGTTAAGGGGGATACCAATGATTGCATATTGGTCTTTGTTATAATTAGCTAGCAATATGCGTTGCTCTTTATAACGTCCGCTTATGGCGTCTACACCCGTAGGAATAATTGCGACACCTCCAGGTACCATAGAAGATTGAGGCAGACTGTTTACTATTAATGCGGCTGAAGCAAGATGAGATACTGTTATAAGTGCTCCAGCTAATAAAACCTGTTTGAATCTGGAGATCTCCAACTTAGGAATCCTCATTTAAGGTTGCTTTCACAGTGGAGACGATGCTGCCCTTTTTAAGCCGGGAAGTAATCTCGCTACCTATTTTGACATCGTCACTCTGGTGTATTACTTTCATATCGGCATTGTAAGTGATGCTATAGCCGCGAGAAAGCGTATTCAAAGGGCTAACAGCTTCCAGCCCCCGGCTTAACTCGCTTAATTTGGCTTGACGAATTTGCACATCGGCCTGCATAGATCGCTCCATTGTCTTAAGTTTGGCTCCTACTTGATCGAGTAGCTGTCGGATCCGTGATAGAGGGGTACTAAATTGCAGTCCGCGTTTCCGCTGCAATAGCTCCGAATGTTGTAAGGCTATTCGGTTGCGTATGGCCAATTGCAACTGACCTTCAAAGCGATCCAGTTTCTGAGCGTGTTCTTGAAGTCGTCGATCGGGGCGCTTAAGCTGCCTATACATCAACGCAAGTGTCCGATCGGTGCTCTGAAGTCGTTTTCCGATAGCTCGAGTAAATTGTTGTAGGTAACTTTGAAGAATTTCTAGATACTCGAATTGAGAGGGACTCAACTGTTCAGCGGCGGCAGAAGGAGTTGGTGCGCGTAAGTCGGCTACAAAATCGGCAATTGTAAAATCGATTTCATGGCCCACAGCACTGGTTATGGGTAGATCGCTGGCGAAAATAGCTTGAGCTACATCCTCTTCATTGAAAGCCTGCAGGTCCTCTAGAGAGCCCCCGCCACGACTTATGATAAGTGCCTGCACACCCAGCTTGCCACGTAAGCGGTTTGCGGTTTCGATTGCATTAACGATTTCCTGTTTTGCTTCGGCACCTTGTACTGAGACAGGGAATAGTGTGACGAGGATAGCTGGGAACCGGCGTTCAAAAACGCTCAGTATGTCTCGGATTGCAGCTCCGGTTGGGGAAGTCACTACGCCGATATGGTCATAACTGGAATGAACTTCTTGCTTTGCATCTTCGTCAAACAGGCCAATTGTCTGTAGTTTGGATTTCAGCTCCTCAAATGCCCGGCGTAAGGCGCCATCGCCTGAATCTTCCATGGAATCTGCTATTAGCTGATAGTCCCCCCGGCCTTCGTATATGCTTAACCGTCCACGCACAATTATCTGTTTACCATTCTGGGGCTTAAAGCGCACTACGCGATTGCGATTGACGAACATGGCGCAACGGATTTGTGAAGTCTTGTCCTTGAGGGTTAGGTACCAGTGACCGGATGCAGGGGTTGCGAGATTGGAGATTTCACCTTCTACAACAACTGCTGGGAAGTTGTCTTCCAAAAGCAATTTTGCCATACGATTAAGGTTAGTAACGGAGAGTACTTTTTCACCCTCAAATTGAGGGGGTTCTCTAGAATCCTCTTGAATGTGTGGCATAGTCACAGTCTACCTCAGTTGCAATTCAAACTGTATTGAGAAGCAGATCAAGTACAGGCGGAGAAGAGTTCTTAATAGTTTAAATGGCTATCGAATGGGCTTATGCTTGGTTTCGGGCAGCTTAATTGAATGACAATAAAACGATAGGATGGATGCTATGAAAAATTTACCAGTAGTTCTCATGTCTTTGCTAATAGGTTTCAGCAATGTGGCACAGGCAATCGATATAATAGAATTAACAGCGACATTGGGTAACGATGTGGGCAGACCGGAAGCAGACAAGGCTCGCGACGTGGGGCGCAGGCCGGCACATGTGCTGGATTTTCTTGGAATCGAAGATGGGATGACCGTAATCGACCTAGTAGCGGCGGCTGGGTATTATACTGAAGTTTTATCCCATGCGGTCGGCCCTAATGGTAGAGTGTATATGCAGAATTCTGCTGCATCGCTGTCTGGTAATCGGGGGGAGAGGACCGCTGAAGCTATCGATCAACGACTTGCCAATAATAGATTGGCTAATGTTGAACGTGTGACCCGTGATCCCGATGATCTCGGTTTACCTGCTAATTCGCTGGATGCGGCAGTGATCGCTTTGGAATTCCATGAATTTTATCGCTCAGATAACTCAAATGCAGTTGTCGATTTTCTCGCGGAAATGCGCCGTGTGCTGAAGATAGGAGGTGTGCTCGGCATTATTGAACATGCCGGTCATCCAATTTACGATAATGGTGCGCTGCATCGTGCATTGGAGTCCCAGGTTGTGACTGATGCGCAGAACGCAGGCATGTTTGTTGAAGCAAGCGGCAAGCTGTTACGTAATATTGAAGACGATCGCAGCGCAACTGTATTTGCGCCGGAAATTCGTGGCGTGACTGATCGCTTTGTGTTGCGGATCATAAAGAATCATTAAGAAAAGAATCTTAATACTGCGACGTTGCTATATAAAACTTGGCGGTGCACATTGGAAGATGAAAGCTGAGACACTTGATCTAAATCAAGGGTGGTGACTTTGTCAACGGAATTACAGGGATTGTTGATGGTTTGTTCTGTGAAATTTGGAAAGCAATGCTGCGGATGTAACGTTTGCTGTGACATTAGCGGTAGTAATGAACATATCCACTATGAGGTCTACGGCGATTAATATTCCGATACCCTCAACAGGCAGTCCGAGAGAAGTATAGATTGGTGCCATAATCAGTAATCCACCGCTAGGAATACCGGGAGAGTAAAAGCTGAGCAGTCCTATTGCCAGGGCAATGGTACTCAGTTCAATAAAGCTTAGGTCGATACCGTATAGCGCGGCAATAAAATACGTACCAGTGGTTCGCGCTAAGGGCGATGCGAATTTGAAAAGGGCTACGGCAATAGGGAGTACTACGCCGGCTAATTTGTCAGAAATACCGAGCTCCTCGGCGGCTGTATATGTTGCCGGAAGTGTTGCAAGCGAAGATCGTGTACTGAAACCGATCGCCTGGGCTGGGGCGAGAGCTCTGGCAAACTTGCCCAGTGGCACGCCAGCGCCAAAAAAGGCGAGTGGATACAGTAACAGGATGAGCAATCCGATCAGACTACATACAATTGAAATAAACGATCCTAATAGGGTGATGGTTGACACTCCGAGAGTTGCAGAGAGAGAGAAAACTAAGGCAAAAATGCCAATCGGCGCTACCGCCATGATCCAGCCTATCAGAACGAACATGGCCTCCTTTATTCCGGTAAAGAAATGTACTACGGTTTCTCTTTTTTTATCTTCGATCCGTAAAAGAGCAATAGCGAATAGCCCTGTAAATACCAACAATTGTAATATGGATCCGTCGACCGCAGCGGAGAACGGGTTCACTGGGATAAGTGTGACAATCCAGTCTCTGAACGGCGGGAGGATAACCTCACTACCAAAATCTCTGCTCGTGCTTTCTAGAAGTTCCCGGCTGACAGTTGAGTCTATCTCTAACAAAGCAAGTAAAGGTGGCGCGGCAACAAGGGCAAGGAGTGCCGAACCCAGGGTCATGACGATAAACAATCCAATTGACTTTGCTCCCAGTTTAGCAACCCAATTACTAGCATTTTGATCAGCTATTGCCGTAAGTAACAAAGCCATTAAAAGTGGAATTACTGTCATGCGAATGGCGTTCACCCAAAGGGTGCCGATTGGTTCGATGAGCGTAGGCAGAAAATGCAGGAAACTTGCTTCGGATAATGAATAGGCTATGCCGCTGGCTAGCCCAAGCACAAGTGCTATGAGAATTTTCGTTGCAAGACTCATGTGGTACCCAGCTTAACAACCGAAAATCCTCTTCGCAAATGAAGAAGGTTTGTTTGCGTAATCACAGGTTTGCCAAACGAGTTAAGAAAGATCTTTATTTTCCTAGTTTAACTTAAAGACGTAGAGAGCATTATGTCCGTCAGGGCTTACAAGTTCTGGTGCTAGGAAACTACCGATACGCCATGGGCTACCACCTTGTCGACCCGCAGTGACTGCAATGTACTGTTCTCCTTCAATTTCATAACTAATGGGAAAGCCCTGTGCGGAAGTCGCTAAGCGCGTCCTCCATAACTCTTCGCCGGTGTCAATGTCATAGGCGTGTACATAACGATTGTAGTCTCCGGCAAACAAAAGTCCGCCGGCTGTGGAAAGGACAGCAGTAAGAAAAGGTGCTCGTTGTTCCACGCTCCATTTCTCATCCAGAGTTTCTACATCAATAGCCGCGAGTTTACCGAATAGACCGCTGGTGCCGGGCATCTCCATCCAGACCCGGTCTGCCTGAGTGCCTCCGGAACCTACTTCAAATGTTATTTCACGGGGAGACATTTCCATGCAAGATTGACTAAGCGGAATAATTAGCTGTCGGGTTGGAGGGTGATAACTAGAGGCTTGCCAGTTGTGGCCGCCTGCTGTGGATGGGCACACGGACAGCCATTCACCTATTTGCATATTCCGAATATCATCTCGATAACGCACTTGACCCGTTTCCAGGTTTACTTCCGAAAATACGTTTTGAAACACGGTTTGTTTCAAACCTTGGAATTCCCCTGTACGCCGGTCGAGTTTCCACAATATGCCACTCTTACCAATTGTGAGAAGGTAGGGTTCACCAATTATGTCTACCAGTACTTGCTCGAAAGCCTCGTCCATATCCAATGACTCCCCTGGTACATGCTGGCGATACCAAACAATATCGCCATCGTCAGGGTTAATTGCTAGGGTCGAATTGGTGTATAAGGCATCGTCCTCGGTGGTTAGCCCGCGGCTCGCCGCCATCCAGGGTTTGGCTTGAGCGACACCGAAGAACACTAGCCCCAGATTTGGGTCCCAACTACCGGTCATCCATACGTCACCTCCACCTCGGTATTCCAGGGGTAAATTACCCCAGGTTTCACCTCCTGTTTCGCCTGGTTGGGCAATAGTGTAGGTTCTCCAGAGTTCTTCGCCAGTGCGTGCGTCGTGACCGGTAATAAAGCAGCTGTCTTTGAAAAAACGCGTGCAGCCAGTGATACCGTTGATCACTTTACCATCTGCTACGATTGGTCCACTGGTATTGGAATAGCCTTTCGTATCATCGGCGATTTCTACATCCCAACGCACAGCCCCGGTTCGAGCATCCAGCGCTACCAAGTGAGCATCCGTGGTGGCGACATAAATCATGTCTTCCCACATCGCCAGTGTACGGAGATGCCCACCCTGTCGCCCGCCCTCAGGAAACTGTCGACGGTATTCCCATAATAAAGTGCCATCTCTTCCGTCCAGAGCTTGTACTACATTTCCGAAGTTTGGAACGAAGACGATCCCGTTTTTTACGAGAGGGGCAGGTTGGCTCCTGCCGGATTCCATGCCCCACACCCAGGCTAGGCTTAAACTATTTACAGTGGCCTTGTTGATTTGATCAAGCGGGGTAAAACCCTGGCTATTTGGAGTTCTCCGCCAATAGGTCCAATCGGCCGGGTTAGGACTAATTAGATCCTCCGTCGACACATTCTGAAAATTAGGCACTACGCGAAAAGATCGAGTTATAGCGCGATCACTCCGGTAAACAGTTGCGATTTCAGGTACTGAATTGCGAGTTCCGGGTGTGGCTATTGTGCCTGCTATACCGGGTACTGGGGAGCGCTGATCCTGTTGAGCCACCACGTTACCGGTATTCTCAAGAAATACCACGGAATTATCACTCGCTGTTAGCTCGATTGAACTCTCTCGAATATTATTTGCACGTAACAGAAACGCGACTATCTGTAGGTAACCCATTTCATCTAAGGACCCTGGGGCTTGGGGAGGCATGGTGCGGCGCAACAAGTCTAGCAGTTCATTCACACCGCGGTTGGTCCAGTTACTCCTGAAATTGGTGTCATTTAGTGCCGGTGCTTCGAATGAGCCCTGTAGGTCGGAAAGGTGGCAGGTAGCACAGTTCTGTTGATATAGTGTGGCGCCATTAGAGGCTTGAACGGGACTATAAGGAGCTTGCAGCAATTGCTGGCCGTTTACCACTGAAGGAGCTAGTAAACAGACCAGTAATAGACAACGAAAGCACATGGTTTCAGTCGCAGTAGCGATTAATTGAGGCGCAGCGTTTCCTGTTGTACTCGTCGTTCGGCGATAACCTGCGCAAATTGTTCTTCGTTAATGTAGGTTATGCCTACCCAGGCGTGACTCATCTCATCGACGCCGCGTCTGCCAAACACCACCCATTGTTCCGGATCAGGGTTGATAGGATTATTCGCCGTATTATCGAATACTGAGCTGAATTGAAGAATAGTGCCCGCTGGCAAGAGTGGTTTTTCATCGTCTTCGTATATGTACGCGATCTGCCAGTTATGATTGTACTTGTTAACTTGGCTAAGTACTTCCTTTGTGCCATCAGGATATATCGCTTCCATGGTCATAACTTTGCCGCGCATGTGTAGATGTGGACGATAGCTATGAATGATGGCAGGCGAATCTAATCGGTGCGTACCCTGCAATACTTGATAACCATGAGGTGGAATAACAATGTCTTGTCCACGCGCCATTCCCTTCAGCCCATCCACACGAAACATCGTCTCACCGCCAGTTTCAAATTCAAGCTGCTCCCCCTCGGGATAAAACCATAGGCCAACCTCGACGACATCATTTTGTCCAGAGGCACCTACGGGGAAATAATGTAGGTTCCAGGCGATTCGCCCATTGGGTGGAACGCGCATGCCTGTACCTTCCGGAAATCTTTCCCAAGATTTGCCCACACCGTAACGTGCTAGCGCTACCTGGCGCCTTTCACCTTCAGGAATCAGTACTGCATGGCCATGGTGAACGACCTTCTTACCTAGGGGGTAGGAAGGTTTGAATTCCGCAGCTCGGAGGAAACGTTCTTCTTCAAGGCCTTCAAAGGGGACATTTGGCATCCACCACTGATCTTGACCATCGGCAATAACGTCAAAAGGTTTCGACTTTATGACAAGGTCCGGCTGTCCAAGCTGGTCAGCTAACTGCCATTCTTCGCCGGTAGGAATATCTATCGGCACCGGCAAGTCAGCAGGGTTACCCTCCAAGGAGCCCGCTTCAACCCATGCGGTGATCATGGCGATCTGCTTATCACTCAAAGAATTGTCATTCTTGTAGCCCTGGATACCGATAGTAGGATCCAGATGCCAGGGTGGCATGATTCGCTTGCTGGTTCGATCTTGGATCAATGCAGCAAAGGGACGCACTTGGCCATAATTCATTAGTGGCATGGGTCCGATACCGTTTGGATTGTGACAGCTTTGACACTTCTGCTGCAGAATCGGCGCCACGTCCCTCGAATAAGTCGGAGCATCTTGCGCAAGAGCTGGCAATGCAAACGCCAGCAGAAAAATACTTAGTTTGAAAGAAAACAGGTATCTAGAACGAATCATGCGCGGCTCCTAGTTAGTTGCTCACGTTGATGTGAAAATAAGCGTTGGTATGACAACAGTAAAACTCGAACGCAGCGATATTGTCGATGGTTTGCATACGCACTACATATTCGCCAGGGTCGTTAAATGTGGCCTGAACCTGGGTCGAACCGATCAAGGTTTTTACCTGGTGTTCTTTTTGATCAAATTGCACTTTGCCGGGGCCACTGTGGTGTGACCAACCTACCCATACTTCCTCATTTGGGTGCTCAATCCATGCAGTTAGTTCCAGAGTTTCCCCGACGGTAGCGGCTATTGGCTGGGGTGTATGAATGCCAGTACGGCCACGAATATTTTGACCATTCGGTGACAACTTGACTAGGGGCGCCAAGTTGCCACGGCCATCTGAGGCCGGTTCATCCAGTACATAAGGTGCTAACAGTTTTCCGGGTACGCTTAGCGTTTGACCATTACTAGTCAGGGTCCAGGTAATTCTTTCATCTTGCCCAAAATCTTCCGGCACTGTGACGGTAAAGGCACAGAACACATGGCGATAACGTGGTGGCAAGGGGTCGAAGTGAGTTGGCACCAAAGCTTTGAAACGGTCATCACTCAAATGGTTGTCTTTACCCAGGTGGATATCAACAGCTTCCTCCCTGTTCATATTAAAGTAGCTAAAGCACATAGTCCTAGTGCCGTCTTCGTTAGGATACCAACCATCGAATAGAGGAATAACCGGCTGTCCGTGATCACGAATGATTTCAGCTGACCAGGTCTGCTGGGATAAATCAATTTGCTGGGCGCCAGTCATAGCTGGAATAAGGGTCGAGCAAACGACAAGGAAGATATTGGCTAACGATAATTTCGGCATCTGTGTACGGATCTTCAATAGCCCTTAATCCCTGTGATATTACTGCAAATTCAAGGAGATGTCTCTCCTTCCTACAATGGCTGAGCGGCTTAGCAACGTAGCTGATGGGAAGGAAAATTCTATGCTAGACTCGATGCAAGCTTATAGGTAAACAAACAATGTACTTATTTCCTAATAGTCAAAATAACGAGCTAATCATGACAAACATCCTTATGCGTATGCTGCTAGTGCTGTGCTTGTTCTCCAGTTCAGTCTTCGCCCAATACGGAGCGCCAGACGGGCAGTGGCCAACATATGGAGGTGACCTGGGGCACACGCGCTATTCTGCTCTAGATCAGATTGACGCCGGCAATTTCTCAGATTTGGAGGTTGCCTGGCGCTTCAAGACCGATAATCTCGGGCCAGCACCTGAGTATCGGTTCCAAGCCACCCCGTTAATGGTGGACGGTATTATTTACACGACGGCCGGATCACGTCGCGCTGTTGTCGCCCTGGATGCTGAAACTGGAGAATTGCTTTGGAAATACAGCATGAATGAGGGTGAACGGGGTGCGTTCGCGCCACGCCAGCTATCAGGTAGAGGTCTTGCCTTTTGGCAGAACGAAGACGAATCCACAGTTATATACGTCACACCGGGGTACCAAATGGTGGCACTGAATGCGGATTCTGGACTGCCGGTGGATAGCTTCGGAAATAATGGTGTAGTAGATTTGAAACAGAACGCCGATCAACAGATTGATCTGGTTACAGGAGAAATAGGTTTACATGCCACTCCCATTGTTGCAAAAGACGTAATTATTGTAGGGGCGGCCCATCGTACGGGCGGTAATCCCCGGAGCCGCGAGAATGTAAAGGGCTATGTGCGCGGATTTGATGTGCGGACCGGGGAAAGACTTTGGATCTTTCACAACATACCGTTGCCGGGTGAGTATGGTAACGAATCTTGGCTGGACGATTCGAGTTCCTATACAGGCAACACAGGGGTATGGGCGCAAATATCTGTTGATCTTGAACTGGAAACCGTTTATTTGCCTGTCGAGACAGCCACTGGAGACTACTATGGTGGTTACCGCCCCGGAGACAATCTATTTGCAGAATCATTATTAGCGGTTGACCTGCATTCTGGTGAGCGAAAATGGCATTTTCAACTAGTGCACCATGGAATCTGGGACCACGATATTCCGTGTGCACCGATACTGGCAGATGTGGTTATTGATGGCCAATTGCGCAAAATTGTTGCGCAGCCTACCAAGCAAGCATTTCTATATGTGTTTGATCGGGTTACCGGTGAACCCATATGGCCAATTGAAGAACGGCCGGTTGAGATCGGTGATGTACCCGGTGAATGGTATTCACCTACACAACCATTTCCAACTAGGCCACCTGCATACGATCGTCAAGGTGTAACCGAAAATGATTTGATCGACTTCACTCCTGAATTGAGGGCAGAGGCCCTCGAAATAGCTAGTTGGTATAAGCTTGGGCCTATATTCACTCCCCCTGTGGTAAGTAATATCGATGGCCCACTTGGCATATTGATGGCACCAGCTACCGGTGGCGGGACAAACTGGCCAGGAGGGTCATATGATCCGGAAACCAATATCCTTTATGTATCGTCAAATAGCTCGGTAACAGGGCTAGCAGTGGTGCCGCCGTACCCTGGCCAATCGGATATGGCTTATATTCAGGGTAATGCAGCAACAGGACCTCGGACTTCTGGGGGAGCCGGTTCTTCTGTAGGGGGAGGTCGCACTGAGTTTAGTCCTGCCCAGCGCCGACGACTCCAGTCGTCTAGGGGAATTCCACCAATCGGGATAAGGGTGCAGGGGCTGCCTCTCCTCAAACCTCCTTATGGAGTAATATCCGCCATAGACTTAACGCAAGGAACAATAGCTTGGCAAATACCACATGGTCAGACGCCTGACAGGGTTGCCCAGCATCCTATGCTAGAGGGCATTGATTTGCCGCGTACCGGTCAGAACGCGTCAGTAGGCACATTGGTTACTAAGTCTTTGTTAATTGCAGGTGAAGGAGAACTGA
>Ga0257112_10000673_pt1 | contig 13467 bp, 10 predicted proteins | sample LP_taG_5_FD_191565 | JGI IMG/M metagenome (GOLD analysis project Ga0257112, IMG submission 191565) | Marine microbial communities from Northeast Subartic Pacific Ocean, Canada - LP_J_2015_P26_1000m | ecosystem: Environmental > Aquatic > Marine > Oceanic | place: Canada: Northeast Subartic...
CACCCAAAGAAGTAATTGCATCATTTAAGGATGTGGCATCAGCAAAAGAGGATAAAAACCGGATGGTAAATCAGGCAGAAGGGTATCGAAATGATATCATTCCTAAAGCGCGAGGTGAAGCTCAAGCCAGAATTCGTGAAGCAGAAGGTTATAAGAAAGCCCGCATTGCCCGGGCTGAGGGGGATGTCGCGAAATTTAGTGCAGTACTGAAAGAATACCGCAAGGCCAAAGACGTTACTGAAACACGTATGTATTTGGAAACGGTAGAAGAAATTTTACCCAATCGAGAAAAAATAATAGTGCCAGATTCAGAAAATGGAAATTTAATTAATCTATTGAATCTGAGAGCAAAGGGAGATAAATAATCATGAAAAAGATACTGATTGGATTGGTAGCAATCCTTGTTTTGTTAGGGCTAACTACAGTTTTTATAGTGGATGAAACGGAACAGGTAGTTATTCTCGCATTTGGGAAACCGGTTCGTACTATCACTGAACCAGGTATAAATATGAAAGTGCCTTTTCCCTTCCAGGAAAAAATCAAGTTTGATGACCGTCTTTTGGAATATGACTCTCCACCGGAAGAAATATTGAGTAAGGATAAAAAGACACTCATTGTTGATAACTATGTCCGTTGGAGTATTGTAGATCCGCTCCAATTTTTGAAAACAGTTCAAGCTATTCCTACTGCATTAAGTCGCATGGATGATATTGTATATTCTGAACTACGGCGGGAATTGGGTACTCACGATATGGTTGAAATCATTACTGAGAATAGAGAGAAACTCATGGAAATTGTGACTTTCAATAGTAATAATGCAACCTTGAATTATGGTATTGAGGTGTTGGATGTTCGTATCCGGCGAGTAGATCTTCCGGCAGAAAATGAAGAATCGATCTATGCCAGGATGGAAGCGGAAAGGAACCGACAGGCCAATAAATTCCGATCGGAAGGCGAAGAGGAAGCCCAAAAAATTCGTGCCTCAACTGACAGAGATAAAACCATCATTTTAGCAGATGCATATAAAGAAGCGGAAGGGATTCGCGGTGAAGGGGATGCAAAGGCAGTGGAAGTTTATGCCAGTGCCTATTCTGCCGATCCAAAATTTTATGAGTTTGTCCGTACACTAGATACGTATAAAAAAATTATCGATGACAAAACAACTTTAGTTCTGCCAGCAGATTCACGTTTGTTTAAACTGTTATTGGGAAAATAAATGGATATCAATATTCGCTCGACCACCATTTTAGGTGTACGTAAAAAAGGAAAGATAGCCCTTGGTGGCGATGGTCAGGTTACCTTTGGCGACATGGCCTTTAAGCAAAAAGCTGTCAAGGTGCGGGAATTCAAATCTAGTAAAAACGTGATCCTTGGAGGCTTTGCTGGTGCCGCGGCTGATGCACTCACCTTATTTGAAAAGTTTGAATTCAAACTCGATGAATATGAAGGCGATCTCAAGCGTTCTGTAGTTGAATTGGCTAAGGAATGGCGGACGGATAAATATCTCCGCAATCTAGAAGCGCTGCTGGCACTCATGGACAAACGGCATGCATTTATTGTTTCTGGTGATGGTAATGTCATTGAACCAGACGGGCCGATCATTTCCATTGGTTCTGGCGGTGGATTTGCGCAGGCAGCAGCTACAGCATTTATTAAAAACACTACTTATCCAGCCAAAAAAATTGTGGAAAAATCACTTCAAATTGCTGCTGATTTATGTATTTATACCAATGATTCGATTACCGTTTTAGAAATATAATGAGTCAATTTACCCCCAAAAACACCGTAAAAGAATTAGACCGGTTTATTGTTGGTCAATCCAGTGCTAAAAGGGCAGTGGCTATCGCATTGCGGAACCGTTGGCGGCGACAGCAGATTGAAGGAACAATGCGGGATGAAATTGTTCCTAACAATATTATACTTATCGGTCCGACCGGTGTTGGAAAAACAGAAATCTCTCGAAGATTAGCTAAATTAGCCAAAGCACCATTTGTTAAAGTAGAGGCCAGCAAATTTACGGAGGTTGGTTATGTAGGGCGTGACGTCGAATCCATTATTCGGGATTTAACTGATGTGGCTATGAGTATAGTCAAACGGGAAAAACAGGAAGAAGTCAAGACTCTGGCTGAATCGTTGGCTGAAGAAAGGATCTTAGATTCTCTTTTTCCCAGTAACGGATCTCATAAACCCACTAAAGCAGAGAAAGAACGCCACACAAAGACTAGGGATCGGCTCAGACAAAAATTATTAAATGGCGATTTTGAAGATCGTGAAATTGAAGTTGAAGTAATTGAAGATTCAACACCCATGATGCAGATTTTTGGGCCGCTCGGTGGCAATGATGACATGGGAATGAATTTGAAAGAAATGCTTTCCAATGTGATGCCCGGGCATAAAAAGCGTCGCAAAATTCCGATCTCAGAAGCTCGGCATATCCTCATTGAAATGGAGGCAAATAGCCTTATGGATCAGGAGGAACTTATGCGGATGACAAAACAAAAGGTGGAAAATGACGGTATTGTCTTTTTGGATGAAATTGACAAAATCGTGGATAAGAATAGTGGTGCCTCTGGACCTGATGTTAGTAGAGAAGGTGTTCAGCGGGATTTATTGCCGATTGTTGAAGGTAGCACGGTGCCGACGAAATACGGTATGATTAAAACTGATCATATCCTTTTTATTTCAGCAGGGGCATTTCATGTTTCCTCGCCATCAGATATGATTCCTGAACTTCAAGGTAGATTCCCAATCCGGGTGGAAATGAATAAATTGACTGTAAACGATTTTGTTAAAATTCTGAAGCATCCTGAATCATCTTTGATCAAGCAATATATGGCTTTGCTGGGTGCAGAAAATGTTACCTTAAAATTTAATACGGATGCAATTAGGGCGATTGCAAAGATCGCCGCTGAGGTAAATCAAAAAATGGAAAATATCGGCGCCAGAAGATTGCACACAGTAATGACAACATTATTAGATGGATTTATGTTTGAAGAATACAGCGGTAGAAGGAAAATAATTACAATTACCAAAAAAATGGTTGATGATAAATTAAAAAACATTGTTGAAGATCAAGATTTGAGTAAATACATATTATAAAGAATGTGGATTAAGTAATTAGAAAGTAAAGTTGAAAAAAGATTTTTTACATATTACCGATTTTAATACTGAAGAAGTTTGGGAGACTCTTGAGTTAGCAAAGGAGATTAAGGTCAAACTGAAAAACGGAGAAGAATATAAACCATTCAAGGATCAGTCATTGGCAATGATTTTTGCTAAACCATCGGCTCGTACACGAGTATCATTTGAAACAGGATTTTCCCGCCTTGGTGGACATGCACTTTACCTTTCTCCCAGCGATATTGAGATTGGAAAGCGGGAAACAATAAAAGATATTGCCCGCGTATTCAGCGGGTATAATGATATGATTATGGCGAGACTTTTTGAGCATGAGCATATTCTTGAACTTGCTGAATATGCTTCAATTCCGGTGGTAAACGGCCTAACAGATTATAACCATCCTTGCCAGATCATGGCTGATATTTTGACTGTTTATGAACATCGTGGAAATCTAAATAATATGAAAATTATTTATGTGGGCGATGGGAATAATGTTGTTCATTCCTGGTTGCATCTAGCAGCCCGTATCCCAATGTACTTTAAATGTGTTTGTCCGGAAGGATTTGAACCGGATCAAAAAACAATTAAGTTGGCTGAAGATACCGGTATATCTACGGTGGAAATCAGCAATGATCCAAAATCAGATATTTCTGGTGCCGATGTGATCTATACTGATGTATGGGCGTCAATGGGGGAGAAAGAAGAAACAGAAATGCGCGAAAAACTTTTTGCTGAATTTCAAGTGAACTCGGCGATGATGGAATCCACCGGTAAAAATTCTTTGTTCATGCACTGCCTTCCTGCTGAGAGGGGCCGGGAAGTAACTGATGCTGTAATGGAGTCGCCTAATTCCATCGTATTTGACCAAGCTGAAAACCGGTTGCATGTACAAAATGCCATCATGGTAAAAATTGCCGGGAAGGCGTAATTTAATTCAATAGTTATGACAAACTCTGAGCTTAAAATAATCGCTAATCAAATTCTTCGCGAAGAAGGGCAAGAATTGATCAATGCTGCGGATCGAGTTCAAGATAACGTTGTTCAGGCTTTCGAGATCATAAAAGATCACCCCGGTAAGGTAGTGATTTGTGGTATGGGTAAGTCTGGACTCGTTGCACAGAAAATTGCGGCCACATTGTGTAGCATCGGTACAAAGGCTGTGTTTCTCCACGCTGCGGAAGCAGTTCATGGTGACTTAGGTATCTATGCTCCAGGAGACCCAACGATTCTTATATCAAAAAGCGGTGCCACAGAAGAATTAATGAGATTAATCCCCATTTTGAAAGAATTTGAATCACCTTTAATTGGAATAATAGGAAATATGAGATCTCCCTTAGTTGATCAAATGGATGTTGTGCTGGATGCTTCTGTAAAAAAAGAGGCGGACCCATTGGGAATCGTTCCTACCTCTAGTACAACACTGACAATGGCCATCGGTGATGCCCTAGCTGCTGTGTTGATGGGTAATCGTGGTTTTAATCATGAAGATTTTGCCAAACTACATCCCGCTGGTGATTTAGGGCGGCGCCTTCGGTTAACTGTGGCCCATATTATGCAACCAATTGAAAATGTTGCAGCGGTGATGATAGATGACCCTGTAAGAAAAGTAGTCATTGAAATGACAGAGAAACCGCAAGGCGCAGCGTTGGTAATGGATGGTGATAGCCTGCTTTTAGGTATTGTCACCGAAGGTGACCTGCGCCGCTGTTTAGCAAACAATGGTGATATTGATCAATTAAAAGTCGCTGAGGTGATGACTTCAAATCCAATTTACATTTCTAAAGATGCTTTGCTAAAAGATGCTATAACTTTAATGGAAGATCGGAAATCTCAAATATCTGTATTACCGGTTGTCAACGGCGATGGGAAGTCCTGTGCGGGTTTACTGCGCCTTCACGATATCTATCAGACGCACTTGTTTTAAATATTATTTATATGATTCCCATCTGACTTCATAGGTTCGATAGGAAACTTTGTCTCCTTCAGACAGGGGAATTACCAATTTAAATTCACTTACAGATCCGGGTTCGAGAGCGGTATTTGCTCGAATACCGCTAAAATATTTTTGTTTTTCCCCAGTAACAAAAACAGAATCTTTTTGAATGAGCATTGTTGTGGAGGACCAAAGGTTAGCAATCACACGTACAAAGTCAGCCCGTTTTGCTCCAATATTTTTAATTTTCCCGGTTATTTCTTCCCGATCTGGGAAGGCGTTTACAAAAGGTTCACCCGTTAGCTCAACCTTGGCATTTGGAGGTAAATCATCTGTAATATTTACAATGCGATCGCGTTCGATAGCCAACTGTCCAATAGATGTTTGAACGATAATTCCTAAATCATCTTCTTCAATAATTTCACCGTTTACAATAGTCCCATTTTGTAGTTCAATACGATGTCGCAATTGTGGAATTTTAATTAAGTTGAGTAATTCCTCATCGATTGTTGGTATGGGGCCCCTACCTTTTTCGTAAACGGAAATGACTCGTTTAAGAGAATCCATTTGTTGATGAAGTATGTCAATACTGGATTTCAATTCAAAAAAAGGTTCATCGAGAGGGAGTTTATCTGATTTATCACTCATTTCACGTACTTCAGGTAATGGGACCAAGCTTTCGTCAACTGTTGTATCTGGTATTTGTACTATTTCATCTTGTTTAATTATTTGAACTGAATTTGAATTTGTTGCAGTAGTTGTATCAAGTGGTGCCGCAATAACTGTGCTATCCGCCGCATCTTGAGAGAAAAGGGCGCTGAAAAACAAAATAAGTACTGGAATCTTATTCATTCAAGATAACTGCTTTTTGATGTGCTTCGAACGTCCTCCGGTGGATTTCCTGTTCGTATGTTTCATATACCCCCAAATTTTTCACAGTTTGGATAACGGCAGAATGCAGATTGAATTGATTAGGATCAGATAAAATTGGCATAAGGGATGGGATTACAGTCTCATCACCTAAGTCTGAGAGTTTATCAATTGCCTTGACACGAATATCTAGAGGGTAGGCATCATTCATGGCAATTTCTTTTACTGCTTTTTGAATACTGGGGTCCTTGAATTCACCCAGTGCTTCCAAAAGCGTATTCAGTAAGTTGTAATATTGATCTTTACCTGAACGGTAAGTTTGCAGTAGTGCGAGGATTAGATTTTCTTCCTTTACACCTTTCATAGTATTTAAGGCGAAATCCTGAACTTCTAAATTAGTCTGAGGGTCCCCCAATAATTCTGCAAAGGCACCAGCCACCTGGGATGGGTCTTTTTTCCCAAGAATCTCTAATGCGCGATTGCGAATACCCAGATTAACATTTGGATCCCTTGAAATTTGTGTAAGAATGGGGACCACTTCATCAGTTCCCAATGCTCCCAGTGTTTCTGTCAGCAGTCTTTCCGTGCGATTATAATTGTTTCGGCTAATTTCGTATAGGTCTAGCAATGCAAGGACCTGATCTTTAGTGCGGACCTTATTTAAATTCTGTACCAGTGCCATTTGCAACGAATTAGTCTTTTCTTCTACTTTATTCATGGCATTTACCATGGCGTCTGCAGCTCGAGGGTCATCTTTGAATTCGGCTAATAACTCGATTGAGGCTACCATAAAAGTCACATCTAAAGCGGCCGCTTCACCCACCGTTTCACTAATCGCATTTAAAGCGGTAGGATGTTGGGTTTCCGCTAGTGCTTTTCCTGCAGATATCCGTACATCAAATGGTTGATTGGTGTCGTTATAAATCGCAATCATTTCTTCAATGGCTTGGAGTTTTCCTTCACTGAAATCTGTTCTAAGTTTTTCAATCAACTCATAGGAAACATCATCACTCTCATCCTTTCCAGGCCAGAATTTCTTTAACATGGAACACCCTTCAAGAAAAAGGAATGAAGAAAGAATTATAATGGTAAGATTATGGCGTTTCATGAGGTTCCCAAAATTTTAATTTCAGATCATGTCCATCAAATATTGCATAAGTAAAAAAGCTTAGCCAGTCTCCAAGAATCAATAATTTACCACCATTAAGTGTTAATTCCTTTGCCTGGTGGTAATGGCCGGTAATAAAATAATCAAACCCTTTTTCCAACCGTTTTTGTGCATGAATCGACATTTCATCTAATATCTTTTTGTTGTATTCCTTGGAATGATGATAATGTTTTCCCTTTTTAGAGACCCACTCACCAATCCTATATCCCAGTCGCGGATGAAGCATCCGGTAGGTCCAAATAAATAAACGGGAATGAAGAAACCCTTTTAATAGTCGATAACCTTTGTCCCACGATAAATAACCATCTCCATGAGTCACGTAAAACTTTTTGCCATTAAGATCGAAAGTTGTATCCGAAAAATAAGTATGATCAAACAGAGTTTCGGTAATGAAATCACGGACCCAATAATCATGATTTCCAAGAATAAAATGTACTTTTATCCCTTCCTCACGTAATTTTAATATTTCGTGGTAAAACGGAAAAAATACTTTGGGTATCACATCTTTGTATTCAAAATAGAAATCGAAAAGGTCACCATTTATTACAAGCGTGCCGCCAGATTTTTTTACATGATGTAAAAATTTGAACAGTATATCTTGTCGTTTTACCTCAGATTCTGTTCTTTCCAGCATTAAATGGACGTCGGAAATAAAATAGATTGGCAAATCCATATAGGCTAAAATACTGTTTTATCGAGGGGACAGTCAATCTTGAAACTGGAAAAATTAAATAAATTATATTTTAACATTTTTTGTTGAATATCGTCGAAATTCAGGAACTAACGAATTAAATTCGAATATATAATAATATGATACGCATTATTTTCCTCATCATCTTTGCATCATCATCGATGCTCAGCGCACAAATCTTTGGTCAAAATAAAGTACAATACAGGGATTTTGATTGGAATTTTATTTCATCACCACAATTTGATATTTACTATTACGGCAATGAAATTGAATTAGCGCATTTTACAATGGCAGCTGCTGGCGAGGCCTACGAACAAATTGCAAAACACCTGCGCTGGAATTTGAAAAAACGGGTCCCCATTATTGTTTACCATTCCCACAATGAATTTCAACAGACAAATGTAATTGCACAGTACATGCAGGAAGGGATTGGCGGTGTAACGGAATTATTCAAGAATCGAATTGTCATTCCTTTTGAAGGGGATTATGCTGCATTTCGCCATGTTATTCACCATGAATTGGTCCACGCGATGATAAACGATTTAGTATATGGTGGTAGAATGCAAAATGTGATTTCGGGTCAAATAAGGCTCCAAATTCCATTGTGGGCAAATGAAGGGTTAGCAGAATACCTTTCTTCAAATTGGGATACACAAGCGGATATGACAATCCGTGATTTAGCCATCAACGAACGTATCCCAACCATACGTGAACTAGAATACTTTTTAGCCTATAAAGGGGGTCAATCAGTTTGGCGGTTTATTGCCGCCAAATACGGTCGTGAAAAAATTGGCGAAGTATTTCAAGCGATGAAACTGAGAGGGACAGCAGAAGCAGGATTTAAAGAAGCCCTTGGTATGGACTTTGAAGAATTAACTGAACAATGGCATAAATACATTAAAAAGGAATATTACCCCGATGTGGCTGGAAGAGATGAAGTCAACGATATTGCTAAACGGCTGACTGATCACAAAAAATCCAAGAACTTTTATAATGTTTCACCCACCATTTCTCCGGACGGGAGTAAAATTGCAGTATTATCTGATCGGTCAGGATATATGGATATCTATATTTTGGATGTTGTGACAGGGAAAAAAATCAAGCGGTTAATCAAAGGAAACCGATCAATCAATTTTGAAGAATTGAAATTTCTCCAGCCCGGAATTAGTTGGTCTCCAGATAGCAAAAAAATTGCACTTGCAGCCAAATCCGGTGCACATGATGCCCTTTATTTGATTGATGTAGATAAAGGTAAACAGAAGAAAATAATTTTTGAATTGGATGGTGTTTTTACCGCATCTTGGAGTCCAGATGGAAAACAGTTGGCTTTTGTTGGGAATGAAGGTGGCGCCAGTGACATTTATATCTATAATCTTGATAATGAAAAACAAATAAATATAACCGATGATATTTTTTCTGATACTGAACCGTCTTGGAGCCCAGATGGTAAAATGATTGCTTTTGTATCGGACCGTGGCGGACTAAGTAATAACGGTAAAACTACTGCCAAGGACATGATTAATCATAAATACGATCAAAAGGATATTTATACCATTGATGTTTTATCTGGGAACGTATCTCGTATCACCGAGACCGATTATAATGAAAATTATCCGATTTTTGCCCATACGGATAATAAACTGTTTTATACTGCAGATTATCAGGGGACATGGAATCTTTTTCGCCATGATTTCAATACAAATGAATCCCAAGCAGTCACAAATTTACTCACTGGGCTTTTTCAGTTAAGCTTAACCCAAGATGATGCAACAATGGTATTTACTGGTTATTCCGGGCTGGGCTGGGATGTTTATCGCATGAATAACCCCCTCAGTTTGGACTCTACTGAGCTTTCTCCTACTAATTTTATTTTAAACCAGGAAGAAAATGATAAAGAAGAACTTGTTGACTTAAGAAAACATAAAAGAAGAGGAAGTGACGCCAATACAACCGATTTTTCGACATATATTTTTGCCTGGGAATTTGAGCATTATAACAACGATCAATCTTTAGATAATAAACCATTGGAGTCCAAACCGGATTCAGCCTATAAAAAGGATAATGGAGAATATATTCCGCAGGTTTACAAAACCCTTTTCAGTTTAGATGTGGCACAAGGACAATATGGGTACAATAATGTATTTGGCCATCAGGGATTAATTGTGATGTATTGGAGCGATATGATGGGTGATCACCAAATATCTGCGGCTATGCAATCCCAGATTTCATTATCTAATAGTGATTATTATTTGAATTACGGCTACCTAAAAAAACGGACGGATTACTATTTCACTTTATTCCACCAAGCAGATTTCTTTTTTGCTGGATACTCTATAAATGAAATTAATACACTCACAGAATTAACAGCCCGAATGCGTCATTTTGGATTTGCCGCCATGGTGTCACGACCTTTTAATCGCTTTCACCGAATCGATGCCGGCGTCATAATTCATAATTTGGAATATAAGTTATTTGAAATTGATCCATTACTAAATCAAAATAATATTGTACAAGAAGATGGTTTCACCTCGGCAAATCCTACTGTGAGTTATGTATTCGACAACACTGTTTTTGGCTATACCGGACCGGTAGATGGCTTTCGTCAAAATACAACTATTGAATTTAGTCCTGCTATGGGTAACAAGGGGATTTCCTACCAAAAGATCAAAATTGATATGCGCAAATATCATATGGTGACGAGAGATTATTCATTTGCCGGACGAATATATTTTGGTACAAGTACCGGTAAGAATCCGCAGAAATATTTTTTAGGAGGAATGCAGAATTGGCTTTTAGGTACAGGGACGACGGATGGTGTTAGAGACGATGAAACAGGAGAGTCCCGCTGGCGCAATGTTATCCTAGATAGTCAAAATAATACGCTGCTTCAGGATATTTATTTTTCAGAATTTGCATATCCTTTGCGGGGAGCCCGTTTCTCGGAGCGATTTGGGACAAATGTATTTTTGGCCAATTTTGAATTTCGATTCCCTTTTATCCAATATTTTCAGCTAGGCTTTCCGAAAATTCTTTTAGGAAATATCCGTGGTCACATTTTTATGGATATTGGAGCAGCCTGGGATGATCCACGGGAGTTTACAGACTTTCCGTATTTACAAACAAAATACGGTAATAATTTACCAGATAAATTTTCTCCCTGGGTCAAGTCCATTGGTTATGGTATTAAATTACCGGTTCTTATGCTTTTCCGTATTGAAGCGGCCTATGACTGGACCGATAGTGGATTTTCCAAACCCCAATGGTATCTTTCCATAGGGTATGACTGGTAAAGTGTACTGCCTTTCATCTTGATTCTGCACTCAGCCTGACTCAATTTCCCACACATATATGTCCAAAATAAAATCTAAAACTGTATATCTATGCTCGTCCTGCGGGAATGATCATCCCAAGTGGTTTGGCCAATGCCCTTCTTGCAAGGAATGGGGTACGCTCAGTGAATATAAAGTGCCTAAAAACCGTGCTAAAGCAGATAATGGTCAGGCTCGTGAAACACGAAAATTGGAAGATATACTTATTGGTGGCGAAGTAGAACGAGTCCCTACTGGTATTTCAGAAATGGATCGTGTGTTAGGTGGAGGAATTCTACCTGGCTCGCTAGTATTATTGGGCGGTAAGCCTGGTATTGGGAAGTCTACTTTAGCTCTGCAGATTTTACCCGCATTCAAAAAACCTGCTTTATATGTATCAGCAGAAGAGAGTGAGAGTCAGATTGGTTTGCGGGCGCGACGATTAGGAGTGCAATCAGATACATTACATTTGTCATCTGAAAACAGAATTGAAGGGATCTTGGACCAGATTTCTTTGATCAAGCCAGAATTGATTGTGGTGGATTCGATCCAAACGATTTTTAGTGCAGAATTAGGTTCTTTGCCAGGTTCCACTAGTCAGATACGAGAATGCGGGCAACAACTTCTTCAATTGACGAAACAACTTAATATTGCCATCATCATTATTGGGCATGTGACAAAAGAAGGTATAATTGCCGGGCCTAAAATGTTGGAGCATATGGTGGATACAGTTTTATATCTGGAGGGAGATGAGCGTCATGATCACCGCATTCTTCGTTCTGTTAAAAACCGTTTTGGCGCTACCAATGAAGTGGGCATTTTTCAAATGGAAAATAATGGTTTAGTGCAAGTGGACAACCCGTCTGAACTTTTTTTAGCAGAACGTCAGAATGATATTACTGGTTCCGCTATTTTCCCCTCTTTGGAGGGTAGCCGACCAATTCTAGTTGAAGTGCAGGCATTGGTTTCCAATGCCAATTTTGGTACGCCGCAACGGAATGTGAACGGTTTTGATTTCAAACGTCTTGCCATGCTAATAGCAGTTCTTGAAAAACGATTAGGAACTCACATGGGTACGAATGATGTTTTTGTAAATTTAGTTGGTGGACTTAAAGTGAATGATCCTGCTGCTGATCTGGCAGTGATTACAGCTGTTGCTTCCGCAGCCCGTGATCAAATGCTTTCTAATTCAGTTGTTTTAATTGGTGAAGTTGGCCTTGGTGGAGAAGTACGGTCTGTTAGCCGGCTAGAAATACGCATCAATGAAGCGAAATCTTTGGGCTTTAAAACAGTGATCGCACCGGCGACCAATGTGAAACGCATAAGTAAACATCTAAAAGGAATAAAGGTATCCGGTATTTCCAGTGTAGTTGAAGCTTTCCAGATTTTATTTTAATGCAATTTATAATATCCCATTGGGCAAAGGGCACTTCAGCCCGTTGCGGGGTAATTAAAACCCATCATAGTGAAATTCAAACACCTGTTTTTATGCCAATCGGAACCCATGGAGCAGTTAAAACAATTGATCCTGAAGTCCTTTTACATTTGCATACACAGATTATTCTTGGGAACACCTATCACTTATACCTTCGACCTGGCCATGAATTGATTAATAAGGCTGGTAGTCTTCATGCATTCATGAATTGGGAAAAATCTATTTTAACTGATAGCGGTGGATTCCAAGTTTTTTCCCTGGCACAATTAAATAAAATCTCTGATGAAGGGGTAGTCTTTCAATCCCATCTTGATGGCAGTCGCCACTTTTTTACACCTGAATTATCCATGGGTATTCAGCGCAACTTAGGAGCTGATATTATTATGGCTTTTGATGAATGCCCTGCGGCAGAATCCGATCGAGCAAGTGTTGAGAAGGCAGTTGAACGAACAACTCTATGGATACAACAATGCCATAATTATTTGAATAATCAGGCCCCTTTGTATGATTGGGAGCAAACACTATTTCCAATCGTTCAGGGCAGTATTTACAAACAAATGCGGGAAAGAAGTGCGGAAGCATTAATTCCTTACGCCGATTGTGGTATGGCTATTGGCGGCTTAGCTGTGGGAGAAGAAAAAGAATCTATGTTTGAAACGGTGGGTCAAATGAATGAATTACTGCCTCAGGATCAACCGCGATACCTTATGGGAGTTGGGCGTCCAACCGATTTAGTCAAATCAGTAAGCAGTGGTATGGATATGTTTGATTGTGTACTCCCAACGAGAAATGCTCGAAATGGGCAAATGTTTACCAGTAAAGGAATTATAAATATTGAGAATAATCGATATAAAGATGACTTTGGGACATTGGATCCCGATTGTAATTGTTATACATGCCAAAATTTTAGTTGTGCCTATCTGCGTCATTTATTCAATATAA
>Ga0257112_10000677_pt1 | contig 13416 bp, 11 predicted proteins | sample LP_taG_5_FD_191565 | JGI IMG/M metagenome (GOLD analysis project Ga0257112, IMG submission 191565) | Marine microbial communities from Northeast Subartic Pacific Ocean, Canada - LP_J_2015_P26_1000m | ecosystem: Environmental > Aquatic > Marine > Oceanic | place: Canada: Northeast Subartic...
AAATACTTTGGTAAAATTCCAGTACCTGGTCTTTTAACATCTATCATATTTTCTGTAATTTCAGTTCCTTTAGGAATATCATGTTTAGATACAATACTTCGTCTGGCAAACTCTACAGCGCTAGATTCTGCCGAAAAATTATCACGAGCTCTTGAACCACGAGACATTTCAATTAATTTTATTTTTTTTATTAATTCTTTAAAATCATCAGAGTTAAGCGATAATCTATGATCCCTACTCACTGAAAGATTTTTGTCATATGTGAAATGTTTTTCAATACATTTAGAGCCATAAAATATTGAATATGAAGCAATATCTGTACCTAATGTATGATCAGAATAACCTATGATATAATCTGGAAATTCTAAATCTAGACTTTTAATCATATCAAGATTTGCATCTTCAGATTTTGTTGGATAGGATGTAATACAATGCATGATAATTATTTCTTCATTACCTTCATCTTGTATAATTGAAACTGCATCATGAACTTCATCCATCGATGCCATTCCAGTAGACATGAAAATTGGTTTTTGTTTTGAAGCAATTTTTTTCACTAACGGTATATGTGTTATATCTGCTGACGCAATCTTGTATGCAGGAATATCAAATGATTCTAGCAAATCTACTGATTCCATATCAAATGGTGTTGAAAAACATGTGATGTTTTTTTTATTAGCATGCTCAAAAATTTGTCTCCATTCATCATCATGTAATTTATCTAATTTATTAAATACATCAAATTGTGATTCGTTTTCTATTCCATCATCCCAATATTTTGGTGCAGTTTTAGTAGTTAGCTTTGACGCAGTGTAATTTTGAAATTTTATGGCATCCACACCTGATTCTTTTGCAGCATCAATAAGCTGAAATGCTTTTTCAACTTCTCCCTCATGATTTGCGCCTGCTTCAGCTATTGTATAGCAAGGATAATTATCACCAATATTTTTACCGTTGACGTTAATTTTTCGCATAAATAATGACTAGATTGTCGATATATAGACAATTCTACTTTTTGTAATTACAATTTTGTATAAATTATAAATGCATGAAACAATTTTAAATGAAGAATTAGTTGTGCCCAGATTTTTAATTAAACATACTTCTCAAGAATAAGTCAAGTTTAATTAAAAGATTTAATAGAAAAAATAATTGGAACCAAATTTCTTTATTGTAGGTGCACCAAAAAGTGGAACCACAAATATGTCTTATTATTTAATGCAACATCCTCAAGTATTCATGCCAGAAAATCTTGAGCCATATTATTTTGCCAGATTAGATATTCCACAAAATTACAAAAGAGAGATAATCAGTGATGAGAAAAAATATTTGAATTTATTTAAGAACGCTAAGAATTGTAAAGTTGTAGGCGAGTCAAGTCCAGTCTACTTATATTGTCCTCATTCAGCTTTGGAAATTAAGAATAGGTTTCCTAATTCAAAACTAATAATTTCATTACGTAATCCAATAGAGATAGCGTATTCGGAATATTTTTCGTTAAAATTTATGGGATTTGACCAAAATAGAAGTTTTGATGAATTGTTAGATTCTAGTGAAGAACAACTCACTCGAAATGAATTTCATATTGATAGTCTTCTGGAAGCGGGTTTTTATTCAAAACATATCAAAAGATTTCAAAAAATATTTTCAAAAAATCAGATAAAAATTACAATTTTTGAAGAATATGTTAAAAACACAGTTCCAACTATTAACTCAATTCTGTCTTTTTTAGGCATAAAAGAATCAATTACTTTTGATGCTACTTCGAAAGGAGCATATAAAGTTCCTAGAAATTTTGCCAGTCAAAAATTAATGAATAATTCTACTTTTAGAAAGGCGGCCAAATTTGTTATCCCAACTGTGACCAGACAAAAAATCGGTGAACGATTTCTTGTTAAAGAATCTTCTAGACCTCCACTCAAACAAAATCAACGCAAACGACTTACGCAAATATATCAAGACGATGTAGAAAATTTAAGTGAGCTACTTGGAAGAAATCTACCATGGAAGGATTTCTATTAGATTAAACAAAACAATGAATCAATCTAAAACTTAACTAATGATGATGTTTTTAAAAATTATATGAATGTTAAAAAAATCTTTGATCTTAGTAATAAGACTGTAATCTTAACAGGTGCTGCAGGATATTTGGGAGCCAATTATGTTGATGGACTTTCTCAATCTGGTGCCAATGTAGTATTAGCAGATATTAATTATCAACGCTGCAAAAAACTTGAGCATAAAATACGTGAAAAATATGATGTGGATCCATTATCTGTTAAATTAGATCTTACACAACCTAAATCAATAAATAATTTAGTTTCAAAAATAACCAAAAAATATTCAAACGTTGATGTGTTGATAAATAATGCGGCATATCAAGGAACACCGAAAATTAGAACTGCTGGATTCGAAAATCTCACACTTGAAACATGGAATGAAGCAATTAGTGTGAATCTGACGGGAATATTTCTTTTATCACAACGGATTGGAGAAATTATGAAAAATCAAAAATTTGGAAATATAATTAATATTTCTTCAATATATGGAATTGTTGGTGCAGATCAACGAATTTATGGAAAGAGTGGTCTAAACTCTGCTGTATTTTATGCAGCAACAAAAGGTGCAGTCTTGAATCTTACTAGATATCTTGCTTCTTTCTGGAATCGGACTGGAATTCGCGTTAATACTTTTTCTCCAGGCGGCGTTGAAAATAAACAAGATAAAAATTTCATTAAGAATTATTCTAAAAAAACTATGATTGGTAGAATGGCTAGAAATGATGAATATGTTGGAGCATTGATATTCCTTGCATCTGATGCTTCCTCATATATGACTGGCTCAAATTTAATTATTGATGGTGGATGGACTGCATGGTAATTCTCTGAATTACTTAAAAAAAATCAGACTATATTTTCATTCATAATTTTTTTCAATTTTATTTTTTCCTAGTCACAACCAGCAATAAAATTTGAGCAAGTCATGTAACAGTAAATATGCTAAATATTTTTAATATGATTTTGACAAAAATTATGTCAGAGTATGAGTCAGGAGAGTTTAAATAATTCTCAAAAATAGTTGATTCATGAAGACAAATTTCAAGAAAACATCTAAACCTGTTGAAGAAAACCAGAATGAAACAATGACGAAGGAAGAATTTGAAGAATTTATCATAAATTCTGGCGCAAAGGGATCATTTATGATCTATCGTTCAAATAAAAAAGAAGATGAATTGGGAATTAGTGAACTCTAAATAATAAATATCTTCCAAAAATAATTTAGATATGTCAACAAACAGTGATGATGTTGAATTACAAACATCAATGGAGAAAATTATACAGAGACGTCATTACGAATATTTTGATACGTGGATTAATAATTTTGTTCTAAATTTAGAGGACATTTGGAGGGAACCATCTGCAAAGATGCTTGAGCCTAATTTGGAAAAGGATTCTCATTTTTTAAACTCTTCAGCAATAGTAATTGGCCGAGGCCCATCATTAAAAAAACAAAAACATCTAGAATTATTAGCAAATAGTAATTATCGTGGCATGATCATCGCTTGTGATGGAATACTAATTGAAGCTTTGAAATCAGGTGTCACACCAGATAAATTTCCTAATTTTTATGTTGTAACAATCGATTATGCTCCAACGTTCAAAAAATTCTATGATGATGAATTGGTAGATAAATTTGGGAAAAAAATTAAAGGAATTTTTACAACAATCACTGATCCTGATGTTGTTGAACGTGCAAGAAGGGCTGGAATAAAAATTCACTGGATTCATCCTTTATTTGATTATAACGAAGGAAAAAAATCATTTAATTATATTACAAGTAAAATGGTACGTGTAAAAAAACGAGAAATGGGTCTACCTGCAATTCAGACTGGAGGTAATGTAGGTACTACCGCATGGTTCATTTCTTGGTTGATCCTAAAGTGTAAAACCGTTTCCTTGATTGGAATAAATCATGCTTGGGAAGAATCAGATGGTTGGGAGAAAATAATTACACATAACAATGATCTGCCAATAAAAATGGAAAAAACAGATCCTGTTTTCAACAAACTATTTGAAAAGGGTCACAATCCAGGATTCAACTGTGATTTTATTCTTGATCCAATGTTTCGACTTTATAGCATGTGCCTAAAAGAATTCATAGTACGTTCACCTGATTGGGTTAATACTATTAATGCAACTGAAGGAGGTTCAATTTTTGGGGATCGTATCACTTGCAAAAATTTTAAACAATTTTTAGATGATGAGGAATCAAATCCTTAACTCCGCAGTAGCACATTAACATCCTAGCCTGTATAATCATTTATTGGATCAGATCTTAATTTAAAATAGTCCAAATCATGTTCAACCATGTTTTTGACCAAATCCTTAAATTTCATCTTCGGTTTCCATTGTAATTGTTTTTGCGCTTTTGATGAATCTCCAACTAGATCATCAATATCAGTAGGTCGTAATTCATGGTCTATCTCAACAAGTTCATGCCAATCTCCTAACTCTGTATATTCAGTTGCTAAAGCTAAAAATTCTTCAACAGAATGCGATTCTCCAGTTGCGATAACATAATCATCTGGATTTTTTTGTTGTAGCATTAACCACATACTTTCAACATAGTCTCCGGCAAATCCCCAATCTCGTTTAGCATGAATATTACCCAATTTGAATTTTTTTTGTTTATGAAATTTGATCTTTGCCAAACGATAAGTTATCTGTCTTGTAACAAACTCAATTCCTCTTAATGGTGATTCGTGATTAAAAAGAATTCCACAACACGCAAAAATATCATATGCTTCACGATAATGATTTGTCATATTATGTGCAAAAACTTTTGCCACACCATAAGGACTGCGAGGTTTAAAAGGCGTTTCCTCATTCTTTATCCCAGGCGCATTTCCATACATCTCACTAGTTGATGCCTGATAAAATTTTGCATCTGGTGAATATTCTTTTAATGCATCTAATATTCTTAATGTACCAAGTCCTGTGACATCTGAAGTTAGTATTGGTTGTTCAAATGAAGCACCTACAAAAGATTGTGCTGCTAAATTATAAACTTCGTCTGGTTCCGATTGTTGGAATGCAGATCTAATAGATGGATGATCCATTACATCCGCTTTAATTTTTATAATGTTTTCATAATTATTCATCTCATCAAGTCTTTCAAAGCATCTATGACTTGTACGTCTAAAAGTACCAAATACATTATATCCTTTTTTTAGAAGAAAATCCGCTAAATATGCGCCATCTTGCCCTGTAACTCCGATAATCAATGCATTTTTCATGATAAAAGTAATCCTGCTTGATTAATCTTGTCTAAAAATATTTCGAAGCCTTTGCCACTTTGTTCATGTCCGTTCCATACTTCAATTGCAAAGCTCTTTTCTTTGTGTTTATTGAGAATAGGTATAATTTTTTCAAATGGTAAATCTCCATCCCCGAATTGTAATCCTTCACCATCTTCTCCACCCGCGTCAGATAAGTGAAAATGCTCCACATAATTCTCAATTTGAGATAATTCATTGATTACTGATAAATTGTTTTTATTGCAATAAAGATGGGAATGACATAAATCATAACATATGTTTAACCCTGTTTCAATACAATATCTTTGCATTTCATCAGCGCTCAGAAAAACATTACTATTCCAACGACCCCCAAAGAACCAAGCATATGGTGGCATATTCTCCAAAAGAAAAGTTACATTTTTGAAATCTAATTGTTGTACCGAATCCACGATCATACCTTGCATTTTTTCAATTTCTGATTGTGAAGATTCGTATAATGAATAACCACCAGGGTGTACGATCAATGTTGGCTTGCCTAAAAAATGCTCATTAAGAGATAATGTTTTGTCAATTGCTTTTTGGATCAATTCTAAAGATTTTTCTTTAGAATGAACTTGATTAGTCTCCTTTAAGCTTGCAATATCTAGTAGTTTCCTTTCAAAATATTCATAACAATGAACAATTAATCTCTGTTCAAAATTGCCATCTAATTCTAGATTAAGGTCACTGTCTGAAAAATGAAATTCTAATACTTTTGGATGAAATTTTAACATATCATGCAAATCAGGTTTGCGCACCTTCATTCCAAGGATCATTCTAAGTCATCCGTTTGGAGATAATCATCTTTTTTTATATCTCGAGATGATTTTTTACCAATTAGTTCAAAATAGTATTGTGGCGATAAACCTCTAGCAGGAGTTTTAACTGCTATATTTTGTTCTGAGAATAACTCGTACTTCTTAATATCATTAGAACAAACAATACTCTTTCCTAATACTTCCCTTTGAAGAGTTTCACCTCTTGTCATTTGTTTTATAGGAGCACCCTTAGCTTTTTCTGATTCCCTAATTTTTTGAATTAGTTCTTTAAATTCGTCTGGTTCTAGTGAAGCGGCTTGATCTAATCCTTCCATTGTCTTATCTAATGTAATGTGACGTTCAATTATTACAGCACCCATATTTGTTGCAGTAATTGATGGTAGTATGGATGTTTCATGCCCACTATAACCTATTGGCACATTAAATTTTTCTTGTAATACTGGAATGAGTGAAAGATTCAGTAATTCAACAGGAGATGGATATGTACTACAACAATGTAATAATGAAAACATAATATTTTTTTCTTTCATAAAATCTACAGTCTTTTCAATTTCCTTCATTTCAGACATGCCAGTAGAAATTATTACAGGTTTGTTAAGTTTAGAAATATGGGTAATTAACGGAAAATTTGTCAAATCTGCAGAAGCAATTTTGTATGCTGGCACATTTAATTTTTCGAGGAAATCCACACTTGGTATATCCCAAGGTGTGCAAAGAAAGGTAATTTTTTTTTCTTTACAGTAATTTACAATCTCCTGAAAATCATCTTCACCGAATTCCACATTATTTAAAACATCAATTAAAATTTCTGTCCCCTGACTATCTAATGATGGATTTTCCAAAATTTTTTGTTGATAAATACTCTCTAAATTACGCTTTTGGAATTTAACTGCATTTGCACCAGCATTAGTTGCGACATCAATCAGTTTTTTTGCTAAAGCAACATCGCCGTTATGATTTATTCCAATTTCTGCAATAATATAACACGGTTTCTCATTTCCAATTAGAATCCCATCTACATCCATCTCATTTTTGAAACTATACCGCATGAACAAAATCTTCCAGCACTATATTTAACTTATAACTACAAATTAATCATTCAAGATTTAAATCATAATTATAAACAAAAATGTAGATGGCTGATAAAATATTATTTTTCTTAACAAATGATTACACACATTACTGTTTAGCACATTCATTACAAAAAATTCATGATTGTAAAATGTATGCAATTTCAGAAGTTACGTCAAGACCAAAAAAATTTTATCAAAATCAAAAACTAGTGAATTTTGAAAAAATTTGGTTTTTCCATGAAAATATCAAACAGAAGCACTCAAAACCAGATATGGAATATTTAAAAAATTTTGAAGAAAAATACAAGATAAATTTATGGAAACTAGCACAAAATGAAAGAATATTTCTATACTTCAGTGATTTTCATAAATTTTCTTCCAACGAAATTCTAAATATTTTGGAACAAGAATGCAGGTTTTTTGAAAATATTTTAGAAAAAATTAAACCGGATTTTTTCTTTACACGACTTCCTAGTTTACATCACCAAGAATTGATTTATGAAATGTGCAAAAATACTGGTGTCAAAATTGTAGCAATGAATTATACCATAATAGGAAAAAAGTGTATGCTCTCACAAGAACATCAAAAACTAGATCATATTGCCAAATTAGAAGATTTAGAACATAATAATAGAAATTTTAAGGATTTACAAAAATATATTCATTCTTCAGATCTTTTAAAACAAATTGATGAGAAATTAGTAAAACCAGGAAATGAGGTTATAGATAAACTACGGTCAGCAAAATCATATCTAATTGATTTTGATACAAACAACACAAATACACACTATACATATTATGGTCGTACAAGATCTAAAGTATTTTCGTATTATCTAAAAGATATGATTCAAACTAAAAGTAGAAAGTCATTCATTGACAAAAATTTAAGAATGAAGTTAGATTTTGCAAATCCTTTTGTATATTTTCCAATGCATATAGAAATGGAGAGATCATTATTACTTGGTGCACCTTATTTTATTAATCAAATTGAAGTAATTAGATCAGTTGCAAAATCACTTCCAATAAATTTTAATCTCATAATCAAAGAGCATCCCGGTCAAGCTATGAGAGGATGGAGAAGTAAAGAAGCATATGAAGAGATAACGGATATTCCAAATGTAATTCTTATGCATCCAGATTTTCCAAGAGAAGAATTATATCAAAAATGTTCTTTAGTAGTTTCAATTGCAGGAACTGCTGGATTTGAGGCTGCATGTTATGGAAAACCCACCATCACACTTGTGGACCTTAATTATTCACTTCTACCATCAGTTCAGAAATTAAATAATTTTGATGAACTACCCGAGTTAGTTAAAACAATGATCAATATGAAAGTGGAAGCAAGACATGTTGATCAATTTTTAACATTATTGGAACAAAATATATCAGATTTTGACTGGAGTAGTTTTTCTAAAAAATTGACAGATGAATTTTTTGCAGGTTCAATTCAAGATACAGAGATTTCTAACAAAAAAATGGAAAACTTTTTAGAGAAAAATAGTGATGTGTTAGAAGCTTTTGCATATGATCATATTAAAAAAATTCAATGGTTTAAATCGCAATAATTCTGATTTATTCTTATGTATTTTTTATTTTAAGCGCTATTTCTTTCTCTGCTTTACAAACTAAGCAATATTTTTCCCATTTTTCGTCATGTTTCCATTGTGGTAATTTTGTTTCTTCATAACGTGCGTGTGCCCATTCCAACATTCTTTTTGTATCATGCGTGAACATTAAATGTTTTAGCGCGAATAATTCCGGAATTGTGAAACATTGGCTAACAGTTGCAGTATATTGAAATGCATCACCACAATCTTTCATAAAACTGTCTAACGCAGCCAGTTTCCATTTTTTGACTGTTTTATTATCGACGTTACTCCCTTTTTCATTTATGAGTTTTAGTCTAGGATCATATTGACCTAAAATCCAATCTGAATTATCATAGAATATTGGACTTCCTACATATGGTGTACAAATGAATGGATCTATTGCAGCATCATTCTTAATCCAAAAATCTACCGTCTCCATTAGATCATTGATATTTTCATGTGGATTTCCAATCATGAATGTTGAAATTGGAGCCATATTGTTTTGTTTTAATGTTTCCAAAGTTTTTTGTAAGTGTGCTCTCGTTTGCCCCTTTTCAATATCTTCATTTAATACTTTGTTAGACGCTGATTCAAATCCAAATGATATGTATGTACATCCTGCATTTTTCATAACTTCAATGATTTCTGGTTTTGTTGCCACACTTGGAGCATCTCCAAGTGTTCCCCACTTTATTATTTCATTTAATCCTTCATCAACATAAAGTTGGCAGAATTCTTCAGTCCATTTTTTATTACTGGTCATATTCTCATCTACCGCCATAAAGAAATCTATGTTATATTTTTCATATAATAATTTAATATTATTTACCGCATATTCTGCAGTTGGCCATCTTGCTGGAAGTTGGAAAGTATCATTTTCCTTGTCTGCTATTCTAACTAATTTTTCACCACTTCTACGATCTCCATCTCCATAAATATTTTGTAAATCAATTCTTGACATGCCGTTATGAGAACAAAAAGTACAGCCACGTGGGCACCCTCTTTCCCAAACAGTTGACAATCTTCTTCTTGCATTGTATGCCTCCACAGAATACGGTATTGATGAATATCGGAAGTATATGTCTAGTTCAAAAAGATCATAATTTGGATACGGGACAGTATCGAGATCTGATATCAAAGCTCTAGGATTTGTAAATTTGAAATTTTCCTTGTCGCGCAAACAAAGACCATTTACTTTTTCAAAATCTCTTTTTCCTGTTCCAACTTGATCATATAACTCTGAAAAGGTTTCTTCACCTTCTCCTATACAAACCATATCTAGTTGTGGTACTAATTCAAGAATTTCTGTCGGATTATAAGTGGACCATCCACCCCCTCCGATAAAAAGCGCATCTGGCGCACACTTTCTAATTAAAGGCGCTAGTGATTTAATTCTGCCATATGTTGTTGTTAGACCACCAATCCCTATTATGTCCCAATCATTTGATGAAATCTCTTCCTCAATAATTTTTGAGGGCATAAATTTTCCTCCATGGTTCATCCGTAGCGCATTCAAATCTAATATTCCGACTTGATCACCTTTTTGTTCAACAATTGCAGCTAAGATTCCTGCCCAAAATGGAATAGTTGATGGATCACTATCCAGGCGAATCTCAGGACAGACAAATAACGTTTTCATATTTTATACACCAATTTTTACTATTTACTTTTTTCGTATAAATAGAACTTTCAATGCACTCACTAGTTATCAGCATTATTAATGTATACCAATACATGAAATTGATTGTAAGGCATTATAGCAATGAAACCAATATGTATAATCCCAGCTAGAGGCGGTTCTAAAGGAGTTCCCAGAAAAAATATTCGTCCATTATTGAATAAACCATTAATTGCATACACTATTGAAAAATCTCTAAAATCTGATATATTCAGCCATGTGATAGTTTCTACTGAAGATAAAGAAATTGCAAAAATCTCAAAAAAATTTGGTGCAGAAGTACCTTTTATGAGACCAAAAAATTTAGCTAAGGACACTACTGGTATGGCCGAAGTTTTAGTTCATGCAGTTTTGCAACTAAACTCCTTAGGATATGATTTTGATGTGTTTGTTAATCGTGATTGTACAGTGCCTTTCATTCGTGATTCTGATATTGCATCTAGTATTAAATTATTAAAAAAAAGTAACTGCGATGCAGTTTATGGTGTTTATGTTCAACATTTTAATCCTTATTTTAACATGATGGAAAAAGGGTCTAGTGATTATTTGGAATTTTCTAAAAAAATGAAAGTCAAACCTACAAGAAGGCAAGACGCACCAAAAGTATACCAATTAAACGGGTTATTTACTTATAATACAAAACAATTCTTAAAATTCAAAAATCAATATCCACCTAAAGGATTAGCAATTGAAATTCCAGCGGAAACCGGTATTATGATTGATACCGAATTAGAATTTAAAATAGTTGAAATGATGTTAAAACAAAAACTCATTTGATTCTATTTTATTCTTATTTTCTTACCACACTTTGATGATTCCTTAATTGCCAATGCTATTTTTTGTGGTTCTAACCCATCAATTATAGAATTCATTGGAGTTTTTTTTCTTTTGACACAATTAAAAAAATATTCTAATTCATCAACATACATTTTATTCTTATCAAATTTTTTCTCAAAATTTTTTGTTACCCATTTTTTATCTTTATTTTTAAAAATTTGAACATGATTATTTTCCCAATCCCATCTGATTTGCCCCTTTCTACCAATAATTTTACAGTTTCTTACACTGGGTTTTTGAAAATAATCTAGATGGATTTCAGCAATAATTTTATTTTTGAATTTTAGCAAGCATACAGCGTAATCTTCAACATCAATTTCTAGATCACTTAGTTTTCCTGTTAATCCATATACCTCAAACGCTTTCCCAAAAAACCAGTACAAGTAATCAATTTCATGAATCTGAGTTAAAACTACGCCTCCACCAAGTCGCATATTTGATGCATAACTAATTCGATAGTTTTCCCACGGATGCCAATCAGGCATAAATGAACCATTTTCTGCGTATACTGAAATGATTCTACCAATTTCTTTTTTATCTATTAATTGTCTCATTAGTTTTATTCCACTATGAAATCTCATATTACAGCCAATCATGGTGATTAATTTTTTATTTTTAATTATCTTGATCAATGGTGGAATATCTTTTAATGAATTTGAGATTGGTTTTTCTAAAAATATGTGACAGCATTTATTAGCAAATTTTATTGCAGTTTTAACGTGCAGACTTGTTTCATTACAAATAATCACTACATCATGTTTTTCCTTTAATGCCTGTTCAATAGTTGTGAATGTTTTTATCCCTTTTTTTCCTAATTGTGACACTTCTTTATTTTTACTACAAACTGAAACTTGAGTTTGATTAAAACCCATTAAATTTCTTACGTGCCTTTTTCCAATTGAACCATATCCCACAACTAATGCCTTCATTATTAAAAAAGTCCCTTAGCTGCCTCAGCTATGTCATCTTCAATTTTTGCTTGTGAATTTGACCAAAATGTTTTAATAAATTCTTGACGAAGGTTTTCGCGTAATTCCAGATCAGTTTCAGCTCGTTCAATTTCTGGCCAACGTTTTTTTGGAAATTTGATATACATTGCAAATACATCTCGTAGACGCATAATATCGTCTTTATGCCATTGTGGCATGTTAAGTATACTTGCACCGGAATTACTTACTGAGCAAATAATATTTGGATCTAAATATCCTTTTTTTACTGCATATTCATGAAGTTCTGTTCCATGAAATGGAACTAAGACTGAACAGCTTGTGTTATCTGAATTAAACTGCCGATTAAGTTCGATCGTATCAAAGGCTAGCTCTCTTGTCTCATCGGGAAATCCAATAATATTATTAATACTGAAAGTAATGCCTAGCTTCTCAACAATTTTTATTTTTTTAATAGCATCTTCATTTGTATATTCTCGTTTAACTACTTCAGCACGAAATTTTTCATTACCATGCTCAAGACCAAAGGTTACTCTATCTAAACCAACATCTTTCATTCTTCTAAACTTTTCTTCATCTACGGTTTCTATTCGCGTTTGACACCAAAATGGAAGTTTGATATTAGAATACATTTTAATAAATTGATCAAATTCCTGATCACTCCAAGCCAAGAATGTATCCGCCCAAAAGTAGATGTATTCAACATTATATTTTTTCATATGGTTTTCGATTTCATTCTTTACAAGATCCATTCTCTTTTTTCGAAAAAAAGACATACCTTTTAAGAAATCACCACCACCATACAGTCTATTCTGTCCAGGCGAGTTACAAAATGAGCATGTATAAGGACAACCACGATGAGTTTCAACGGGAAGAAGTCTTCTTATTTTCCCACCCATTGGGCGATAAAATCTTTCTTCTCCAAACAATTCAATATCAGTGATTTCTGGTATTTCATCAATATTGACAGGTCTTGAAATACTATTTTTGTGAATTGTATTATCTTCCATTCTAAACCAAATGTTTGTAATATCAAATTGTTTCTCCTGATTTCCTATAGAATTTGCAAGATCAACCATTGCATTTTCACCTTCACCTACACAAACCATATCTACATTTGGATATGTCATAGTAAGTTCAGGCGCAAATGTTGGAAACACGCCTCCAAAAATATT
>Ga0257112_10000684_pt1 | contig 13335 bp, 12 predicted proteins | sample LP_taG_5_FD_191565 | JGI IMG/M metagenome (GOLD analysis project Ga0257112, IMG submission 191565) | Marine microbial communities from Northeast Subartic Pacific Ocean, Canada - LP_J_2015_P26_1000m | ecosystem: Environmental > Aquatic > Marine > Oceanic | place: Canada: Northeast Subartic...
AGATTTTTTAGAGTTTTAATATTATTTTCTTCAAGTATGTTGATTTGTTTTTTTGTGATATTTGCTATTTGATTTAAGTGGTCATCATTTTTCCATCTTTCTTCACAAAATAATTTATATTCGCAAACATTACACAAGTTACATTTCGATGGATAAGGGGTTTTATTTTGTTTATCAATAAAACTTAATAGCCCTTTATTTACACTCAAAAAGTAATCATAGAATTTATTGATGCTTATTGTTTCAACAGATCTATCTCTTAAAATTATTCTTCCAATTTTAGGCAATAAGTTATATTTTTTATCTAATATATATGAATAATGGCAAATCTGGAGGATATTTTCCGGTTTTAACTTAAAAGATGATTTTATGTCCCAAGGTTCGTATAAATGACCAGTTTTAACTAGAAAATCAGGAGATCCTGTATTTTTTCCATATCTTAAAAAAGGTTGATAAATTATTTTTTCTCCCCTTTTTATAGCTTCATCAGTTTTTTTCTCTTTTTCTGAAAAATCTAAGTTTTTATCTATTTCATAAACAATTTCTTCTTTTTTTAAGTCGGATAAATAAGATTCTTCATGTTCAATTCCAATTTTTCTGATAATTTCCAACCATGGGTCAATATTTTTAGGATAAGTACTTGGGTTTTGTATAAAATCAAGCCAAGTTTTATACTTGCATTGTGAGTAATCAAGTATTGAATATGCACTTATATTTTTTTTGGCGTTCAAATTAGTCTAAAAATTGATATTTGTTATCTTTTTTAAATAATATATATATTTAGAATTCTTAACTACCTAATTGACATTAAACTCAATAGATATAGATGATGAAATATCAAAATAGGAAAAACTTAAAATAAAAAACCCACCTCCAGAGTTCCCTGCCTGAGCAATCAACCAGAGCTTCATCAGAAGCGGGCTTTCATTATCTTAACCTTCACAGTTACAATAGCATTTTTTCCTTCAAAAAACTAGTATAATTTCTCGTCGCCGATAATTATCTTAGATTACTACTTTTCTTAGTAATTCTTTTGTTTCTCCAGCTAAGATAAAGTAATAATATATTTAATTTTTTTTAAATGCAACCCCTTTTTCCCAGAAAACTTAATTTCCATTATTTTATATTGAAATTTTATAAAAAAAAATTATCCCAGAGTTTTTTAAGTAAATATTTTTACCAAAATATAAATAGATATAAATATTAAAATAATGCTACTTATTTTATTAAATACTTTAGTATTATTGAAATTTTTTCTAATCAAAGAATTTCCCACTATCAATGATACAAATGTGTACCAAATCATATCTATAAATGAAGCTGCGAAAGCCATTTGAAATTTTTCTAAATTTGTTAATTCATCATTTACAAATTGACTGAATAAAGCTCCAAAAAATATAGTTATTTTTGGATTTAAAAATGCAATCATAAAACCATCTAGGAAATTTTGATTATATTTTTGTTTATTGTTTCTCTTTAAATCTATTTCCTCTTCTGTAAAGAAAATTTTATAGGAAATATAAATCAAATATAGAACTAAACTGAAGCTTATTATTTTGATTAAAATAGGATACTTTGTGTACAAAAAAGCGATTCCCAGTATAGTTAGAATCGCGTAAATAAATATTCCTAATCCATGAGCTATTCCAGTTATTATACCGTTAGTTTTGCCATATGAAATTGAATTCTTTACTATTAATAATAAGCTTGGCCCTGGAGAAACGGCTCCAAGGAAACAAGTAACTATCAATTGTATCCAAAGAAATGTACTCAAGAATTATTCCTCTATAATATTAATTAATATTTTTTTATTCTATAATAACGTAGTTAGGGAATAATTTATTTATAAAATTCAATTATGCAAACGGGTAAACACTTTTTACAAATCCCAGGACCTACTAATGTTCCGGATTCTGTTCTACGGGCTATAAGTAGTCCTACTATAGATCATCGTGGACCAGAATTTTCTGATATGACCCTCAGAATCATTGATCTGTTAAAAATTATAGTTAAAGGGCAAAATTCAATTCCAATTATTTTTCCATCATCGGGAACAGGTGCCTGGGAGGCGGCTTTAGTCAACATTCTTTCTCCAGGAGATAAGGTTTTAATGTTTGAAACAGGTCATTTTTCTACACTTTGGAAAAATATGGCTCATAAATTAGGATTTGATGTTAATTATATTAAGGCAGATTGGAGAACTGGAGTAGATTCAAACAGGATAATAGAAATATTATCAGAAGATAATATTCACGAAATCAAAGCTGTATGCTTAGTACATAATGAAACTTCAACTGGAGTTACATCAAACATTTCTGAAATTACAAAAAAAATAAAAACTTTACAGCACCCAGCTATAATTATGGTTGATACTATTTCTTCCTTAGGTTCTATAGATTATCAACATGACAATTGGGACATAGATGTTACAGTTGCTGGATCACAGAAAGGACTCATGCTTCCTCCTGGTATAGCCTTTAATTTCATCAGCAGCAAAGCCCTTGAGCAGTCGAAATCAAATTCATACAATCGATCATATTGGGATTGGGGAGAAATTGCCAAAAATAATGCTAATGGATTCTTTCCTTATACTCCTTCAACTAATATTTTGTTTGGATTAGATGAAGCTTTAAAAATTTTGTTAAAAGAAGGGTTAGAGAATATATTTCTTAGACATGAAAGACATGCAAAGGCAACTCAAGCTGCTGTTAGGGCTTGGGGACTAGAGATATTAGCGATAAATGAGAATGAATATTCTAACTCTTTGACAGGGATACTTTTTGAAAAGAATGTTAATACCGACCATCTTAGAAAAATAATACTAGATAAATTTAATACATCACTGGGAACAGGGCTTGGTAAATGGGCTGGAAAAATTATAAGAATTGGTCACTTAGGTGATTTTAACGATCCTATGCTCATTGGTACATTGTCAGCAATTGAGATGGGATTAGCGTTATCGGAAATAGATCACCACTCTGGTGGAGTAACAGCTGCAATGAATTATTTAAAGAACAAATAAACTTCTAAGCTTTATTCATAACTCTTCTTGGAATATTTCCTATGCCTGCCTTATTTCTTTTCGGGAGAATCTTGTCTATTTCATCTATATCTGATTCTGATAAATTAATCCCAGAAGCATTTGCATTAGTTTTCAATTGATTTGTACTGGTAGCTCCTGCAATCACTGAAGAGACTGACTTTTTTGCTAACAACCATGAAAAAGCTAATTGGACCATAGTGATCCCTCTGCTTTGTGCCCATTTTTCTAAATCTTCTATAATATTAAAATTCTCTTCTGTAAGCCATTTTTCACTCCATGAAGAATGCTGATTTGAAGAAAGTCTTGCTCCTTTCGGCATAGAATTCCTTTTGTATTTCCCTGTTAAAAACCCTGAAGCTAATGGGAAATAGGGTAGAATGCCAATATTGTATTTATCGCAAGCAAACAATAATTCTGATTCAATATCTCTTTCAAACATAGAAAATTCCGGTTGTATTGTTATAAATTCTGACCAAGCATTATTTTTAGCAATATGAATTCCTTCAATAATTTCCCAAGACATATAATTTGAACACCCAATATACCTTACTTTACCCTCAGAAACTAAATCATTAAGTGCTTTAAGAGTTTCTTCTTGATTTGTTAGGGGATCAAAAATATGAGTTTGGTACAGATCAATATAATCACTTTGCAATCTTTTAAGGCTTTGTTCGACCGACCTTTTTATATGCACAGAAGAAAGCCCGCCTCTATTAATTCCTTCTTCCCATTTCATTCCTACCTTGGTCGCTATTATATATTTATCTCTTTTTTCTTTAGTTGCCTTACCAATATATTCTTCTGAAACACCTGCTGAATACATGTCCGCAGTGTCAAGAAGGTTAATTCCCAAATCTAAGCAACTGTGTGTGATTTTTTCTGATTCTTTATAATCTAAACGCCTACCAAAATTATTTGTGCCTAAACCTATTTCTGAAACTAAAATCCCTGAATTACCTAATTTTCTATATTGCATAAAATCACCTTAAACTAAATATATATTCATTTTATATCCAACCAAAAAAATTATCTATCCTTTTGCGATTGTTACGATATTCGATTTTATAACTGTTTATTCTTTATATATTTGAGTATATATAAAGAATACGTAACCTAATAAGTACAAATTCTTACTTATAAACAAAAAATATATTATTAAACCTAAAAGATAATTACGTATATCGTAACAATTAGTTAACATATATTGCTATTGTTTTGACATTTATTTGATAGAATTTAATTAAATATTACGAAATCAGTAAGGAAGAAAAATGATTAATGGCAAATTGTCAATAACACATCATAGTTTTAAATCAATGTATAAAATTTATAAGGAAAAAAATATAAACATTTATAAAAAATTATATAAAAAACATAATTATTTCGATTCAGTAAGTTTTAAAGAAGATGTTCAGCACAACATACTTTGTGAAGGGATACACCATGGAGATGCTACTCCTCAGGAATATCATTTCACCAATCGGATTGTACCTGGATTTACAAAAGTCTAAATAAATATCTATTTTCTATTTATAGTGTGCTGCCATTTTTGGTTTACGATCTCTAGTAAAAGCTCCTTTTTGATTTAGTCATAACATATATTTTGTGCGTAAAACTACTGAAAAATATATTTTTTTAGCATAGCATCTAAATCATGTCTTCATTAGCTATATCTTTATTAATTTTATATTGCATAGGACATTCGTATTGGAATTTTTTGGTTAAAAGATCTGAAAACCCTTCAATAATGATAGTCTTAATTGCATTAGGATCTTGGATTATTCCTTTTCCAATCGCAGTTTATTATGTCTTTTTATCATTTCCTCCAATTGAAGCTTGGGTTTACATTCTAATAAATGGCATTTTACAAGTTTTATATTATTCATTATTGGGTAGGGCATATAAAAAAGCAGATATGAGTATCGTTTATCCTTTAGCAAGAGGAACTGCAGTTTTTTTTATTCCTATATGGGGAATAATTTTTATGAATGAAGCTCTTTCGAACTTAGCTATCATTGGAATAATTTTGATAATTTTTGGAACATTTATTATTTCTTTATATCCATTATTTAGTTCTAAATTTTATATTTCCAACAATGTATTAGTAGCAATATTATTATCTATTTTGGTTGGATTAAATATTAGTTTCTATACAATTATTGATAAACGTGCTGTTGATCTAGTTTCTCCTTTTATTTACACAATTTTGATTACTATAGGGGGCTCAATTGGTGCAATATTTTTTATGAGTACAGAACATAAATTTCGAGATTTAAGAAATGTTTTTTACATTAATTACCGAACTGTTATTATAGGCTCTTTAGTAATGTATGTTTCATATTCTTTGATGTTATATGCATTAAAAATCTCTAAAATGAGTTACGCAGGGACGGCTAGAGAATTAACGATAGTCGTTGGACTTATGTGGAGCTATTTTCTTTTAAAAGAGACGATAACAAAACATCGATTATTTGCTATAATTTTGATTTTTTTTGGTGCAATAAGTATTTCTTTGGCTTAAAAAAACTTAGTACCATTTTTCCTTGTCAACTAAATTGTGAAGAGGCTTATCTGCATTATAAAGCTTAATATTTTTTTTGAGTATTTCATATCTTCTATTATTAACAATTTCTACAGCATCCAATAAAGCTACGTGTGGGGTCATAATTACACCAGAGGTATGCCATAATTTATGGTTCTTAGGCAATGGCTCCTCTTCAAAAACGTCTAGTCCTGCTCCTGAAATAATATTGTTTTCAATTGCATATACCAAATCATCTAAACTAGTTGTTTTTCCTCTTCCAACATTGATAAATATGGATGTTGGTTTCATTTTTTTGAATAACTTTAAATTGAATATTTTTTCAGTTTCAGGAGTATGCATTACCGTAGTTACAAGCACATCAATTTGATCAATTGTAGGTTCCATTTTTTCAGGTGTTATAACATTGTCAAAATTTTCTAATTTATTAAACTGTGGATCAACACCTATAACTTTCATACGGAAAGCTTTACATAATCTTGCTACTTCTTGTCCTATCCCTCCGGCACCAACTATCATAACTGTTGCTTCATTCAAATGGATGGCTTTATGTCTTCTAGCTTCTTTATCCCAAGAACTTCTTCTTTGAGCATCAAAATAATCTGGGAACCTTTTAGATAGTGCTAATAAGTATGCCATCACGTGATTTCCAATATAATCGAAATATATACCTCTTGGATTAGTTACTACCACCTGATGTTCGACAAGCTCTTTGTAAAACCATCCATCTTTTCCCGATTCATTAACGAAGCTACCAGAATCCGGGTTTGCTAACCATTTCAAATGTTCAGCATTTTTTAATGCTTCTGGGCTTACCCATCCATATCCTGCTTCCACGATGTGTATGTTTTCAAGAACTTCACTTTCATCCTCAAAAGCTAAGATTTCAATATCAGGATAATCCAATCTCATTCTTTCTATAAATTCCTTTTTAACTTCATCTAGGGGTGGTAAAAAGGCAAAGTTTTTTAGTTTCATTTATTTTTTACCTTTCGCGCTTTGCATTAATATCTCTTAAAGGTATACTCAAAACAAATAAAGTTTAAGACATAATTTAATGTTTAATTAGGAGAAACAAATGTATCCAAGTAAAATACGTGACCATTTACAGACAGGAAAGCCAGTATTATCTACAAGTTTAAGTTGTACTCACATTGCCACTGCTACATATAATTTAAAACCCGATTGGGTTTGGATAGATACTGAACACAGTCCATGGGGAGTTGAGTCGTTAGGAAGTATATGTACTGATGGAAGAAAAAAGGGAGTTGCTCCTGTAATTAGGATTCCTTGGAATGATCCTGCATATATTAAAAAGTCGTACGATGTTGGTGCGGTGGGTGTAATGATCCCACAGGTTGATAACGTTGAAGAAGTTAAACAAGCTATTCATGATGCAAAATATCCACCTATTGGAGAAAGAGGAATTGCTCCATGGTTTGCTGGACAAATGGATAACTTAAGTCAACAAGACGTTGTAGATCACGCAAATAATGAAACCCTTTTAATTCTTCAGATGGAATCTGTAGAAGCATATGAGCAAATAGATGATATTCTGGCTGTAGATAACTTTGAAGTTATTTTAGTTGGTCCTGCAGATTTGTCTGCATCTTTAGGGCATCCAGGTGCTGATGCAACTCATCCAAAAACTGAAAATGTTATGATTGATATGGCCCAAAAAGTCAAAGGCACTGGAAAAGCTCTAGCTACAACAATGGGTGATGTAGAACATGCTAAAAGATGGATAAAAGAAGGATACACTATGATGAACATAGGCTCTCCTTTAGGATATGGAACTATGGGATTATCTAAAATATTCCAAGACATCAGAGAAGAATACGATGTAGATTGGTGGGATTAAGTTTTATCAAATATAGATAATTTTTTTGTTATTTTATTTATTTCATCTAAATCATCCTGAGTTAAGTTTATATCTCCTGCTTTTGCATTAGAGATTGCTTGCTCAGGATTTTTTGCCCCACAAATAGCTGAAACTACGCCTGTTGTGTGAAGTGTCCAAGCAATTACTAATTGACTTACATTATAGTTTCTGCCTTTAGCCCATTCGTATAATGCTTCATAAATCTTATATCCTCTTTCAAAATTTTCTTTGGAAAAAGCAGTATGTCCAAATCGTGTATCATTACTGTTAAAATTGTGTCCAGGTTTATATTTTCCTGTGAGTAAACCCCTACCAATTGGTGAATATACAATTGAACTTATTCCTAATTTATGTGATTGGGGAATTGGGTCTATTTCAGAATTTCTAAATAGTAAAGAATAGTGAGGTTGATTAGATATAATTCTATTTCCCGAATGTTTATTCATTCTTTTTATTTGTTTAGAATTAAAGTTTGAAACTCCAAGGTATCTAAAATATCCTTTGTCACTTAAATTAATTAACCTTGATATGGTTTCTTCCATAGGAATTGCAGTTTTCCAAGAATGAATTTGGTAAAGATCAATATAATCTGTCTTTAGTTCTCTTAATGAATTTTCAATTGCAAGATCTATATCTTCAATAGAATTCCAACTAGAAAGTTTAGAAGCAAGTATTATGTTATCCCTTTTACCTACAAGAGCTTTTCCCAATATATTTTCGCTTTGTAGATACATTTGGGCGGTGTCTAAAAAATTTACTCCATGATCTAATGAAGCATCAATAGCTTTAATGCAATCTTTTTCCGAAACTGTTCCCATTCCTCCCCCTATAGGCCATGTACCAAGGCAAACATTTGAGACCATGGGTCCATTTTTTCCGAGTTTATTATATTTCATAATTGAAGTAAGTTTTATAAAGATATTTTAGCACGTACTTACTGGGAAATTAAAAAAATATTCAATATTCAATTATTTAAATTATATTTGAGAACAATATATTTAGGAATTTCCTTTTTTGGTTGGGAAATAGTTAAATTATAGTAGACCCCCAGAGGGGCCTGAGCAAACAAAAACCTCTCTAGAGTTCCCTGCTTGAGCATTCAACAAAATCTTTTGTAATTAGTTGAATAATTATAAATGATAACCAAAAAGGGATTAAATGTTTTTAGATTTAACCGCTGCAACATTGATGCTTCCTGCAATTCCATTTCTAATGTTGTCATTTGGGACTCGATTTACTGTCGTATCAGAATTGATACGAAAGATACATGATGAATATGCATCAAATATAGACGTAGATGATGTAAGAGCTAAAAGAATGCTTGGAGAAATTTCAACTTTGAAAACCCGACTGTTGGTGATTCAGATAAATCAAACACTTGCTAGTTTGAGTTTTTTAGCAAATTTATTTACTGTTTTTGCTCTGTATATGGGCTATCAATATTTATCAAAATTGTTTTTTGGAATTGTTTTAGTATTACTCATGCTTGCGATAATTTTGTTCATAATAGAAATAGGCATTGCAACGAAATCACTAAATTTACATTTGAGTGATGTGGATACTAATGATTAATGATCCCTCTGGCTCGATGTATTTTGTATTTTTTATGGTAAGTTACTAAATTTTTCAATACTTTTGACGATAGATTCAATCGTGAATAGACCTTATAACTCGTCCATGCCTACCTTTAGTTTTTACTCCATTTTCAACAGCGATTTTTCCGTTTAAAATCACATTTTTCATTCCTGTAGAATATTTGTGAGGATCTACGTAACTTGCGTGTTCTTTAATTTCATCAATTTTGAATATGTTTAAGTCTGCAAAACTCCCAATCTCTATGCTACCTCTGTTTTTTAATCCAAGCCTTTCAGCCGGAAGGCCTGTCATTCTCCTAATCGCTCTTCCTATAGAAACTAATTTTTTGTCTTTTACAATAGTTTCTAAAAATCTCGTATTCGTTGCATAACTTCTTGGATGGGGTTTTCCAGAACTTAAAGGTCCTGTTGGTCTGATAGAATTTCCATCTGAAGCTATACAAATAAAATCACTTTTCGCAATTTCTTCTAAGTCTTTTTCTTCCATTGAATGAAGAACAAAAGATCCTTCAGAAGTTTCATATAATTTAACTGCAGCTTCTTCAGGAGTACAGGCAAATTTTTTTGATATTTCTAGTAAATTTGATCCTTCTAACTGTTTATCTTTAGAAAATTCAGCCAGGACACAACCTTCTGCTCCATGAAATCGATTTATATAGTTTCTTGTTTCTTTTTTGATCTCTTCTCTTATCCTCTCATCCTTTAATCTTTCAAGGGTTTTCTCTCTTCCGCCTTCCAAACTCCAACGAGGGAACATACAGCCACTAATGGGCGTGCTGGACCAAACATACGGATATTGGTCACCTGCAACATCAAGTCCTTCATCATTCGCTCTTTGAATTCCTTCAAGTAATTCTTTTCCTCTACCCCAAAATTTTGGGCCTACAGCTTTCACGTGGCTAATTTGAACTCTACATCCAGTACGTCTTGCAATCTCTATTGCTTCAGCATGAGCAGGGAACAAGCCAGAAGCATCATCACTTTCTGATCTAATATGTGAAGAATATAACAATTCTTTTGCAGCAATTATTTTTGTTAATTCAACTATTTCTTCGGTGTGTGAATAGGATCCTGGTGCATACCATAAACCTGTTGAAAATCCCAAAATTCCTTGATCTATAGATGAACGAATAATATCCCCCATTTTATTTATATCATCTGGTGTAGAAGAAACCGAATTCATTCCCATTACGTGAGCTCTTAGAATCCCATGCCCCAATTGTGCTGCGACGTTTACACTTGGTATATTTTCTGAAATTTTATTTAGCCATCCATCAAAATCTTTCCAATCAATTTTAAGATCAATATCATATTTACTAACCCTATCTATCAGCGTTTGAGATGAGTTTGTGTTTAGAGGTGCACAAAAACTCATACCACAATTTCCCATCAATTCGAATGTTACTCCTTGAGTTAATTTACTGTCGGCATCAGGATCAACTAAGAATGAGATGTCACTATGTGTATGTAAATCTATAAATCCTGGTGAGACTAAATAATCTTGAGCATTTATATTTTTTTTGGACTGTAATTCTTCATTTCCTATATATTCTATTTTGTCGTTATTAATACCTATATTTGCTTTTATAGATTCTGAAGATTTTCCAGTAAAAACTTCACCATTGTTAATTGTTAAGTCAAACATGATTTCATTATAAAATTTCCATAGATGGTTTTCTAATATCACTTAAATTAAAAAACCCACCTCCAGAGTTCCCTGCCTGAGCAATCAACCAGAGCTTCGCTAGAAGCGGGCTTTTTTTCCTTAGCTTCATCAATCCGATCAGCTTTCCTTTCGGTAATCTTGATATTATTGTTTCCAATAATTCCAAAATAATAGATCTTCTTCTATCTCTTCTCTTCTCTCCACTAAAGATTAACCTAGATATTATATTAAATTATTTTTTTTTCAACCCTTTTTTCCCCAAAGTATGAATTGTTTATGATTTTCAATACAAATATGCCAAATAATATATAGTGTTTTATTTTTTCCCAGCATTAAGTTATGCAATAAACTACAGTTTTTTGTTTACTATTGATTTTATAAGAATATGATGTGAATAAATTTTTATATATAATTTCTTGACTAACACTGAAATAAATAATTTGATACTTGTCGGATGTGGTAAACGTGGATCACACCATCTTGATGCTATGCAAAAATTTGGAATAGCTCCAGGAATGTTCTGTGATTTCAATGCAACATCGTTATCTCAATTAAAAAATAAACACAAAAACAGCATGTTTTTTAATGACCTAAATGATTTGACAAAGAAAATTGAAAATAATGGAAGTCATTTCGCAATTGTAGCTGTTGATGTAGTAAACAATAATAAAGTAGCTTTAAAGTTACTAGAATCGGGTGTTAATGTTTTGATAGAAAAACCACCTGGCTTAGAAATCGAAGATGTGCAACTTTTAAACGAAGCTTCTATAAAGAATAAAGTTTTTTGTTATGTTGGATTTGATAGGAGATTCAATCCATTTGTAACAAAAGCGTTAGAAATTATAAAAGAAGAAGGAGAAATATTTAATGTCAGCGGAGAATTTAACAAAGATATATCAGAGTGGATAGATAAAAGAGGTTTTGATGATACCATTTTAGACAAAATGGTACTTGAATCTCCAATACACTCTATAGATTTGATCAATTTTATTACTTCCTCTAAATTGATCAAAGTAAGTGGATTTTCTAGAAGATTCCAATCGAAATACAGGACTTCATTTACAGCAATGATGGAATATGAAAATGGAAGTGTCGGATCAATTAACTCTAGTTACATTTCATCTGGAAGAATGGAAAGATATGTTATTCATGGAAGGAATATTTCAATTTATTTAGATGGCATAAATAGTGGGAAAATTTTTTATAAATCAAAAACGTATGATTTAAAAATAGAACAAAATCTATCAAGTACTGAGATACAGATGAAGAATTTTTTGGATTTTATATCAAATAAACAAAAATATTTTAAAGGAGCAACTATTAATGATTCATTAAATATCTACAAGATAACTAATAAAATGTTTGAAAATACTTATAATGAAACATAAAATGGATGACAATCCAAATGATTAATTGAGGTGATTAATGTTAGAAAGATTTCATGTTCCACATGATATTGCAGTTAAGGTAAACCATGAGGAAATATTCGGTGTTGTTGAAGAAATATTTATAAAAATGGGAATGTCAAAAGAGGATGCTAAGCTATCTGCAGATGTTTTAATTTATGCAGATGTTAGAGGGATAGAATCTCATGGAGTATCTAATATGTTACGTAGATATGTAGAATCATTCTCTGAAGGTGGGATTAATCCTACGCCTACTCCAAAAGTTATTCGTGGAAAAGGTGCCGTTGCTACTCTTGATTCAGATGCTGGACATGGATTAGTAGTAGGACCATACGCAATGAATATGGCAATAGAAAAGGCTAAAGATTACGGCATTGGTTCAGTGACAGTAAACAATGGAAGACATTTTGGGGCATGTGCTTATCATGCTGAAATGGCATTGGCTCACAATATGATTGGAATTGCTATGACAACAGGCGGATTGATGGTACCTCCTGTGAATGGTGCAGAAGCTAGAGTGGGTCTTAATCCAATTGGTGTTGCTGTACCTACCAAAAACGAACCACCATTTATTTTTGATGCCTCAATGTCATCAGTAGCAGGAAATAAAATATCTTTAGCTCAACGGCTTGGTGTAAAAGTGATGCCAGGTTGGATAGCAAAAGAAGACGGAACTCCAATAATGGAAGAAACAGAGGTGCCAGAGAAATATTTAATGTTACCAGTAGGAGGAACTAGAGAGATTGGTTCTCATAAAGGATTTTCATTGGCAATGTTGGTTGAAATTTTAGCTGGAGTATTAGGTGGGTCAGGTGCTGGACTAAATAGGAGATCCCAAGCTGCCCATCATTTTATTGCTTATGATATTGACGCTTTCACTGACGTGGATCAATTCAAGTCGGATATGGATGATTATATGAAATCTATAAAAGAAACAAAGCCATCACCAGGTAACGATAGGGTAGTCTATGCAGGACTACCCGAATTTGAAGAAAAGTTAGAAAGAGAATCAAATGGAATTCCTTATCATCCTGAAGTTCTAGAATGGTTTAAAGGAATATGCGCCGAGTTAGGTATAAATTGGTCTTTAAGTTAGAAAAAATAAAAATGAAAAGAGAGTAATATGGCTAAAAGAATAAATAAAGTTATTGAATTGTGGGAAGAAGGGCAACCGATATATCATGAACACCCTTCTGAGCTC
>Ga0257112_10000686_pt1 | contig 13308 bp, 10 predicted proteins | sample LP_taG_5_FD_191565 | JGI IMG/M metagenome (GOLD analysis project Ga0257112, IMG submission 191565) | Marine microbial communities from Northeast Subartic Pacific Ocean, Canada - LP_J_2015_P26_1000m | ecosystem: Environmental > Aquatic > Marine > Oceanic | place: Canada: Northeast Subartic...
GGTGTCGTCGTGGTGGTGGGCGCGGTCGTCGTGGTGAGCGCGGTCGTCGTGGTGATCGAGGTGGGAGCGGTCGTGGGCGCAGCGCCGCCGCAGGCGGCGAATAGAACGGCCAGCACGACAGCGGACCACCGGGGGAAGTGGGTCACGCTCCAATCATGGCGTATTTCTATGACACGGCTTAGGAGAATGGGCGTGGGAGCATGACATTCATGACCTCTGGAACCGCGGGTTCAGGAACCATCCAGGTCGATCGTCCCGCGCGTTCGTTCAACCGCTTCGAGTTGAAGTACCTGGCCGACCGGCCGACGGCGGCTGCCTTCCGGGATGACGTGGTCGGACGACTCGATCCCGACCCCCACCATGTCGACGGCGGCTACACGGTGTGGAGCCGCTACTACGACTCCGCCGACCTGCACTGCTACTGGCAGAAGATCGACGGCATCCGGTTCCGGCGCAAGTTGCGCATCCGGCACTACGGGTCGAACGAATCGCTCCGGTCCGCCACGCCGGTCTGGGTCGAGATCAAGCAGCGCATCGACCGGTCCACGCAGAAGAAGCGCATCCGGCTGCCGTACGACGAGGCCCTGCGACTCTGCGACGGAAGGGTCGAGGTCGACCATGAGCCGGCCGACGCCAGGATCGTCGACGAGGTGCTCTCTCTCGCCCACGAACAGGACCTCCGCCCGGTGTGCCTTGTCGGCTACGAGCGCGAGGCCCTGCTCGGCCGGGACGCCGACCTCGGGCTCCGCATCACGTTCGACCGCCGACTCCGCGGTCGAGACCGCGACCTGGACATCGGAACCGATGGCCTGAACCGACACCTCATCCGTCCCGACCTGATGGTGATCGAGGTGAAGGTCGATGAACGCGTCCCGCACTGGCTCACCAACCGCCTGGGGGCGCACTCGTTGCGGCTGGTCCGGCTGTCCAAGTACTGCCAGGGCGTGGAGGCCTTCGGGCAGGTCCCGCGCTCGGTGTTCCATGCACCCGAAAGCGATGACCCGGTTCCCGACCGGGCATCAGACAGACAGGAAGGCAAGACATGAGCCTGGATTCCATCTTCGGTAACTTCGAGGACCTGACCGGCACCTTCACGGTGGCTGACGTGGCGATGGCGCTGGTCGTCTCGTTCGCTTGCGCGGCGCTGGTCGGCTGGGTCTATCGGGCGACCCACCGGGGTGTGTCCTACAGCCAGTCCTACGTCCAGACCCTGGTGCTGCTCGGGATGCTCGTGTCGTTGGTGATGCTGATCGTGGGGTCCAACATCGCTCGGGCGTTCACGCTGGTGGGGGCACTGTCGATCGTCCGGTTCCGGAACGCCGTCAAGGAGACCCGCGACGTGGCGTTCATCTTCTTCGCCATGGCGATCGGGATGGCCGCCGGTACCCGCTTCTACGCGCTCGCCGGCATCGCCACGGTGGTGATCGGCCTCGTCGTGATGGTGATGGCCCGTTTCGACTGGTACCGACTCGACGTCCACCGCCAACTCGTGAAGGTCCAGGTTCCCGCCGACCGGGACCGCACCACCGAGGTGGTCGGTGCCCTCGAGCCATTCTGCGCCGACATTGACCTCGTCAGCGCTGAGACGATCCGGGCCGGTGCCCTCGTGGAACTCGTGTTCTCGGTGCGGCTCCGGTCGGGCATCGAGTCCGGAGCGGTCGTGGCGGCCCTCGGCGCGGTGAGTGACGGCCAGAAGGTCACTGTCCTGACCGGCCACGACCGCAGCGACCTCTGAGCAGCGTGCCGAACGGAGGCCGGAGCCGACCGTGACCCTTGCCCGACGCCGAAGGTGGCGCCGGAACTGGCCGGTGGCCGCAGCGCTCGTCGTCGTCGTCGGGCTGCTCCTGGTCGGCGTCGGGGACCGGCGCGTCCGAGCGGTCACGAGCAGTGAGCGCACCTCGGTCGACTTCGAGCCACGTGGCATCGACCATGGGGGAGACATCGACCTGTTCGACCCGGCGGTCCTCCACGAGGTCTCGATCGCTTTCGAGGTCGCCGCCTATGAGCGGATGATCGAACAGTTCCAAAACGAGGACGAGAAGGGCTGGCTGTCGGCGACCGTCGTCATCGACGGAGCCACGGTCGACAACGTCGGCGTCCGCCTGAAGGGCAACTCATCGCTCTTCGGACTCTCGGGCCCGGGCGGCCAGGCGTCGGGCGTCGGTGGCCCGGATGCTGCGCCGGGTGCAGACCCGTGCCCACCGGATGGTGTCGTGGACGAGGTGGCCGGCACTTGCAGGGTCGAGATTCCTAACGGCGACGTGCTGGTGTTCGACCTCGAGACCGGTGAGGGGACCGTGACATTCCCCGACGGCACGACCGCCGGACTCCTGTCCGTCGAGCCCGCCTCCCAGGGTTGGGGGCCGGGACGGGACCCCGACGGCCCACCGCCCTGCCCGCCATTCGCGGAGGTCGACGAGGTGGCCGGCACTTGCACCTTCGACGCCCCGAACGGTGACCATCTGGTCATCGACCTCGAGACTGGTGCCGGAACGGCGACCCGCCCCGACGGGACCGTGGTCGAAATCCTGCCACGGCCCAGTGCGCCCGGTCGTCCCGGTACAGGACCGTCCGAAGGATTCGGGGGCGTGGTGCCCGGTTGCCCGCCCTTCGGTGAGGTCGACGAGGTGGCGAACACCTGCACGATCGCCGAACCGGACGGATCGGTCGTCGTGCTCGACCTCGTGACGGGCGCCGGGTCGGTGACGTTTCCCGACGGGGAGGTCATGCAGCTGCCTCCACCCGGCGAGTTCGGCCTGACCGAGGGACCCGGCGGTCCGGGCTTCGCGGCCACCGCTGAGACGCCCGAGCTGCTGCCGTGGCTGGTGAAGTTCGACGAGTTCATCGACGGCCAGCGTTACCAGGGACTCGAGGAGGTCGTGGTCCGATCCTCGTTCACGGCCACCGCCCTCAACGAGACCTTGGCGCTCGGCATCGTGGGCCTGGCCGGAGAGCCCACCCAGCGTTCGGTCCACGCCGCGCTTTCGGTCAATGGCGGTGACCGGGTTCTGCGCCACGTCATCGAGGTACCCGACGACGTCTGGGAGGAGCGCACGTTCGGGTCCGACGGCGTGCTCTACAAGGCGCTCACCCGGGGAACCTGGCAGTACCGGGGCGAGGACCCGTTGGCGTACACGGACTCGTTTAGCCAGGAGACCCGAAGGAACCGCCAGGACCTGCAGCCCCTGATCGACTTCGTGCGCTTCCTCGACGAAGCGGACGACGAGACGTTCGCCTCGGCGTTGTCCGCTCGCCTCGATGTCGGCTCGTTCGCCCGCTACCTCGCCCTCATGGACCTTCTCGCCAACTTCGACGACATCGACGGCCCGGGCAACAACGCCTACCTCCGCTTCGACCTCGACACGGAGCGCTTCCGGATCCTGACCTGGGACCTCAACCTCGCCCTACAGGGCGGTGGTGGCATGGGCCCCGGGCCCGCCGAGCGTCCGGAGGGTGAACCCGGGGCAATTGATCTGGGACCCGGTGGTGGACGGGGTCTCGGCAATCCCCTCGTCGCCCGGTTTCGCGCCATCGCCGCCTTCGCCGACCTCGTAGAGCAGGCGTCGACGGACCTCGCCGCGGACATCTACGCCTCGGGTGCCTATGCCCGGATCCTCGACGTACGTGCCGAGGTGTTGATCGCCGAGGCCGGCGACCTGGTCGAGCCGGAGGTGGTCCGGCGCGAGGTCGAGGCCCTCCACGCCCTCATCGGGCGGTTGGGAGCGTCCGCCGGCGGCTGAGGCCTCAGCCGATCAGGCGCTTCAGGACGCTGCTGTGCCAGGTGGTGCGGCCCCGGCGGGCTTCGGCCCGGTCGGCGGCGCCGGCCACCATCAGTCCGGCGTTCACGCCCAGCCAGCGCAGGGGCTCCGGCTCCCACTTCGGCGACACGTGGCCCACCCACGGCAGGTCGGTGCGTTCGCTTTCGACGCCGATGATCAACTCGGCCAGCGTGTGGCCGGCCAGCTTCGCGGCGGCGACCCCGTCACCGACGTAGCCGCCGGCCGTGGCCAAGCCGGTTGAGCGGTCGAGGCGCACGGACGGAAACCAGTCGCGGGGGGCTCCCAGTACGCCGCCCCAGCGGTGGGTGACCTCGACGTCGCCGATTACGGGGAACAGTTCACGCAGCGTCCGGACCAGTTCGTCGTGGACACTGCCGGCCCTCTCCGTGGCCGGATCGATGAGCGAACCGAACCGGTAGGGGGCGCCGCGGCCTCCGAAGGCGAAGCGCCCGTCGGCGGTCCTCTGCCCGTAGATGGTGAGGTGGCGGGTGTCCTTGAAGGTGGGTCGGGTATGGAGTCCGATTTCGTCCCAGATGTGGTCGGGGAGCGGGGCGGTGGCGATCATCAGCGAGTAGATCGGCGCCATCGTGCGGCGGTGGCCGGCAAGGTCACGGGTGTAGCCCTCGGTGGCGCGCACCACGACCTCGGCGCGCACGTTCCCCCGGTCGGTGTGGACGACGCCCGGCTCGAAGCCACTGCAGGCGGTGCCCTCGTGGATGACGACCCCCCGCCGTTCACACGCCTCGGCCAGCCCGCGGACGAGCCGCGACGGGTGGATGGCGGCCACCGCGCTCAGAAACTTTCCACCGATGGTGCCGGTGGCGTTTCCGAAGGCCTTGGCCTCGTCGGGTCCGAGCAGTCGGACCTCGTCCTCAGTGAGCCCCAGTTCGTGGCGGGCGGTCACGCTGGCCCTCGCACGCTCGAGTTGGGTCGGGCTGCGCGCCCAGTCGATCCAGCCGCCCTTGGCGTAGTGGCAGTCGATGTCCTCGGCGTCGGCGACGCGGCCGATGTCGTCGACGGCGTCGTAGAGGGAACGGGTCTGACGCAGGGCGGCGTCGCGTGAGGAGGCAGCAGCGAAGGCCATCGGGCTGATTCCGTACTCTCCGAGGGCCCAGCCGCCGTTGCGTCCAGAGGCGCCGAAGCCGGCGATCTCCCTCTCGAGCACGACGATGCGCAGCGACGGGTCGAGCAGGGAGAGGTGGTACGCGGTCCAAAGGCCCGTGTAGCCGGCCCCGATGATCGCCACGTCGGCGTCGCGGTCTCCGGGTAGCGCCGGTCGGGGGTCGAGGGGCCCCGGCACGGTGTCGTGCCAGAAGGAGAGGGAGCGGTAGCCGGCGGTCACCGCGCCGACGCTAACTGCCGAGTCCGGCGCCGAGGGCTGGGGGCCCCTTTCGGAATCCCCTGGTGCGGTCGCCGACGACGGTGGGGAAACTCCCGCAGCGCGCCAGTTTCAAGCACGGTTGCCTCAAGGGCCGTTCCGAGCCTCTTGCTCTGGAACTCCAGCCATCATGAGTCCTATGCGACTCCGGCTGGCTTCCCCGGTTGGCACGATTCCCACGATCCGGCCCTCGTACATCACTGCGATTCGATCAGCCAGGCCCAGAACCTCGTCGAGGTCCTCGGAGATGAGGAGCATTGCCGTTCCGAGGTCTCGTTGCTCGATCAAGAGGTTGTGTATGTACTCGGTTGCACCGATGTCAACCCCACGGGTCGGTTGGCACGCCAGCAGGACCTTCGGCTTCGCGGAAAGTTCACGAGCCAGAATCACCTTCTGGATATTTCCGCCCGAGAGACTGGATGTCGGAGTTTCAATGCTTGGTGTCTTGACGGCGAAGTCTTCGACCAACTTCTCGCAATGCTGGTTGATCGCACCGAAGGCGAACATCCCACGTTTCGTGAATTTCTTGGAACCGTGTTCCAGGAGCAGCAGATTTTCCGCGACGGTGAACTCCGCTATGGCACCGTCCTTCATGCGTTCCTCGGAGATGAAGCCAAGGCCGCGGTCGCGTCGGGCACGGACGTTCTCGTTCGTGACGTCGATTCCGTCGATGCGGATGCTGCCACCGGCTTCGATGCTGCGCAGACCTGCGATTGCCTCAGCGAGTTCGCGCTGTCCGTTGCCCGACACGCCGGCGACTCCCAGAATCTCGCCAGACCGCACCTGAAGATCGATCTGATCCACGGAGACTCCTTCACGGTCACCCTGGACAGTCAGGCTCGCCACCTCCAGGCGAACTTCACCGGGTTCCCGCTTGGGTTTGTGGGGAGTCAGGTTCACGGACCTGCCGACCATCATCTGCGCCAACTCCTCCCTGTTGGTCTCCGCCGGAGTGGTGGTTCCGACAACTCGACCGTTCTGGAGGACGGTGATCCTGTCGCTGAGGCTCATCACCTCGCGAAGCTTGTGCGAGATGAAGATCAGGCCGTGCCCGCTGTCCGCCATTCGACGAAGGATCACGAAGAGATCGTCGACCTCCCCGGGAGTCAAGACAGCAGTCGGTTCGTCCAGGACCAGCAGTTCGACATCCCGATAGAGGGCCTTGACGATCTCGACCCGCTGACGCTCACCTACGGCCAGTCGTCGGACTTCGACCGACGGGTCGACAGCCAGGCCATGCTGTCTGGAGATCTCGGCAACGCGTTCCGACACCAGATCGAGGTCGGTGAAGGGCCGACGGGTAGAGGCTGTTCCGAGGGCAACGTTCTCCGCAACCGTCAAGGTAGGCACCAACATGAAGTGCTGATGGATCATGCCGATCCGTGCTGCGATCGCCTCCGAGGGAGACGTGATCTCCGTCGGGTCGCCGCGAAGGCGGATACTCCCCTCGTCGCTCTGGTAGAGGCCGAAGAGAATCTTGACCAGGGTGCTCTTGCCTGCACCGTTCTCTCCGAGCAGCGTGTGTACTTCCCCGTAGCGGACATCGAAATCGATGCTGTCGTTGGCGACGACGCCCGGAAACACCTTCGTGATTCCGTTCATCTCCAGGAGCCTTTGCTCTGATCTCATGGTGTCGGTTTGCCTTCCAGAGCTTTCGGTCAATGTCTCGTGAACGGCCGTGTGAGCGCGGCAGGCGCGCTGACACGACGAGCCAGAATGACGAGGGCGAGGATCGTCAGGACAGCAGGCGCCATAGCCGCCAGGTCCGAACCGTTGACGGGGATGATGCCGAGCGCCTTCCATTGGAGGACCGTGGCGTTGACCAACCCGTAGAGGAGTGCACCACTCATCACGCCGACTGGGCGCCAAGCACCGAAATACACGAGGGCCACGGCGATGAAGCCCATTCCCTGGGTGAGGTTCGGTTGGAAGATGCCCAGTTGGAGAACCAGGGCTGCACCCGCGAGTCCTGCCATCGAATTGGCGATGAGGATCGCTGCGAAACGGGTTCGCTCGACGGAAACACCGAGGCTGTCTGCCGCACCGGGATTCTCTCCGACCGACCGGATGTTGAGGCCGAACGTGGTCCTTCCCAGCAGGAGAACGGTGGCGGGTACCAGAAGAAATGCGAGGTAGGTCAAGAGGTTTCTCTGGAACAGGGCGGCTCCCAGGTGAGGTATGTCAGACAACACCGGAATGTCGACGTTTGGCAGACGCCGGACCGGTTTTGGTGTGCCCACTTGACGCCGGAAGAGCAGGCCGCTGAGTCCCAAACCGAAGATGTAGATGCCGATGCCACTTATGCCTTGTGTCGCGTTCAGGACCACGGTGATGAAGCCGTAGAGGAGTCCCATCACCAGTCCAACGATCACGCCTACCAGAACAGCCAGCCACAGGTTTCCTGTCTCGAGCACGACCCAGTACGAGAAGAAGGCGCTCAGGAGCATCACGCCGTCCACCCCCAGGTTGAGGACACCGCTTCGCTGGCCCACCGTTTCACCGAGCGAAGCGAGCAGGTACGGAGTCGCCAGCCGGATCCCCGAGGCTGCAGTGGCTACGAGGACACTGAGGGTGAAGAAGTCAGACATCCCCACTCCCCTCGGACGAATCGGGCAGGTCTCCTGCCCCTAAGCGCGAGGGCCCGGGGCCCTTTGTCCCGCTGTCGCTGCGCCTGTTGAAGAGCCCGGCATCGGTGAGCGACTTCTGGATCCAAGCGCGTGCGGGGGTGCTGCTGACAACGAAGATCACCACGATTCCGTTGAGTGCGACGGCGAGGGCTGCCGGCACCTGGAGCACGCGTTGGAGTTGGGTGGCGCCGGTCAGGAGAGCACCGAACAATATTGCGGATGGAACGGTCCAGAGTGGGTGCAGTCCTCCGAACAGTGCAGCCACGATCCCGTTGAAACCTGCACTTCCGGTGAAGCCGGTCGCGGATCCGTCGGTGACCATGCGCTGGCCCTCGCTGCCGAAGACGAGGATGGCGCCTGCGATCCCAGCCAGCGAGCCCGACAACGCGAGGGCGAGGGTGATGTTTCGTTCGACGTTTATTCCGGCAGCCCGCGCGGCGTCGGCCGAATGGCCGACGGCTCTCAGACGAAATCCTGTCGGGGTCCGCCAGAGGAGCAGGTATGCACCAACTGCGGCCACGATCGCCACGGGGACTCCGAGGTGGAGCCTTGTGCCGTCGATCAGATTGGGGAGCATCGCGTTGTCGGAAAGCCGTTGGGTCTGGGGAATTCGGGTTCCCGCCTCCATTTCGTAGGGGTCAATCAGCGGGCCCCTCAGGAGGTAGTTCATGAACCGGACCATCACAAGGTTGAGCATGATCGTGCTCAGGATCTCGTTTACGGAGGCGTAGGCCTTGAGCGCCCCGGGGATGGCCCCCGCAATTCCGCCTCCGATTAAGCCTGCCATGAGGACTGCCGGCACAAGGAGGATGGCGGGCAAATCCGGAAGGTTCAGCGCGACAACGGTGGAGAGAAGCGCTCCGGCGATGATCTGGCTCTCTCCGCCGATGTTGATCACATTTGTCCGGAAGGCGATCGTGATGCCTGCGCCCACCAGAATCAGCGGGGTGGCCTTGACTGCTGTTGCGGCGATACGGGAGCCGCTTCCGAATGCCCCGTCGAACATCGCGCTGAAACCCTCGACCGGGCTGGCTCCGAGCGCCAGGAGCATGGTCGCTCCAAACGCCAAGGCGACCACTGCAGCCATGAGTGGAACCAGCGTGCCAACGAGACTTTTCAGCACCCTCGCTTACTCTCCTCTGGCTACGGTCCGATTGGGCGGACAATGTCTACAACACTTCACTGAAGCACACCCGAACCGGGTATCAAGGCCTCGAACATCGGATCTGGATGCGTTGGGGACACTTCAGGAATCACCTGACGGGGCCTCTCGGTGCAGAGGAGGCAGGGGCAGGCCTCGGCGAGAGACAGCAGTTGGGGTGGCTGCCGCCAAGGTGGCGTCTGGCGACCAAAGGATTGGTTGACGGCGATGCATTACAAGATGGATTCCGTTGCCATCTTGTGCGTTGGCAACGGAATCACTACTGTGTTGGAAGCCAGTGGGCACGCGAGGCATCAGCAAGGGGGGACCTCCGCACCGTGAGCGAAACCACCACGGCGGTCGAACTCCGGGGCGTCACGAAGCGTTTCGGCGATGTCGTCGCCGTCGATGACATCGACCTGACCGTCGCGGACGGCGAGTTCTTCTCCCTGCTCGGCCCCTCGGGCTGCGGCAAGACGACCACCCTGCGCATGATCGCCGGCCTCGAACTGCCCACCCAGGGCTCCCTGAGCATCCACGGTGAGGAGATGGGCCTTCGCCCGCCCAACAAGCGTCCCGTCAACACCGTGTTCCAGAGTTACGCCCTCTTCCCACACATGGACGTGCGGGCCAACATCGGATTCGGCCTCGAGATGCGCAGGGTCGACAAGGACGAGCGATCTGACCTGATCGACTGGGCGATCAGCCTCGTCGAGATGGGCGGTATGGAACGGCGCAAGCCCAACCAACTCTCCGGCGGCCAGCAACAGCGGGTGGCCCTCGCCCGGGCACTGGTCAACCGACCCGAGGTGCTGCTCCTCGACGAACCGCTCGGCGCCCTCGACCTCAAGCTCCGCCAGCAGATGCAGATCGAACTCAAGAACCTGCAGCGCGAGGTCGGCATCACCTTCATCTACGTCACGCACGACCAGGAGGAGGCGGTCACCATGAGCGACCGCATCGGGGTCATGCACGAGGGCCGACTCCTCCAGATCGACACGCCGGAGGCCATCTACGAGCGACCCACCACCCGGTTCGTCGCCGACTTCATCGGCCGCACCAACTTTCTCGAGGCCGTCGTGGCCAGCGCCGACGAGGTCGTACTTGCCAACGGCGACCGACTCCGCGTGCCGACCAGCCACCCCGAGGGAACGGCCATTGCGGTTACCGTGCGGCCCGAGCGCCTCACCGTGCACGGTCGAGGCCGGGCCCCGGAGGGCAGCCACTGCCTCGACGGCGTCGTCGACTCGGCCGTGTACCTCGGCAACGCCGTCACCTATTCGGTGTCCATCGACTGGATGCACCTCGAGGTCCGGTGTCCGTCGACGATGGCCGGCGACCGTAGGCGTCCCGGCGACGACGTCACGGTCTCGTTCGACCCCGACCACACCTCTGTGGTGATCGGCTGATGGCTACCGTCACGACGCCGGGCCTCGAACTCCAGGCTGAACGGGCGGAGTCCCGCCGAGGCTTCCTGCTCGGGCTGCCAGCAATCATCTACCTGCTGGTCTTCTTCGTCATCCCGCTCGGGTTCGTCGTCGCCTATTCCTTCGCCACCCGCACGAGGACCGGGCGAACGGAGCTCAACAACTGGAATCTGGAGGCCTACCGGCGTCTCAGCGAGGACGTCGTCCGCGCCGTGGCATTCCGATCCTTCTGGTTTGCCATCCTCACCACGGTCATCTGCCTGGCGCTTGCCTATCCGCTGGCCTACTTCATCTCGACACGCCGTCCGACCACCCGGAATCTGATGCTCGTCGGCATCATGATCCCGTTCTGGTCCAACTTCCTGATCCGGACCTACGCCTGGCGGGTGCTACTGGACAGCGACGGCCTGTTCACACAGATCGCATCTGGCATGGGGCTCGGCGACGGCCGCATCCTGTTCACGAGTAAGGCCGTGATCCTCGGCCTCGTCTACGGCTACCTGCCCTTCATGGTGCTTCCGTTGTACGCATCCATCGAACGAATCGATTGGAGCCTCGTCGAGGGTGCACGGGACCTCTACGCCAGCGGCTGGGAGGCCTTCCGGCGGGTCGTCTGGCCGCTCTCCCGGCCAGGTGTCATAGCCGGCTCGATCCTCGTCTTCGTTCCCTCGTTCGGCGCTTTTGTCACCCCCGCCATCCTCGGCGGCAACAAGAAGGGACTGATGGGCAGCTACATCGTCGACCAGTTCATGGACGCGCGTAACGGCCCGCTGGGGGCGTCGCTCTCGGTGGTCGTGCTGGCCATCATGCTCATCGGCACGCTCGTCTACTTCCGCCAGGGCGGGAGGAACCTGTGAAGACCCCGACGACCGCACCTCGACGAGGGGTCTGCTGATGGGCAAGGGCGCCGCCAGGTCGACGGCCGAGCCGATGGGGGCCAGCAGGTGGTTGTTGCGGGCCCATTCCCTGGTCGTCTACGTCTTCTTCTACGCGCCGATCGTCGTGCTGGTGGCCTACTCGTTCAACAAGAGTTCGATCGTCGGCAAGTGGACCGGCCTCACGCTGTCCTGGTATGGCGACTTCCTCGACAATGACAACATCCAGGAGTCCATCTGGATCTCGGTCAAGGTCTGTGTCGCCTCGACGCTCATCTCGGTTGTGCTCGGCACACTCGCCGCACTGTCCATCGAACGGTTCCGGTGGTGGGGCCAGAAGGCCTTCGACGCGGTCCTCTACCTGCCGATCATCATCCCCGACGTCACGATGGCCGTGATGCTGCTGGTCTTTTTCGGAGAAACCGCCCAGTGGTTCAACCTGATTCCGGGAGTCAACTTGACCGACGGACTCGAGAAGTTGGTGTTGTCGCATGTGGCGTTCAACATCTCGTTCGTCTCGGTCGTGGTGCGAGCTCGACTTGCCAACCTCGATGCCTCCATGGAGGAGGCGGCCGCCGACCTGTACGCCAACAGGTGGCAGGCTTTCCGCAGGGTCACGCTTCCACAGATCATGCCGGGCGTGCTCGGTGGCGCACTGTTGGCCGTGACCCTCTCGCTGGACGACGTGGTCGTGTCCAGCTTCGTGTCGGGCGTGGGTGCCACCCCGGTATCGGTGTATGTGTTTGGGATGCTACGCAAGGGGGTCAGTCCCCTGATCAACGCAGTGTCCGTCGTGATCCTTGTGGCGTCGATGGCCCTGGTTGTCGCGTCGCTGGTCCTTGAGCGCGTGACCAACTCGCAGAAGAAAAAGTGACCCGGCAGCCGCCGGGCACCCGAAGAATGGGGAGGAAAACCCGATGAAGAAGTGGATACGAATACTCGCATTGTTCAGTGCGGTCGGCATGGTGGCCGTCGGTTGTGGATCGGACGCAGAGTCGCCCGCACCGACAACTACCGCGGCTCCTGCAACTACCGCGGCTCCTGCAACTACCGCGGCTCCTGATGCAGGACCGCTGAGGGTGGCAATCGTCGCTCCGAGTGCGTCCGACGATCTGGCGTTCAGCCAGAGCATGGTCGATTCGGTAAACGCCCTAGATCGCGACATCGAGTTGTCGATCACGGACGGCACCTTCATCATCGAGGACGCGGCTGCTGCGATTCGCGGCTATGCCGAGGACGGACATGATGTGGTGATTGCCCATGGCACCCAGTTCGGTGCGTCCCTGATGGAGATCGCCCCGGACTTTCCGGACGTGACGTTCGCCTGGGGGACCGCCACTGACACGCAGGGTCTCGACAACGTCTTCGCGTATTCGCCTGCAGCCGACGAAGGCGGTTACGTCAACGGTTGGATCGCTTCTTCCCTCACCGAGACGGGAGTCATCGGTGTGGTCGGGCCCATCGAGGCTGGCGACGCTGTCGCCTACATCAATGGCTTCGAGGCTGGTGCTCTCGCTGGCGGCGCTGCTGAGGTGAACGTCACCTACACAGGTTCGTTTGGCGATGTGGCTCTGGCTGCTGAAGCTGCCGAGGCACACCTGGCCAACAACGCTGACGTCCTGACCGGCACCGCCCAGATGGTCGTTGGGGCGGTCGGTGTGGCCGCGGACAACGATGTTCCCTGGTTCGGCACGCAGGCCAACCAGACGTCGCTGGCCGCGGATCTGGTCGTTGCCTCGCAGGTGTACCACTGGGAGGTTGTGCTCGAGGAGATGTTGAGCCTTCGCGACAGTGGTGTCCTCGGAGGCCAGGCGTTCGAGATCAACCTTGCCAACGGTGGTCTGGTGATCGAGTTCAACGACGCCTTCGCCCTGCCCGCCGGCGTTCGTGAAGGGGCTGATGCCATGATCACCGGGATCGGCACAGGCACAGTCGACATCTCGGCTCCTGATGTAGGACCGCTGAGGGTGGCAATCGTCGCTCCGAGTGCGTCCGACGATCTGGCGTTCAGCCAGAGCATGGTCGATTCGGTAAACGCCCTAGATCGCGACATCGAGTTGTCGATCACGGACGGCACCTTC
>Ga0257112_10000687_pt1 | contig 13308 bp, 13 predicted proteins | sample LP_taG_5_FD_191565 | JGI IMG/M metagenome (GOLD analysis project Ga0257112, IMG submission 191565) | Marine microbial communities from Northeast Subartic Pacific Ocean, Canada - LP_J_2015_P26_1000m | ecosystem: Environmental > Aquatic > Marine > Oceanic | place: Canada: Northeast Subartic...
TAAGTTTAATCTAAATGGTTCATATGTTTCTTTGATGCATGTTATTGAGTCTTGCTCGCCACGCGATATTTTATCCAAATTATCTTCTAGTCTTGCGGTAAATTCATAATCAACCAAATCATTGCTGAAATGTTTTGTTAGAGTATCACACACAACTTTAGCAAGAGCAGTTGGCTGAAAGTTACTTTTTTCAGGATCAACATAATTACTTTCCATAATTTTTGATATTATAGTAACGTAAGTTGATGGCCTTCCAATTCCTAATTCTTCAAGTGCTTGTATTAAGCTTGCTTGATTATACCTGGGTGGTGGCTGAGTAAACTTTTGTTCAATATTAAAGTCTTTTATAGATAAAGTATCGCCCTGCTTTAAATCAGAAAGGATTCTTTTGTTTATCTTTTCTTTTTCATCATTTTCAGATAAATCATAAATTTCTTTGAAACCATTGTTTTGTAAAAAGGATCCGCTATATTTAAATAGAAATTTATCAGATAATAAAAACTCAATCCCTACTTGTTTGTATGTTGCGTCAATCATTTGTGACGCTACAGTTCTTTTCCAGATTAATTCATAGAGTTTAAAATCATTCTCTTCTAAGTATTTTTTAATTTTATCGGGTGTATTACTAACAGAAGTTGGCCTAATCGCCTCATGAGCTTCTTGTGAGTTTTTGACTTTTTTTGAGTATGTTCTTACTTCTTTTGATAAAAATTTTGGGTGTTCTTTTTTGAGAAATGAGTTTATATCCTTCAGACAGTCATCTGAAAGAGTTGTTGAATCAGTTCTCATATATGAAATTAATCCAACAGTCTCGCCATCTCCTAAATCAACACCTTGATATAATCTCTGTGCAATTGCAGATGTTTGTTTAACAGAAAAACTTAATGTTGAATAAGCGGCTTGCTGAAGTGATGCTGTTTTAAATGGTGCCCTAGGCTTAAGTTTTCTTTCCGAAGTTTTTATTGAATTTATAGAAATTTCTTTAAACTCCTCTAATTCTTTTTGTAATTTCTCCGCATCCTCTTTATTTGTTATTGTTGTAATATTATCTTTTTTTACTTTTTCTCCATCAATTGCGATTAAATCTAAATCTATACAATTATCTTTGCTACATGCAGTCATTAAACCAACCCAGAACTCTATGGGATTGAAAGCCGAAATCTCATTTTCTCTTTCCACTATGAGTCTAAGAGCTGGGCTTTGAACTCTGCCTCCTCTTGCAAGTCTACTAACTTTTTTCCATAGGAACTCAGAAATATCATAACCCATCAAATAATCCAAGGTTCTCCTTGCTAGATAAGCATTCCATAAATTCTGAGATATTTCTCTTGGGTTTTCTATTGCCGCAAGTACTGCACTTTGTGTTATTTCATTAAATGCGACTCTATAGGTATTTTTACCTTTTAAAATTTTGGCTTTATCTAAAATATCATATATATGTTTAGATATTGCTTCGCCTTCTCTGTCAGGGTCAGTTGCAAAGTATATGGTTTCCGCATTTTTTGAAGATTCTTTTATTTCAGCTAATATATCTTTTTTGTCCTTAGATACACTCCATATAGGAGAATAATTATTTTCCACATCTATCCCTTTTCTTGAACTAGACACTAAATCTCTAACATGACCTATAGACGCAAGAACTTTAAAGTCATCACCAAGAAACTTTTGTATTGATTTAACTTTTGTTGGAGATTCTACAATTAATAAATTTTTCATTTTTTAAGCCATACTCTTATAAAAATATATTTTTTTACTTTATACTATTAAAGTGAACTAATTTACAAGACATTTTAGCTCGAGTTTATAAATGACTATTTTAAATATATTACATTTTCCAGATACAAAGCTTCGTCAAAAGGCTGAATTAGTTGAGGTATTTGATGAAAAACTCAAGATTTTAGCCAATGATATGTTGGAAACAATGTATGATGCTAAAGGCATCGGTTTAGCTGCGGTACAGGTAAATATTACCAAAAGGTTGACAGTCATAGATATTAGCGAAGATAGAAATAATCCACTTATTTTAATAAACCCAGTAATAAAGACCACAGATGAAAAAATTCAGTTTGAAGAAGGCTGCCTATCAGTTCCTGGGGTTTATGAAAAAGTTGATAGATTTAATAAGATTGAATTTCAAGCGCAAGATTTAAGTGGAAATTATTTTTCTAATAAGGCAAAAGGACTCCTTGCGGTCTGCGTACAACATGAAATCGATCATTTAGATGGAAAACTTTTTGTTGATTACATATCTCAGTTGAAAAGGGAAAGAATAGCAAAGAAAATAACTAAACTAGAGTCACAAGGGGCATTACCAACTAGAAAAAATGTGCCTTACTCAATTTAATCGATAAGGTAAAAAATTGAAAATTATTTTTTTTGGCAGCCCAGCATACTCCTGTATAGTAATTGAAAAATTAATCTTATTAGAATATAAATTATTAGCCTTGGTAACCCAGAATGATAAAAAAGGTAAGAGAAATATAATAACAAAAACTCCGGTTAGTCTTTTCGGAGAAAAAAATGATATTAAAATATTCAGCCCCACTGATTTAAATAATGATGAATTTATCGAATCTCTAAAAAAACTCAAACCAGATTTGATTTTGATTTATGCTTATGGAAAAATTTTACCTGAAGCCATAATCAGTATTCCAAAATATGGTTGCCTGAATATCCATTGTTCATTATTGCCAAAATGGAGAGGAGCCGCTCCTATACAAAGAGCGCTTTTAAATAAAGATAAACAAACAGGTGTAACTTTTTTTAAGATAGATGCTAAATTAGATGCAGGTAAAATTGTGTCAGCTTATGAATACTCAATCCTTGAGTTAGATGACTCTCTAATTTTACAAAATAAATTATCAAATATAGCTGCTTCTAAACTAGATGATGTGTTGCATCGAATAAAATTAAATCAAGAGCTTGTTAACCAAAATGAAAAAGATGCTAGTTATGCTAAAAAAATTCATAAAGATGAAGCAGCGATAAATTGGATAGATTCAGCAAGTGATATTTCATCTCAAATTAAAGCATTTGTGGGTTGGCCAGTTGCAGAAGCAAAAGTATTGGGAAATAATATTAAAATATGGGAGGCAACATGTAGATTAGATGAACATCAAAAAAATCCCGGACAAGTCATTAATTTTACTAATAATGGCCTGATTATTGCTGCAGGCACCGGTTCCATAAAGATAAAAAGACTTCAGATACCTGGTCGTAATATAATAACTGCAAGGGATTTGTTTAACTCTAATAATGATTTTAGTCAAAGAATCAAAGAATCAATTATTGCCTAATTCTATTAGATATATAATGTTATTGGATTTATTTAGTGTAGAATATAGGCGTGAAAACAACTCATTGTAAGAAATGAAAAAAATCATAGTCTTTGGTGGTGGATCAGTAGGCGCCTCTGTAGCCAAAATTCTTTCAGATGATGGTAACGATATAACATTGGTCGATTATAACAAAGATGTCCTGGCTGGATTGCAGGAAAAAATGGATATTAGAACAGTCCATGGTCTTGCTTCTTACCCATCTATACAAAAAGCAGCTGATGTTGAAAACTGTGATATGGTGATTGCAGTTACAGGAAGTGATGAAGTAAATATGTGTGCCTGCCATGTAGCGAAGACAATCTTTAATGTCCCCAAAAGAATCGCTAGATTAAGAGCGAATGAATATCTTAGAGTTGAAGATAATTTTGACAAGAAATTTTTTTCAATTAATGAAGTAATAAGTCCAAATATTTTATTAACAGAGTATGTTAAAAATATACTAGATCATCCTGGCGCATTTCAAGCTTTTGATTTTGCCTCTGGTTTAGTGCAAGTTCTTGCCGCGACAGTAGTGCCAGATGGACCATTAGCTGGAAAAAAATTATCTGAGTTTCGTAATCATATGCCAAATGTGGATGTCAAAGTTGTCGCTATTTTTAGAAATAAAAAATCCATTGTCCCAAAAGGAGATACAGTGATACTACCTGGAGATGCAGTTTTCTTCTTGGGTACTGAAGATAATATGAGGTTCATGAGTGAACTTAGAAAATCAACCATAGAAAAAGCTAATAATGTAATGATAGCTGGTGGTGGACGTGTCGGTTCGGCTCTAGCAAAAAGATTAGAGTCTATTTATAGTATTAAATTAGTTGAAAAAAATAAACATATTGCTAAAGAAGTCTCTCAGCAACTTTCTTCATGTGTGGTTTTGAATAATGATATAGCAGAAGAAAATTTTCTCAAAAATGAAAGTATTGAAAAAGTTGATTATTTTTGTGCTGTTACCAATGATGATCAAATGAATATTTTATCAGCTAAGCTTGCTAAAGATATGGGCGCCAAAAAAACTATTGCAATAGTTAATAAATCTTCTTATCGAGATTTAGTATTCAAAGAAATTGATATCGTCATCTCACCTGAAGATGTAACTATTGGTTCATTATTAGCTTCTGTTAGGTCAAGCGATATTGTTAGAGTTCATCATTTAGGGTTTGGAGATGCTGAAGCTATGGAAATTATTGTTCATGGTGATAGCAATACATCAAAGTTAGTAGGTAAAAATATTTTAGATTTAGACTTACCGGATACAATAATTATTGGAGCATTAGTTAGAGATGGGACCGTGATACTTGCAAATAAAAAAACAGTCATTAATTCAGGTGACAATATTATAATATTTGCTATAACTAAAAAAGATATACCTAAGATTGAAAAGATGTTTCAAGTTAGTGTTGGATATTTTTAGAAATTTATGAATTACCCTCTTATACAAAGAATCCTTGGCACTATGTTGATATTATTTAGCGTAGCACTCATCATTCCAATTATTACATCATTGATTTTCAATGATGGAAACATAAGTATATTTATTACTTCTTTTATATTATTTTTTATTTCTGGCTCTATTTTATATTTTCCTAATATGAATTCCCAAAATGATATAAAAGCCAAAGATGGTTTTTTGTTAGTTGTTTTATTTTGGGTTGTGCTAAGTGCTTTTGGCTCAGTTCCTTTCATGTTAGATCAGCAGCTATCACTTAGTTTTGCTGATGCTTTTTTTGAATCTATCTCTGGATGGACAACCACGGGAGCAACTGTAATCAAAGATATTGACGGGTTATCTTTGTCTATATTAATTTACCGTCAGGAATTACAGTGGTTAGGCGGTATGGGTATTGTTATATTAGCACTGGCTGTACTCCCAATGCTTGGTGTTGGAGGAATGCAACTATACAATGCCGAAACAACTGGGCCTATAAAAGATAAAAAAATTTCCCCTAGAATTGCTGAGACAGCTAAACATCTATGGTCTGTATATTTAGGTTTAACTGTATTGTGTGCTCTTGCATATTTCATTGCAGGTATGTCAGCTTTTGATGCCATATCTCATAGTTTTTCTACAATTGCTATAGGCGGGTTTTCTACTCATAACGATAGCATTGGTTATTTTCAAAGTTCTTCAGTAGAATTTATTTGTATAATTTTTATGTTCTTATCTGCGCTTAATTTTACTCTGCATTTTATATTTCTTAAATCTAAAAATATAAAATCATATTTCATGGATGCAGAAGCTAGATTATATTTATTTATTATTTTCACTTTTATATCAATAATGTTTTTGTATTTAATTACCTCAAATACTTTAGAAACAGAATTCAGACATATTATTTTTCAGGGGGTATCATTCATAACTACATCTGGGTTTACAAGTACCTCATATGTTGGCTGGCCTTCTTTTTTACTCATTACTTTATTAACAATGAGCTTTGTGGGTGCTTGCACAGGATCAACTGGAGGAGGGATGAAAGTTATGAGAATAATGCTTTTATTCAAGTTGATGAAAAAAGAGCTTATGAAAATATTACATCCAACTGCAGAAATACCAATTATAGTTAATGAAAATCCACTATCTGAAAATATTTCACATAGTGTTTGGAATTTTTTTATTTTATATATTATTTCATATTTAGTAATTTCATTTCTGTTATTAGCATCAGGCTTAGATATGACATCTGCATTTTCAGCAGTTGCATCATGTATAAATAATTTAGGGCCTGCGCTTGGCGCTGTGTCTGACAATTATTCTGCTATAAATGATTTTTCAAAATATATGCTTTCATTTGCCATGTTATTAGGAAGGTTAGAAATTTTCACATTATTAATTGTAATGACACCATATTTTTGGAAATACTAAGTTTTTATGAATAAACTGCCAAAACCATTTTTATCAGATAAAAACCCTTTAAATTTACATAAAGATAAATGTGAAAAATTTCACTTAAATTATTTATTACCAAATTATTGGCTTACATGGCTATTAATTCTTATATCATTTTTTTTAACTTATTTCCCACATTCATTTAGGATGATGTTAGGTTCATTGCTTGGAAAATTTATATATCTTATAAATAAAAAACGTAGAAATATAGCTAAGGTCAATATTTCATTATGTTTTAAAAATATAACAAAAAAGGAATCAGAAAGAATTTTAACTAAATATTTTTCTTGGCTTGGTAGAACTTTTTTAGATATGCCTACTTTATGGTGGAAGAATAATAAATCATTACAAAAAATTTGTGATATTGAAAATATTAAATATTTAGAAAATGAACTTAAAAAAAATAAAGGTGTCGTCTTGTTAACTGCTCATACGGTTTCATTAGATTTTGGTGGGAGATCAATATCAAAATTTCCAATTATAAGCATGTATAAGCCTTTTAGAAATCAGTTATTAAATTGGTTTATAGGAAAATCTAGAAGTAAAAATACTGATAATGTTGTTGTATTTCCAAGAGAAGAGTTTTCATTTAAAACTGTTGTAAAGTCTTTACAGAGTCCAGTTGTTTTTTATTATGTTGCGGATGAAGATCTAGGAACTCAAAATTCTATTTTTTCTAATTTTTTTGATGAACCTAAGTCCACGCTTATTTCTATTTGCAAAATAGCATCTTTATCTGGTGCTTCTGTATTGCCATGCATTAATCATTACTGTCCTGACAAACAAAAATATATTACATACATTGACAAACCTCTTGAGAATTTCCCATCTGGAGATGTTGAAGCTGATGCAAGAACTATAAATATGAGTTTGGAAAATCTAATCACAAGACAGACTGAACAATACATGTGGAGTCTTCGTCTATTTCAATCTAGACCAGACGGGTTTAATTTTCCTTACGAAAAATAAACGATAAAATATAGCCATAAATTAAAATTATATATACAATTATTTAAATGGATTTATAGTTTAAATGAAAATATTTTCTGAAATAGAACCATATAATACTCAATATATACAAGTTGATAATATTCATAAAATATATGTTGAACAATCAGGCAATCCTAATGGAATACCTATAATTTTTTTACATGGCGGCCCTGGTGCCGGAATAAATCAACTGTATAGAAGATACTTTGATCCTAAGATTTATAATATTATTCTGTATGACCAACGTGGATCCGGAAAATCTACACCATATGGTTCTGTTGAAAATAATACAACACAACATTTAATTGGAGATATTAAAATTATATTTGGGAAACTAGGTATTAAAAAATCTATAATATATGGTGGTTCCTGGGGGTCTACTTTAGCATTGCTATTTTCTGAAAAATATCCCGAGTTAATTCATTCTTTAGTTTTGAGAGGAATTTTTTTATGTAGAAAAAATGATATAAGATGGTTCTATCAAAATGGAGCACATGAAATATTTCCTGATCAGTGGAATAATTTCATATGTAATATACCTACAGAAGAACATGGTAATTTATTAAAAGCGTACCATAAACGTATTCATTCTACCGATATCAAGACATCAGAAAAATTCTGTATGAAATGGGCTGAATGGGAGGGTCAATGTTCATCATTAATGCCTTCGTCTCAAGTTGTGAAACAGTTTTCACAATGTTCTGTTTCATTAGCTAAAATAGAAACACATTTTTTTATTAATGATTGTTTTATTGATGAAAACGAAATAATAAATAAAATTAAATCTATAGAAAATATTAAATGCTATATGGTTCATGGGAGATATGACATAGTATGTCCTCTTAAACAAGCTTATGATTTAAACTCTGTCCATCCTAAATCTCAGCTATCTATTATTAATGATGCGGGTCATTCACTATTAGAAAATGGAATAACAAGAAAAATTCTAGAAATATTTAGTAAACCAAATGAACTTATTTCATAATTTTATTTTTTTCCTATCCATTGTCTTTTTTAGTTCTAGTTACTCTGTTGCAGACAACTTACCAAACTATAAAAGAGAAAAAGATATTAAAGAGCAAATTTTAAATTTTATTTTTGACGCAGAGTTAATAGATTTAAAGTCAAATATTGAAAAAAGTTTTACCTTATTAGAGAATGTATCAACAAACTCATCAAAATCAATTTTGCTACTACATGGTCGTGGCCTGAGCCCAAATGAGCCAAATATTATTGGACCACTGAGATTAGCAATATCAGAATCAAACATTAATGTATTTTCTCTACAGTTGCCTGTCTTAAGCAAAGGGAAAACCTATAATGATTATGTTGGTATTTTCAAGTACTCAGATAAGAGAATAGAATCTGCCCTAAGATATATTGAGAAAGAAACTAATGAAATTATAATTATTGCTCATAGTTGTGGTGTTCACATGATTATGTCTTGGGTTAAAAATTATACAAATTTAAATGTTAAGGCTTTTATTTTAATAGGAGCAGGCGCTACTGATAGAGATCAAACAATTAAAAATCCATTTCCGTATAATAATATTGATGTTCCTATATTAAATATTTATGGTGAGCATGATTATGGTGCCGTTAAATTAAATGCGAGTCTATTTTCAAGATATTTGTCAGAATCATTGCATCCAAAATCTCTACAAGTTGAAATTGCTAATTCAAACCATCATCATGAAGATAATGCCAAGAATTTAGTGGATACCGTAAAGAAATGGCTTAAATTACTATAATATGTTATAGATACCATATGAAAAATCGAATAGCTAAAGTTAAAAGAGTAACGAAAGAAACTCAAATAGAGGTGGAGATGAATCTTGATGGAGATGGAAACTCAACTCTTAAAGCTGATATACCATTTTTGGAACACATGCTCGAGCAAGTTGCAAGACATGGGATGTTTGATTTAAATCTTCGTGCAAAAGGAGACTTACATATTGATGCCCACCATACAGTTGAGGATATAGGAATTGTTTTAGGTCAAGTTATAGATAAAGCCCTTGGAAATAAAACAGGAATTTCTAGATTCGGTTCATCTTATGTACCACTTGACGAATCTTTATCAAGAGTTGTGCTAGATTTTTCTGGCAGACCAGGCCTTGAATATAATGTATCGTACCCTCGGTCACATGTAGGTGAATTTGATGTTGAGTTATTACATGAATTCTTTCAGGGCTTCGTAAATCATGCCAAGGCTACAATACATATTGATAATTTAAGAGGGAGTAATTCTCATCATATAGCTGAGACGATATTTAAAGCTTTTGGGAAAGCATTAAAAGCAGCAGTTTCTATTGATCCTAGACAAGCTGGCAAGATTCCATCAACTAAAGAAATTATTTAATGGCTGATATTGTAATTATTGATTATGGCATGGGTAATGTTCATAGTGTTGCAAAAGCATTAACTAATATTTTAGATAAAAAATCTAAAGTTAAAATATCAAAATCAATTTCAGAAATAAAAAAATCTACACATATAGTATTCCCGGGCCAAGGTGCTGTTTCTGAGTGCATGTCTAACATCAATAAAAATTTTGAAATAAATGAGCTTAAAGAAATTATAAAAGAAAAACCTTTTTTAGGAATATGTATGGGACTACAGGTTTTAATGGGGTCTAGTACTGAAAACAATGGAGTAAGTTGTCTAGACATTATAGATGGGAAGGTATTGAGTATTAGAGATAAACTTGATAAAAATCTTAAAATACCTCATATGGGGTGGAGTGAAGTTGCACAACAAAATAATCACCCTTTATGGGATGGTATAAAAAATAAGAGTTATTTTTACTTTGTCCATAGTTACTATGTTTCTCCTGATAAGAAAAACGATATACTTGCAACAACATCATATGGTTTTGATTTTGTTTCTGCGATTGCTAGAGAAAATATGGTTGCAGTTCAGTTTCATCCAGAAAAAAGTTCTAAAACTGGGCTTAAACTTCTGCAAAATTTTTTAAGTTGGGATGGTGTTATATAAGGTTATGAAAATATTTCCAGCAATTGATTTAAAAGATGGAAAATGTGTTCGCCTTAGTAAAGGTGATTATAAACAAGTTACGCATTATTCTGATAATCCTTTGGAAATGGCAGAAACATGGATAAGCCAGGGCGCAAACAATCTCCATATTGTAGATCTTGATGGAGCAAAAGCTGGGAAACCAATTAATTTTACAATCATAGAAAGCATCAGAAAAGAATTTCCAAATCTTTTTATTCAGGTTGGCGGTGGTATACGTAATCAAGAAAATATTAATAGATATATTAATGCCAAAATAGATAAAGTAATTATTGGAACAAAAGTTGTTACAGACCCTGAATTCATTAAAAAAATAGATGCTAACATATTAAACAGGATTGTTGTTGATGTTGCTGTTAAAGATGAAATGTTGGCAGTACAAGGATGGAATGAATCATCGTCTTATAATATAAAAGAATTTATTAGCATTCTTAATCAGAATAATATCTCAGAAATTGTATTTACAGATGTTAGTAAAGATGGAATGCTTCAGGGAATTAATTTAGAAAAAATTAAGGAAATATTAAACTTTTCAAATATTCCTCTCATAGCCTCTGGAGGGGTTACATCTATTAAAGATATTGAAAATCTAAAAAAATTCAAAGATAAAGGCTTATCTGGCATAATAATAGGAAAGGCGCTATATGAAAATAAAATTAGTTTACCAGAAGTAATAAAGATAGCTGAAAATTAAATATGTCTCTTACAAAAAGAATTATACCCTGTTTAGATGTTGATAATGGCCGAGTTGTCAAAGGAACTAAATTTATAAATATAATAGATGCTGGCGATCCTGTAGAAGTAGCTAAAAGATATGATAAAGAAGGTGCTGATGAAATAGCATTCTTAGATATTACTGCCACGCATGAGAACAGAAAAACTATGATTAATATTGTAGAAAAAGTTGCTAGCGAGGTTTTCATTCCTCTTACTGTTGGAGGCGGAGTATCAAGCTATAATGATGTTTTAAATCTACTCAATGCTGGCGCAGATAAAGTTGCAATAAATAGTGCCGCAGTATCTAATCCTAATTTAATTAATCAAATAACAGATAAAACTGGCAGACAATGTATTGTCGCAGCGATAGATGTAAAGAAAAATTTAAATACAAATTCATGGAATGTTTTTACTCATGGAGGTAGAAAAGAGACCAATCTTGATGCATATGAATGGTCATTAGATTTAGAAAAAAGAGGTGCAGGAGAAATTTTATTGACAAGCATGGATAGAGATGGGACCAAACAAGGATTTGATCTTGAACTCTTAAATATAATATCTAGTAGCGTTTCAATTCCAGTAATTGCGTCTGGTGGGGCTGGGACTCTTGAACACCTAAAAGATGCTGTAGTAGAAGGTAATGCTGACGCAGTCTTGGCAGCTAGCATCTTCCATTATTCTATATTCTCAATTAATCAGGTAAAAGAATATTTTAAAAGTAATGGAGTTTTAGTACGTATTTAATTATTTATGATAATCTGTGCATATGGATAATGTTAACAACAAAGAATTTATTCTTGCTAAACTTGATGCTATGCTTATCAGCCGCAAAGAGTCATTACCAGAGAATTCGTATGTGGCTTCGCTGTACAAAAAAGGCAATGAATATATCAATGGGAAAGTTCTCGAGGAAACAAATGAATTAATCGAGGCTGTAAACGAGAAAGATAAAAACCATATTATTCATGAAGCAGCAGATTTATGGTTTCATAGTTTAGTTTCTTTATCTTTCAATGGAATTTCTTCGAAAGATATTCTTGCTGAATTAAATGCTAGATTTGGATTATCTGGGTTGGAAGAAAAAAAATTACGAAACAAATGAGGTGATAGAATGCTTAGTGGTATTTCTCCATGGTCAATATTACTTATACTAATTATTGTTGTGGTTCTTTTTGGGACTAAGAAACTTAGAAATGTTGGCTCTGATTTAGGGTCTGCAATAAAAAGCTTTAAAAAATCTTCTAAAGAAGATAATGATGATAAGTCTGTTGTCCGTAAAACATCTGCTAAAGAAAAAAAGTAAAAGCATATGTTTGATATAGGTTTTTGGGAACTTTTTCTAATATTCATGTTGCTGCTCTTTGTAGTAGGTCCTGAGAGATTGCCAGCTATAGCTGGTTATTTAGGAAAATGGTTTGGTAAATTTCAGCGCTATTTTTTTGAATTAAAAGATTCTATCAATCAAGAAACTGAAACAACAACAGAAGAAATTAACAAGATAATTGATGATCAAAAATCTCATATGACAAGGATGCAAGATGAGATTAAAAATAAAAATAAGGATGAAATAGAGAAATGAGTTCAAAAGAAGAGAAAGAAGGCTCAATTAAATCCATCATTCCTCATTTAAAAGAACTTAAAACAAGAATCTCAAAATCTTTATTATTTGTCTTAGTTATATTTCTTTTTTTATTTCCTTTTTCTGATGATATTTATCATCAACTAGCTTATCCATTAATGGCTAGTCTGCCTGCCGGTAGCAGCATGATAGCTATAGATGTAGCTTCACCATTTTTTATTCCATTCAAACTTGTCATGATATTATCAATTTTTATTGCAATACCATATTTGTTATATCATTTATGGATGTTTACTGCGCCTGGTTTATATGAGAAAGAGAAAAAGTTAGTTTTACCAATACTTGTATCAAGCAGTATATTATTTTATGTTGGAGCTGCATTTGCATACTTTGTTGTTTTTCCTTTAATATTTGCATTCTTTATTAGTATTGCCCCAGAGGGTATTGCAGTAATGACAGATATCAGCAGATACCTTGATTTTGTAATTACACTATTCTTTGCATTTGGTTTTGCATTTGAAGTTCCAATTATCACAATACTTCTAGTTATAACCAATGTCACTACTAAAGAAAGACTTAAAGCTAAAAGACCTTATGTAATTGTTGGGGCATTTGTAGTAGGGATGTTACTCACGCCTCCTGATGTAATCTCACAAACTCTACTTGCAATACCTATTTGGATTTTATATGAAATAGGAATATTTTTTGCTGGATTTATATCAAATAGGAGAAAAAGTAAAATTAAGGATACTATAATAGATGATGTTTCA
>Ga0257112_10000688_pt1 | contig 13301 bp, 9 predicted proteins | sample LP_taG_5_FD_191565 | JGI IMG/M metagenome (GOLD analysis project Ga0257112, IMG submission 191565) | Marine microbial communities from Northeast Subartic Pacific Ocean, Canada - LP_J_2015_P26_1000m | ecosystem: Environmental > Aquatic > Marine > Oceanic | place: Canada: Northeast Subartic...
GCATTTGCGCGTCCCCGGGTGAGATGGCGTTCGTCGCGGGTGACGCGGTAGGAAGGGCACATCACCTCAGTGTTGAACTTGCGACATGCACCATTGTTGTTGCACATTTCTACCGCCCGGTCAAAGCCCCCCCACTCCGACCAGTCCAGTCCGGTTGGCAGGCTCGACTGCCGGTAGTCCGGGCCGTAACGAAAGAGACGACGGTCGTCCATTCTGGAGGGCTGCACGATCTTGCCCGGATTCAATAAATCACGGGGGTCGAAGATGTGCTTGATTTCCTCGAATGCCTTCACGAGCCGCTTGCCGTACATGACCTCGTGAAACTCCGAGCGCACCAGACCGTCCCCATGTTCTCCGGAATGCGAGCCCTTGTACTCCCGCACAATCGCAAAGGTTTCTTCCGTGATCGCCCTCAGTTTCTTCGCCTCCATTTCCTGCTTGAGGTTCAGCACTGGGCGGACGTGTAGGCAACCCACCGAGGCATGCGCGTACCACGTTCCCGTGGTGCCGTACTTAGCGAAAAGCTCGTTGAGGCGGCTGGTGTATTCTGCAAGGTCCGTCAATTCCACCGCGCAATCCTCTATGCATGAGACCGGTTTGCCGTCGCCCTTCATGGACATCATGATGTTGAGCCCTGATTTGCGCACCTCCCAGACTTCCTTCTGGAATTCAGGATCGATTGCTTCCACGACAGCATCTGGGAAACCGTGTGCTGCCATCAATTCCTCCAATTCGTGCAGCTTGTGTTTGAGAGAATCAAGTTCCTCTCCTGCGAACTCGACCAGCAGTAACGATCCTGGCTTACCATTCACAAAGCGTTTCAATTTTACCTGAAATTGCGGAATCTCCGACGCGAGTTCGAGCATGGTCTGGTCCACTAACTCCACGGCATCCGGTCCCAATTCGACGAGGTGTTGGGTGGCCGCCATAGCGTCATAGAAGGTTGGAAAGTGACACACGCCCAGCACCTTGTGTTCCGGGATCGGCTGGAGATCAAGGTGTATTTCATTGGAAACCGCAAGTGTGCCTTCCGAGCCGACCAGCAGATGGGCCAAGTTGAGTGAAGACCTTGCCTCTGAGGTCAGCACGTCCAGGTTATAACCACCAACTCGGCGCTGAACTTTCGGAAAGCGCCGGGCCACTTCGTCGGTTTCGCGAGTACCCAAGTCCAGGAGCTTACTCACGAGTTGTTGCTGCCATTCCGGAGCAACGAAGGACGTTCCTTTCCCCCACTCACCAAAGTGCATGTGATTCCCATCCGCGAGCACCGCGTCCACCGCCCGGACATTGTCCACCATCTTGCCGTAACGGATGGATCGCGCCCCGCAACTGTTGTTGGCCGTCATGCCGCCAATGGTCGCCCGGCTGCTGGTGGAGACATCAACGGGAAAGAACAACCTGTGCGGCTTGAGCAGAGCATTGAGTTGGTCGAGCACAATTCCGGGTTGCACCACCGCCCGTCGTGTTTCCGGATCCACCGAAATGAGGCGGTTGAGGTGTTTGCTGACATCAACGATGATGCCTTCACCAACCGTTTGCCCGCATTGCGAGGTGCCGCCACCCCGCATCGTCACCGAAACGCCTGTGTCGTTGGCGATGCTGAGGGTCGCCAGCACGTCCTCCTCGGTTTTTGGCACCACCACGCCCAGCGGTTTGATTTGATAGATCGAAGCATCGGTGCTGTAAAGCCCCCTCGAAAAGTCGTCAAAGAGCACCTCAGCGGTAGTTTCCCGCAGAAAGCGCTGGGCAATTGAAGAGTCTTGTGTAGAAGAAGTGATCATGAATAAGATACATGAGTTATTCAGGGCTTTAAACGCCTTCTAAGGCAATAATCTTTTATTTGCCTTAATGTACTCTTGTTTGTCGTTCTATGCAATACAGTTCGATTTAACTCCGCTACACTACGTATCATGGAAGATTAGGCAAAACAATTGGTAATTAGCCTTGAAGAAGTAATTGCCCCAGTTCTTTCCATCCATAAGCAGTATTCGGACGTTCTGGTTTATTAAGATCCAATTCTGGCACCATTATTAGAAGCGCAAAGGTTTAATTTCGAAGTTCTTAAAGCATCTTCATGAAATCAGAATCAAGATCAGGAGATTTTTTCCATCCTCAATTCGGATCGACGCAGTGATATTGTACATCTGAAACATAAAAGTGGAAGAGAATGCTGATTGCTGCTGGATGCATTTAGAAGTAGAAATAATTCAACAGGATCTGTACTTACAGAGGATTTGATTAATTGGTAGTTTGAAGAACCAAAGCGATTGCTTGTGTTGTTATTAATTCGTATTGGCTTTAGTTATACATGAAACACAAATAAATTACTTGCTTCCTTCTTCGAAGTTATTAAGAGATTCATCTATTATTACATATGGTAATGCCCTTGAAGTATAGACATTGAACTGAGGCTTTACAAAACTGGCATCATCTAGAGTTCCTACATAAATTGTCTTAATACCTTCTCGTCCTGAATTGGTTCCAAAAACAAAAGAACCACATCTTTGACAGAAAAATTTAATCTTACTGTTACCACTATCAGCATTGTACTGAAAACTGTTAGTTTTTCCACTTAACTGGACAACCTGATCTTCCTTGAAAAAAAGTATCGTCGCAAATCCAGCGCCTGTGTTCTTTCTGCAGTCAATACAATGACAATTCCCTTGCAAGACTGGCTCTCCTGATACTTCGTATGTAACTTCACCGCAAAGACATTTGCCTGTATGCTTCTCCATGTTTTACTCCATTGTAATTTTAATATTTATACATAAGTTAGTTAAATTCACACAATATTATCGACATAGTTTCTAGAGCCAGTCAATCTCTAATATAGATAGATAAACTTAAATCGTTTAGCAAGGGTTATAGAAAGATCGTCCTTTTTGTTAACCTTAATAAACTATCTGCAGTCTTAGCTAATTTAAATATTAACCGAGACAATTCCCAGCTTTTTGTAAAAATGCGCCCAAATAAATTGTATTTTGAGCAAGGACATACTAAGGTTCTCTCAGGAGAAGTATTTCCACAATTAATTGTTTAAATGATTGATTAATTTAACTATGAAAAAACAAAAAAGCTTTTACTTTACGGCCTAATTAATGTGCTGAGAAATTTTCTCGACAAATCATTCAATATTTGCAAAAATTCACATCTCTGCTAAATCTTATCATCAAGCCAAACAACTAGATACCAGCCCATATGTATATGATTAATAATCCAAATTACAAATATGCCTCCAGAAGATCTGCTACTCTAGGCCTTAATGGAACTGTGGCCACAAGTAATCCATTAGCAGCAAATGCCGGGCTGGACATGTTGAAGAAGGGTGGGAATGCAGTTGATGCAGCAGTGTGCGCTGTATCGGTTTTAAATGTTGTAGAGCCTATGTCTACAGGAGTAGGAGGAGATGTTTTTGCCCTGGTGTATGATTCAAAAACAAAAAAAATCGAGGCTCTGAATGGCAGCGGAAAATCATCAATGAGAACTGATATTGATGACTTAAGAAATATGGGAATGGATTCAATCCCACTAGAAGGACCATACTCAGGGTTGGCAGTAAGCGTCCCTGGGTGCGTTGATGCCTGGGACCAACTTCTGAAAAAATTTGGTGTATTTTCATTGGACACAGTATTGGTACCGGCCATTGATTATTCACAAAATGGATTTGGTGTTTCTGAAATAACTGCAAATAACTGGAAGCTTGCGGAAAAAAAATTATCAATAAATGAGAGATGTGAATTTTTACCAAACGATCGAGCTCCAGACTTTGGAGAAAAGGTTGTTTTGCCGGATCTCAATAGAACACTTAAAGGGATATCTGAAAATGGGAGGTCATATATTTATGAAGGAGTCATCCCAGAAAAAATTTCAGAATATGTTCAGAAGTTCAACGGATGGCTTTGTGAAGAAGATTTCTCTCTCCATTCCAGTAGCTGGGTTAAACCCATTTCTTCAAATTACAGAGGATATGATGTGTGGGAATGTCCTCCTAATGGCCAGGGAATCGCTGCATTAATCGCATTAAATATTGTTGAAAATATTGATTTAGTTAATTCAGAGATTGAGCCTGTACTACAACTTCATTACAAAATCGAAGCCATGAAGATTGCCTTCCAGGATGCTCTTTGGTACGTAGCTGACCCGGAAAAAGTGGATATCCCTATTCAAGAACTTCTATCTAAAAGCTATGCAAAGAAGAGATTTAATGAAATTAAGGAAGATTCAACCTGCAGGGAATACAAAAGAGGTAATTTTAACCAGCACGGTGACACAGTTTATGTATCAGTTATAGATGGAAATGGAAATGCCTGTTCATTAATAAACAGTCTCTATCAAGGCTTCGGAACCGGATTAGTAGTCCCTGAAACTGGGATAGCCCTGCAGAATAGAGGGGCTCTATTTTCCACTAATCGAGATCATCCAAACTTCCTGGAACCAAATAAAAGACCCTACAACACTATCATTCCATGCATGATTACAAAGAATAGCAATCTTGTTAGCAGCTTAGGTGTAATGGGAGGGTTCCAGCAACCCCAAGGCCATTTGCAGGTTATATCCAATATGATTGACTTTGGAATGAATCCTCAAGAAGCTTTAGACTCTGAAAGATTTAGTGTCAGCATCGAAAATGACACTTTGTTTGTCGAGAATTCATTTAATCCAGATGTTGTTGCTGCTTTGAAGTTAAAAGGTCACTCTGTATCTATAAATTCCGGATTTGACCGAGGATTATTTGGAGGTGGTCAAATAATTGTTAGAGATAATGATGAAGGGGTACTTTTTGGAGGTTCTGATCCTAGGAAAGATGGACTATCAGTAAGTTTCTGAAGCTTAAAATCACCCTGAGCATGATTCCCTGAGGAAAAGGTTACAACCCCTTTCAGTTGAATGGTTTGACGGAGATTGTGTTAATTATTTCAACTAATTTATTTAATAGTTTTTACATAAAATGCTAATATAATTGTATTTTATCCCTTTGACTGAAATGACTGTGTGGATTTCAGGCTTTTTTCGAAACCATCAAAATTACTAATTGGAATTAAACAGAGAGCAATTAAAAAGTTACAGGAGTTATGAGGTAAATGCACTAAAGTGACTATTCATTAAAGCATTTTTATCAAGGTGATCAAATAACAAGTTCCGGTTCATTCGTATCCAGGTAATTACGAGCAGTTTCAATATCCTGCCTGATTTGTGTTTTAAGTTCTTCTACAGATGAAAACTTCATTTCCGGACGCAATTGTGAAAGAGGTATTACTTCCAAATATTCGCCATAAATAACTTTTTCAAAATCAAAAATAAAAGTTTCTACAGTTACCGAATTTTCACCGAATGTAGGTCTTTTACCAACATTGGTAACACCATAATGAGTTTTTCCAGTCAATTTTATTTTGCTCACATAGACGCCTTCTGGCAGAGCTAAAGTAACACCTGGCAGAATATTAGCTGTAGGAAACCCAAGATTCTTCCCCCGTTGTTCACCCTGTTCTACTTGACCATACACACTGTAATCTCGTCCCAGGTAAAGTGGAATTTCAGCAAAACGATATTTCCGAATCAATTTCCGAATGAGGGTGCTGCTGACAGTTTGACTTCTTTCTTGTACAGGAGCTACCTCTTCAAGTGAAAAATTATATTTTTGACTGAGGATTTCCAGTAATTTGAAGTCTCCAGCACGGTGTTTTCCAAAACGGAAATCGTATCCTATGACAAGTTTTTTCAAATCAAAACGCTTTATTAAAAACTGAAATGCAAATTCTTCCGGACCAAGTTGTGCTAACTCCATTGTAAAAGGAATTACATGTACTTCATCAAGACCTATTTCTTCAAGTAAACGGAGTTGATGCGATGATGTGCAAATTCTGGGTACAGACTGCTGAGAATGAATTATTTCCTGCGGATGTGGGTCAAAAGTTACCAGGGCACTGGTGCATCCACGGGTTTTTGCTTCCTGGACTGCGGCACTGATCAAGGCGCGGTGACCCAGGTGTATACCATCAAAATTTCCGATTGTTACAACAGAACTTGGAATATTTGCTGTATTTTTCTGGAATTTGAAGACTTGCATAAATAATTTAAGATACTGAAATTATATTATATTTTGTATATTATTGTTTTGAAATGTCGTTTCAGAAAGCACCAAAGAAAAATAAAAATGAGGTTCTAAAACCTTAAGTGTTTGGTAAAAATATACAAGCCGTAATTACTCAAAACGACTGTAAACCAGGGTCTGTGCGGTCACATATTTTACATGTGGTACTTGATACAATTTTCCGGAAATTATATCTTCTGCAGGCTGACCGTCGGTCGTATGTATGCTGTCCGTCAATATTTCACATTCACGTCCTTCCGGAGTAATTCCGAGCAAAGGAGTTCCACGCCGGAATGATTTACGGGTCAGCAATATCAGATGCTCTTCTTTTACAGCCTCAACTACATATCCGGTCAATGTTTCACCATGATCCTTGAGGTGCGGATTTTTTATGCGCTCAATTGACAGGTCAGTCCTGTTTGCCCGAAAGAAGCCATGTGTAATTTTGGTGGGCCATTTTGATTTTAATACCTTGATTTTCTTTTTATCAAATGATTCAAGCAGTCCATCGATTTTCTTAATCCACGTGCCTGTAAATTTCAGATGCCGCAAATCCAGCCTTAAAACACTCAAGCCTGTATTCTCCAGTTCCGGAAGAAAATCTAAGAGAAATAAATCTCGATGATGAAACATAAAAGTACCGTGTTGATTTTCGATGGTCGGAAACATTCTTTGGGGTTGATCACTGGGGATCAAAGTATTTTCTATGCAATATGAGGTGTCATGTGAAAGACTATTTAAATTCAATAGTTTACGAGGTGTGTAAAACAATAGTATTCTGCCGGCAGCTAATATTTCACAGGGAACAGTCAAGATTTGACTATACTCCTTCAAGATGGATTTTGGCAACTCAGTGGAAAGAACCAAACGTTGCAGCTGCGGGCCAAAATATTTGATCCAGCGTTGAAGCCCTGTTAAATTATGGTTACCGGTTTCAACTATCAAATGAAGTGGAAGTTCCGGATGTTCCTGCCGGATCCATTCTGCAGCTCCAAGATCCTGGACGCGGATTGCGTAAAACTTTGCTAAAGGCAGACGACTCAACAGCGAAAGACTGTGCTGGAATGTTTTCTCTGTGCTGAGTATGTCCCACTGTAATACAGGTGACATTTCGGCAACAAGAGCTGCATCGATAAGTGGAAGCAGGGACTTTGTGTCTAAGCTTCCCATTCGACTCAGTGATTTGTGCTCTAAAATTACTTCACGGATTGAAGTTTTTAGGATTTGTTTTAACTGCGAGAGACTTTCGAGGTAAGTACTAAACTGCATTATTCTTCCAGCCATGCACTACACTGGTCGACACTTAATCCTGTTGCGGAAATATCATGTTGGATTCCTTGCTGATGTAACACAAGTACACGGGTCGCTAATTCCAGCCCCAGCTCAAGTTGGTGTGTAACCATCAATACGGTACCACCCTGTTGATGAAATTTCTGAAGATAATCCTGAAACCAATGAAATGAGTGTTGATCAAGTCCAGTGTAAGGTTCATCGAGGATTAAAATTTTCGGTTGGTACAACATTAAACGACCTATCATTAAACGCTTTGTCATTCCGCTGCTAAAATTACGGACTGGCAGCCGGGCAACATGGGTCAGGTCGATTTGTTTTAAAATATTGTCAATTTTGATGTTCAGCTCGTTCACTCCATAAAGAGTTCCGAACAGACGCAAATTATCTACTGAACTGAGATCACCATACAACCTGTTTTCATGCGACAGGCTTCCAATTATATGAAGCCATTCCTGCAAGTGCTCTTTTCGATTTCTACCACGAAAAGAAATTGTTCCACGGGTGGGCTTCATCAGTGAACTGACAATATGAAGCAAAGTCGTTTTGCCTGCACCGTTATTTCCAATCAGCATCACGAATTCGCCTGCATCCAAAGAGAAACAAATGTTTTCAAGGATGGAACGAAAACCGAAGCGTTTACTGACTCGTTCAAGGCTTAAGAGAGCAGACATGCTGGGGAAAAAATATAAAGGATTTTATGCTATCTCTTGATTGGATGAGCTTCATCAAAAATAAGTTCCTTTTTCTCATTCCAAATCAGGATTCGAATAAAGGATCCAGGCTTAACTTTGGTGAATTTCCTTGAAATAACTCTATATCTCTTGATTTTATATGGAATGGAAGTTTGCCTGCGAAATCGGATTTTGTTTTTGAGATTTTTCTTAGAGGAAAGATGCATTCCAGTGCGGCCTCTTTGGATCTTTTTTGATTTATTAGTAAGGTTATAACTGACACTGACTCGAGTGCCTCTTGCAGTTATCTTTAATTTTTCTACAGTTATGTTTGGATCATCTATGATCAGGGGATTTCGTTTTTTTACCGCCTTAACAGGAGAAGAAGCTTTTTGTTTGATTTTTTTATTTTTTTGTTCAACTTTACTTATTTCGGTTTGCAACTCCGAAATTTTTGTCTGAACATTTTCATTTTCAGTTTTTGACTCAGTTAATGATGCCTGTGTACTTAGAAGTTGCTGTTGTAAGGAACGAACCTTAAGCTGAAGGTTGTTGATCTGAATTTGACTAGATTTTTTTTCAAGTTGAAACTGCTGAACCACTTGTTCACGCTGATCAAGAATTGATTTAATTTCAGAAAGTTCTTTACCTTGTAGATCTATGAGGGACTCTTGCTGTTCTTTCAGCTTCATCTGCTTTGAAGACTGGGATAAAATCTGTTGTTCCCATTCACTGTCCTGTTGACTAGATTTCTTTAATTTTGAGATTAGACTGTTACTTCGAGTCTTTTCTTGATCGATTTGCAACTTAAACTGTTCTTGATTCTGAATGCCAGTATAATGTAGAAATGCAATTACACCGGACAATGCTGCAATAATTATAATCAAAAACCATAAAATATATTTAATATTGTTCAGGAGGAAGGCCAAAACGCGGTTTTCTCCAACAACAAAGAAGTTATGTTCCATTTTGCTAATCGAATGTATTAATTTGAAGGAATTTCAAGTTCGACTCTGAGACGGTAAATTTGTCCGCCAATGTTTTCTACTGTACCAGTTAATTCTAATTCAAGCAAGGTAGCCAACAAAAAATTCATTTCAAGGCCTGTTCGTCCGTAAATTGCGTCAATTTCCTCAACTCCGTCATTCAATGCTTTAAGAATTCTACTTTGTTTTTCACCCAAATCATCAGGATTTATCTTTTTGAATCCGGTCTCTCCTTCAGGAGAAAGAGGAAGATTGGTTGCAGTGGCAGAAATAAGTGATAATTCCTCCAAAATATCTTCTGCACTGCTGACCAGCTTAGCATGCTGACGCGCAATCAAACTGTTAGTACCTGAGCTTGCAGCGGAATCTACCCGCCCGGGGACAGCAAATACTTCCCTGTTCTGCTCAAGTGCAAATGCGGCCGTGATTTTTGCGCCGCTTTTTTTGCGGGCTTCAGTGACTACTATTCCCATGGACAAACCACTGATTACACGGTTCCGTATAGGAAAATTTCTGGCAAGTGGCTTTACGCCCAGTGGAAATTCGGAAACCAGTGCTCCATTCTTTAATATTTCTTCAGCCAGCTTTTTATTTTCTGGAGGATAAATATGCTGCAACCCACCTGCAAGTACGGAAATGGTTTTTAATCCAAATTCCAATGCAGTTTCGTGTGCCACTGTGTCGATACCTTTCGCAAGCCCGCTTACAATAATCATGTCCGGAACATATTGTGAGATTTCTTTAACGAGTCTACGCGTTTGTTGTTTTCCATATGCTGTGCAACCCCTGGAGCCGACGAAAGCAAGGCAGGGACTTTCTGCATGCTGTAATTCACCCTGCCAGTACAATACACTTGGTGGAGTGGATATTTGCTGTAGCCGCAAAGGATATCCGGATGAATCAGGACAAAAAAGCCGTACTCCGGGCGATTCTTCAATGATCCGCTTTTCTATGTTAAAACTATGAGATTGCGTAGCTTTTGAAATCAGGTCCGCTAATTTTGATGAGATTTGAAACTGCTCAATCAAGATTTCAGGTCTCGTTTTCAGCAGATCCTCTACACTGCCTATGTGCTCAATTAAATTCCGGATCTTTTTGTAGCCGATTCCGGAAATCAGGCTCAATGCCAGCCAAGACCATGCAGGATCAGATTTGTCAGGTTTAAGAACATTTTCCGTCATGGCGCTCCATTTTATGTGCGTTCGCTGAGTGCACGCTCAACTTCTCGTTGAGCATCTCGCTTTTTCATGGTTTGACGTTTATCATGCAGCTTTTTTCCACGTCCAAGGGCTATTTCCATTTTCATAATTCCTCCTTTGAGGTATATTTTCAGAGGTATTAATGTGAGACCTTGCTCTTTTACCTGCCCATAAAGGCGGCGAATTTCTGAGCGATGAAGTAGTAAGCGTCTTGGACGAAGCGGCTCATGATTGTGGCGGTTGCCAAAATCATATTGAGAAATATGTGCATTCAGTAAATATACCTGCAGGTTGTCATCAACACGGCAGTAACTTTCTGCCAGATTGATTTGACCGGCACGAACACTCTTCACCTCTGTACCCAGCAAGACAATGCCGACTTCCATAGTTTTTTGTATTTCATACTCGAACCTTGCCTTACGATTTTTTGCCAGAGTTTTGGAAGTCATGTCTGTGAAAGAAATTCTATAAAATTATCTTGTAATGAATGTGAATTATAACGGTCTTACCTTTAAGGAGCAAGATTGGACAAATTCGGCAAATTTGATTTTACCCAGGTAATTGCATCATCTTCTGTCTGCAAGTCTCCGTTTAGCTGTTTTTCAAATGCCTCATTCAAAACTTTTCCCATTTCTGGTCCGGGTGACATTCCCATTGCCAAGAGGTGTCTCCCCATTAACAAAGGACGTGGTGCTTCATCACGAACATTCATCCGTTCTGCTTCAGCAAGCAGCCAGTCACCGGCATCAAAACTTTTACGTTCTTCATCAGTTAGAGTACGTCCCAAATAATCTGCCTTTGCCAACAAAACCAATTCAGGTATCCTGACACGTAAAGCCAGTCTCCTGATTGTACCGGAATTAATTCGCTCGCGCTCTTTAAAAAGCTGTATTGGACGGAGGTGTTCTTTGACCAAAATTGTAACTTGTTCAATTAAAACTCGATCATCTGTCAATCTGCGCAAAAACTGTTCTGTTGGGGCAACTCCCTCGACGTCGTGAGCAGGACTTCGCCAGCGTCCCTGCAAAAATTCAGTGGTCAGCGGCTTGCCAAAATCGTGACAAAGCGCCCCAAACATCAGCTCTAAGTCCAGTTTTCCATTACCTTTTCTTAAGTCTGCTGCCTCGTCCAAAACAAGCAGAGTGTGTGTCCATACATCTCCTTCAGGATGCCATTTTGGATCTTGCGGGACTCCAATTAGTGCTTTCAGTTCTGGAAAATAAGCTAAAATGCCTAGAATATTGGCGGCCTCTAGACCAATTGAAGGTCGTTTTGCTATTAGCAGCAGTTTACGGAATTCTTCAAAAATCCGTTCCTTGGATAACTCTGCAAGGTCCAGTGTTTTGCATAATTGCACAGTTTCAGGCGCAATTTTAAATTCCAGACGTGCCGAAAACTGCATTGCTCTCAATACCCGCAAAGGATCCTCCGCAAATGCAGGTCCAACATGCCTTAATATTTTGTGCTTTATGTCTCCTAAACCATCAAATGGATCGAGCAATGTTTTGGTTAACAGATCATAACCGATACTGTTGACTGTAAAGTCACGGCGAGAAGCTGCTTCACGATAGCTCATTGTAGAATCAGGCGTTACCATAAATCCGCGATGTCCTTTTCCAGTCCTGTTCTCACGTCTGGGCAGACTAAAATCATATTCTGCACTTGATGTTTTAAGTTTCAGCACACCAAAACTTTTTCCAACTGCATGAATATTTCCAAAATTCCGGAGTACGGATTCCAGTACTTCCGGACTAATTCCGAATATTTCCACATCAAAGTCTTTTAAACTTTTGCGGCCCATACAATGGTCCCTCACCGCACCACCGACTAGAATACTGCGCCCTTCGGATTTGGCAATGGCATTTGCAATTTTTATTAGTTCAGGAGGAGTTGACAGGAGGGGCATTAAGTTTTTCAGGTTTAATAAATCACTTCGTCTTCAAACGTATTTTGTTTCAAACAAGTCAATAATAATATTGTTCCGGAATGGTTTGGATTAGCTTAGCAGTTGAAGAATTGATTAAGTCCTAAAGACTTTTCTAAGCAATTTAGGTTAATAGTGTTTAAGTTGAACCGGATACTTATTATCAGCTGCGTTTCAATAGTTCATCAAAATATTCTATGGTTGGCTTCAGGCCTTCTTTGAGTTTTATTTCAGGTTCCCAGCCAAGTTTTTCTTTAGCCAGTGTGATGTCCGGTCGACGTCGCCACGGATCATCCGGTCTCGCTTCCACTTTCACAAGCTTGGAGCTGGAATTAGTCATTTTCAATACTGTTTCAGCCAACTCAATTATAGTAAACTCGCCAGGATTTCCTGTATTCACCGGTCCAGTAAAATTTTCTGTGTTCATCATTCGATACATTGCATCTACCAATTCTGTCACATAACAAAAACTGCGACTTTGAAGTCCATCTCCATGGATGGTGATGGGTTCACCTTTGAGCGCTGCAACTATAAAATTGCTGACGACTCTGCCGTCTTCGGGATGCATTCTGGGACCGTATGTGTTGAAGATACGGACGATTTTTACATCAACTTGACTTTGCCTGTGATAGTCCATCATTAAAGTTTCTGCCACACGCTTTCCTTCATCATAGCAGCTTCGCAAACCAATCGGATTGACGTTACCAAAATAGCTCTCCAGTTGTGGATGTACCTGCGGGTCACCATAAACCTCTGAAGTTGAAGCCTGCAAAATACGGGCTTTTAATCGTTTTGCCAAACCCAGCATGTTGAGTGTACCCATGACATTAGTTTTTACAGTTTTTACAGGATTGTACTGATAATGAATTGGTGATGCAGGGCAGGCCAGGTTGAAAATCCAATCCACTTCTAAAAGAATAGGTTTCACAATATCGTGACGGATCAACTCAAAATTTGTCTCATCTGAAAGCTGACTGAGATTTTCTTTGCTCCCAGTAAAAAAATTGTCAATTGCAATAACCTCGTGTCCTTCATCAATCAGGCGGTCACAAAGAAATGACCCTACAAAACCGGCACCACCGGTAACTAGAACTTTTTTCATTTGAATAATCTCTGTGAATTGTGAAAAAGTACAAG
>Ga0257112_10000690_pt1 | contig 13285 bp, 9 predicted proteins | sample LP_taG_5_FD_191565 | JGI IMG/M metagenome (GOLD analysis project Ga0257112, IMG submission 191565) | Marine microbial communities from Northeast Subartic Pacific Ocean, Canada - LP_J_2015_P26_1000m | ecosystem: Environmental > Aquatic > Marine > Oceanic | place: Canada: Northeast Subartic...
CAGCGTGATTTTCATTGTCTACTTCTAGTATGACTTTATTTAATCCTTGATCAAATAAATTTTGGATCGCTATATTTATTATTTTCTGAGCTATGCCTAGTGATCGAAATTGTTTTCTTACACCACACATAGATAACTTACCCGTCGCTTTTTCTTTATAAACGAACATCCAGGCATATGCTATCCATTTTTTTTCCTCATTACATATTACATGAACATTTTTATATGAAGTAGATTTGAGGTTGAGTTCATTTTTTATACTTTCGTAAGTATTGATTTCATAACCGTGATGATCATTAAAACATTCGTTTTGTATTTTAACTAGGCTCTTTATGTCTTCAGAGTTCTCAATATTTTTTAATATTAGGTTATGTAGACTATTTACGTGATTTGTTTCCACATAATCTATTTTTTTTAAATCCATGAGGTTGTAACGTTTAAATATTTTGAAATAGCTACTGTTTTTATTAAACTTGGAAATTTCAGAATCTCTTAATCCTATTTCTATGGAATAATTCTTTTTATTTTTTAATTCTAATAAATATTTACTGTACTCAATTAAATCTTCCGGATTGTAAGACTGAAAAATAATCCTATTTATAGATTTTTCAAATTTAATATAAAAATAATTAAGTATTGTTTTAGATTCTGTTAAAAGATATAAAAATGATTTCTTTTCGAATAGTTCATTTGTTAAACTACCGCAAAATTCCTCTTTTATTTCAGGCCAATCTTTATGACCATGAGGCTTATGATTTTTCATAAAATAAAAAAAATCATCTAAGAGGGTTTCATTATTAGAATTTACTTTTAATAAATCCATATTTATAACTAGAAAATAACACTTTTACATTTATAGCTATTTGAATTATATAGTTATATAATGGATTTAACATTAAGAACAGGAGTAGTATATATTTTTTGGTTCTAAGAGAGTTGATATTTGCTGAAAATCAATAACCAAAACTATAGAACTCGTCTGGGAGTGGTCTTTCTGAATTTATTAAGAAAGAACGTTGGCTACGAAATAGCAAAATAAGAGGTGCAATTGATATAAAAAATATATCTAAGTGCAAAAAAGGTGGTAACGCGGGTAATCTCGTCCTTAAGTTTTTTTGGGCGAGTTTTTTTTTGGAGAATAATATGAGTGAGAATTTGTATAAAGGAAGTGAAATAGTTTGTCAGGCTTTGATAAATGAAGGCGTAGAAGTTGCCTTTGGTATCCCTGGTGGAGCAATTTTGCCTTTATATGGTACTTTGAATAAATATCCTGAAATAAAACATATTTTAACAAGACACGAGCAAGGAGCATCTCATGCAGCTGATGGCTATGCTAGAACTACTGGTAAAGTTGGAGTTGCATTCGCTACTTCAGGTCCCGGTTCAACAAACCTAATAACTGGCTTAGCAACAGCTATGATGGATTCCGTTCCTATTGTTGCTATTACAGGACAAGTAGGAAGAGCAGCAATAGGCACAGATGCATTTCAGGAAACTGATATAACTGGAGCCACATTGCCTGTTACAAAACATAACTATTTGGTTATGAATGCAAAAGATATTGGAAAAACAATCCATGAAGCTTTCTATATTGCAAGGACTGGACGGCCAGGTCCGGTATTAATAGATATTCCAAAAGATGTTTTTGATGAAATGTCGATTTACGATTATAAGAAAGATTCAAAAGTGGAGATTCTAGGATACAACACTTTTGAGAAAATAGATGAATCTCAATTGCAAGATGCAGCAAAATTAATAAATAATTCTAAGAAACCTGTTATTTTAGCTGGGCATGGAGTGATCATTTCTAAAGCCCAAACGAAATTACTTGAACTTGCAGAAAAAGCTCAAATTCCTGTTGTTACAACACTTCTAGGAATTTCATCATTTCCAGAAGATCATATTTTATTTACCGGATTTCCAGGAATGCATGGAATGGCGTATGCTTCTATTACCCTTGATGAAGCTGATTTGATTATTGGAATTGGTTCTAGATTTGATGATAGAATAGTCGGAAATGCTAAAAGATTTGGTATAAATTCAAAAAAAATTCACATAGATATTGATCCTGCAGAAATTGGGAAGACTATAAAAATTGATGCACCTATCATTGGTGATGTAGATACAGTATTAAGGCTTCTAAATCCAAAAATAAACACAAAAACTCACCCTCAATGGTTAAAAAGGGTTGAACATATAAAATCAGAGCATCCTTCATTACTTATACCAGAGACTGATCGTTTATTGGGACAACAGGTTATAAAAACATTGTCAGATATAACAAAAGGACAAGCAATTATATGTACTGGAGTGGGCCAACATCAAATGTGGACTGCCCAACATTATAAATTTATAAATTCAAATTCATGGTTATCATCCGGAGGATTAGGAACTATGGGTTATGAAATTCCTAGTGCTATAGGTGCTCAAATAGGAGCTCCTGATAAGACAATTTGGTCTATTTGTGGTGATGGCGGATTCCAAATGACTATAGGAGAATTAGCTACTGTAGCTGAAAATAAATTACCAATAAAATATGCTATTTTAAATAATAATCATTTAGGTATGATTACGCAGTGGCAAGATATGTTTTATGACGGGGAAAGAAATTCTGAAACTTATACTGGAAATCCCGATTTTGTAAAATTGGCTGAAGCTTATGGAATTAAAGGTATGAGAGTTAAAGATCAAAATGAATTATCAAAAGCTATAATTGAAGCAAATAATCATAATGGCCCAGTAATAATTGATTTTGTTATTGAGAAAGTAGACTATGTATATCCTATGATTCCTGCAGGACAAAGTGTTGATCAATTGATAGAAGAAAATAAGAGTAAATAATGAATAAAGATACTTTTAGTAGAAGAATAATTGTTGCGTTGGTTAAAGATAATCCAGGAGTTTTGGCAGCTATAGTTGGAGTAATAAGACGTAGAGGTATAAATATTGCTAGTTTGGCTGTGGGACATTCTGAGAAGAATCAATTTTCCAGAATGACTTTTGTGGTAGAAGGCCAAGAAAAATCTGTTGCAAACATATCTTCTCAATTAAATAAACTGATCGATGTTGTAGAAGCATCAGATATTAGTGATAAAAATATAGTTTGGAGAGAATTGGCTTTAATAAAGGTTTCTTGTAATCAATCAAAGCGTGTTGAATTATTAGAATTATCTAAAATATTTAGAGTTAATGTCATTGATGTTGGTCTAAATAACATTACATTTGAAATTTCTGGCAGTGATTCTAAGATAGATGCATTTGTTGAATTATTGGAAGAATTTGGTATAGAAGAATTAATGCGGACTGGAAGAATTGCAACTCTAAGAGGAGCTACTAAAGTAGGAATGAAAGAAGGCGAATTTAATTCAAAACATAACTCTGATATTTATTTGTCTAAAGAGGGAGAAACTGGTTCGGTATAAATTAAATAAAAGGAAAGCATTATGGCTAAATTATATTATGATAAAGATATAAATGATGAAGTATTAAGAGACAAAATTGTTTCTATTATAGGATACGGATCTCAAGGGCATGCACATGCTCAAAATCTTAAAGACTCAGGTTTTAATGTAATTGTTGGATTATATAGTGGTTCTAAATCTAAAGATCAAGCTGAAGCTGATGGATTTGAAGTATATAGTATCGCTGAAGCAGTAAAAAAATCAGATTTAATAAGTATGTGTATACCTGATCCAACTATGAAAAAAGTTTTTAATGAAGATATTAAGGAAAATTTATCAGAAGGTAATATTTTATTGTTTGCACATGGATTTGCGATTCTTTACGAAGAGGTAAAACCTCCTGATGGTATTGATGTAGTGATGATTGCTCCAAAAGCACCAGGTCATAGAGTTAGAGCTGTTTATGAAAGAGATTTAGGAGTACCTTGTTTAATAGCTGTTGAGCAGGATTTTTCTGGATCAGCATATAACATTGCTCTTGCTTATGGTAAAGGTATAGGTGGTGGAAGAGCAGGAATATTAGAAACTACATTTAAAGAAGAAACTGAAACTGATTTATTCGGTGAACAAGCTGTTCTATGTGGTGGAGTAACGGCTTTAATTAAAGCTGGATTTGAAGTATTAACTGAAGCTGGTTATCAACCAGAATCTGCTTATTTTGAAGTTTTGCATGAATTGAAACTTATAGTTGATTTGATCTATCAAGGAGGACTTGAAGGAATGAGATACTCTGTTTCTACTACAGCCGAATATGGAGATTATACAGTGGGTCCTAGAATAATTAATGACTCAGTAAAAGATGCTATGAAAGAAGTTTTGGATGATATTCAAAGTGGTAGGTTTGCTAAAGAGTGGATAGCTGAAAACGATGAAGGACTTCATAAATATAATGAGTTACGAGATGCTGATTTAGAACACCCAGTAGAAAAAATAGGTAAAGAATTAAGAGATATGATGCCATGGCTGGAATCAACTACCTAATTTCATGAAAGGCTTGAATTGAATACTAAAAATAACGACAAGTTAATAGTTTTTGATACTACATTGAGAGATGGAGAACAGTCTGCTGGTGCTTCGTTAACGTCACAAGATAAATTTAGAATAGCTGGACAACTTCAGAAACTAAATGTTGATGTTATTGAAGCGGGATTTGCAGCAAGTTCACCTGGCGATTTTGCTGCAGTTAGAAAAATTTCATTAGAAATTGAAGGACCTACTATATGTACTTTAGCCCGAGCTGTAAAATCTGATATTAATTCTGCAATTGAATGTGTAAAAGATGGACTGAAACCTAGAATTCATACTTTTTTATCTACTTCAGATATACATCTTCTACATCAAATGAAAAAAGACAGAGAATCGATAATGTTAATGGCTGTAGATGCTGTAAAAAGAGCAAAAGAATTTATTGAAGATATTGAATTTTCTCCAATGGATGCTTCGAGGTCTGACCCTGAATATCTATACATAATGCTTGAAAAGGCAATAGATGCTGGAGCTACTACTGTAAATATTCCTGATACCGTAGGATATTCAAATCCAAAAGAATTTGGAAATTTGATTTCAGGAGTTTTTAACAATGTTTCCAACATAAATAAAGCGATTGTAAGTGTTCATTGTCATAATGATTTAGGAATGGCTGTTGCAAATAGTTTATCAGCCCTAGAAAATGGAGCAAGACAGATTGAAGGATGCGTTAATGGATTAGGAGAGCGAGCAGGTAATGCAGCCCTGGAAGAAGTCATTATGGCTGTTAAGACAAGACCTGATCACTATGAAATTTCTTCCGATATAAATACTGAAGAAATAGGTGCAACTAGCAGATTAATATCAAATATTTTTGGATTTCCAATCCAATATAATAAAGCAATAACAGGGCAAAATGCATTTAGACATTCTTCGGGTATTCATCAAGATGCTTATTTAAAAGAAAGAACTACCTTTGAAATCATGCATCCAGATGAAGTAGGTTGGAGAGGTGATGCAATAGTTTTAACAAAAGTTTCAGGCAGAGCAGGCCTTAAATCTCGACTGGAATATTTAGGATATAAAATAGACGATGAAGAACTAATAGAAATATTTAAAAATTTTAAAAATTTAGCTGATCAAAAAAAGGAAATAACAGATCAAGATTTAGAAGCTTTAATGAGTGAATTCCATAGAGAACTAGATACCACTGAAAGATTTAAAGTTGTAGATTTGGATGTAATATGCGGAAATAAACAAAATCCTTCATCTACTATAACTCTAGAACTTCCCAATGGAAAAACTAAAACTAGTACCAAATCAGGAACAGGTCCTGTTGATGCGGTATGTAATTCTATTGATTCAATAATAAATGAAAATATTACTCTTACTGAATTTGCTGTATCTTCAGTAACTGAAGGGATAGATGCTTTAGGAGAAGTTACTATAAGAATTGAGAAAGATGGAACAATTTACACAGGACAAGGATCTGATACTGATATTATTGTTGCTAGTGCAAAAGCCTATGTCAATGCAATAAATAGATATTTGATCATCCAATCATCAAATTAAAAAAATCTAAAGGTTACGATAGGAGAGATAAGAATGGATGAAAATTTAACTATGTTTGAAAAAATATGGAGAAAACATATTGTTTCTGAACCCACAAATCAACCTTCTATCTTATATATAGATTTGCATTTAGTTCATGAAGTAACTTCGCCCCAAGCATTTGAAAGCCTGAGATTAAACAAACGAGAAGTGAGAAGACCTGATTTAACAATAGCAACTGTTGATCATAATATAACTACAGATGAAACAAGAACTCAAATTATAAAAGATAAAATAGCTAGAAAACAAGTAGAAACTATCAGAGAAAATTGTAAAGAAAATAATATTGAGCTATTTGACGTTTGGGATAATGAACAGGGAATTGTACACGTAATTGGTCCTGAACAAGGATATACCCAGCCTGGGATGACTATCGTTTGTGGTGATTCTCACACATCAACTCATGGAGCTTTTGGAGCTTTAGCTTTTGGAATTGGAACTTCTGAAGTCGAACATGTCTTGGCAACACAAACTCTAAGACAAAGAAAACCAAAAACCATGAAAGTGGATTTTAAAGGTACGCTGTCTAAGGGAGTAACAGCTAAGGATATGATTTTAAAATTAATTGGACAAATTGGTACTGCTGGAGGAACAGGTTATGTTATAGAGTATTCAGGAGAAGCAGTTCAAAATCTTTCAATGGAAGGAAGGATGACAATTTGTAACATGTCAATTGAAGGAGGGGCTAGAGCTGGTATGATTGCTCCTGATAAAATTACTTTTGACTGGATGAAAGGTAGAAATAAAGTACCTAAAGGTAATGACTGGGATAAAAGTGTTAAAGAATGGAAACAACTAGAAACTGATAACAAAGCAAAATTTGATTCCTATATTGATTTAGATTGTGATAATTTAGAACCTTATGTAAGTTGGGGTACTAATCCATCACAAGTTTTGCCGATATCAGGTGTAATACCTTCCCCGGATGATTTTAAAGAAATACTTGATGCTCAATCATGTCAAAATGCTTTAGTATATATGGGATTAAATACGGGATCAAAAATAACAGATATCAAATTGGATAGAGTTTTTATTGGGTCATGTACAAATGCAAGAATTACTGATTTAAGAAGTGCGGCGAGTATAGTAGAAGGTAAAAAAGTAAATAATAATGTAAGAGCTCAAGTTATGCCTGGTTCTACCCTAACTAAATTACAAGCGGAAAAAGAAGGAATTGATAAAATATTTAAGTCTGCTGGGTTTGAGTGGAGAGAGTCGGGATGTTCAATGTGTTTAGGAATGAATCCAGACATACTTTCTCCGCGAGAAAGGTGTGCATCCACTTCTAATAGAAATTTTGAAGGTAGACAAGGTAAAGATGGTCGCACGCATTTGGTTAGTCCTGAAATGGCAGCAGCAGCAGCAATAGAAGGTCATTTTGTTGATGTAAGAGATTGGAAATAATAAAGGTTCATTTGTGAAAAAGGATAGAATAAAAAAATTCGACCGACCGTCAAATTATTCATCAAAAATTAATAAAAAAGAGACGAATCGAATATCACTACTTGGAAGAATTTTTGGTTCACAAAAAGAATTAGATGTAGCAAGAGAAGGCTTTTTTAGCAAATATAATTTTGAGTCAAATCTTAATCCATTACGAATCTTATCTATATTATTTGTTGTCTTGATAGTGATGTCAATCTCTTTGTTGTTTGTAGAGAGAAGCAATAAAAATACTTATATATATTGGAAAAATAGTGGTATATCAAATGTTCCTCCACAGAGTATATTAGAATTTGATGAAGTTATTACTTTTTCTCAAAAGGAAAATTATAATAAATGTAATACAAATAATCCAATTAACATATTAGAAGGAATTTGTGATGAACCACTAAAATATGTAAATAAAATGAATGAAACTCAATCGAGAGCTCAATTATTTTATGTATTTCATTTTATTATCCTTTTCTTAATTTTTTTCCCGTTGGGTTCATATGTGCATCGCGCTATAAGAAATATAAAAACACTAAAATATAATACAAATATATCTGCAGAGAAAAGTCTAATTTGGACTTATTTTTCTTTCTTTATATTCATTTTTTTAATTTTTTTGGCGCCTATCATTTCAAGTAATTTTTATATTCAGTTTTCCGTTATATCTGTCTCTTTTTTGTTTCTCTTTCAAAAGGTTTATAAAATTATACAAGAGTTATATTTAGGAAGTAATATGAACAATAATTTTGATAAAAGTAATTTTATTTTAAAGAATTTTGGAATTATTACTTTCCGAGGAAAACTTTGGATTCTTTTATTTATAATGACATCTTTTTTTAATCCATCTATTATATCTAGGTTATGGATTAATGAAATTATAACAATTAATGATTTAATAGTTGCGACTGATTATATGATTTATTCCACAATTTTGATGGCGAGCTTTGCATTTATTTCAATCTTATTTATAATAGATATTTATAAGTTACAAGAAATAAAACGTCACTTAAATGGTTCCATAACTATTGACCCTCTAGAAACGAGTTAAGATTTTGGAAAAATTTATAAAACATACTGGATTAGTTGTACCTTTAGATAGAGTTAATGTAGATACTGATCAGATCATTCCAAAACAATTTTTAAAAAGAATTGAAAGGACGGGATTTGGTATATTTGCCTTTTATGATTGGAGATATTTAGAAGACGGAGTCCCAAATCCAGATTTTATTCTCAATAATAAGAAATATGTAGGTTCATCAATACTCATAGCAGGACCAAATTTTGGATCCGGATCAAGTAGAGAACATGCACCCTGGGCACTTTCAGAATATGGATTTAAAGTAATAATTTCTAACAGTTTCGCAGATATTTTTCGTAATAACTGTATGCAGAATGGACTGATTACTATTGAATTGTCAAATGATAAAATTGATCTTCTTATGAGTAATGCCATTAAAATAGATAATTATAAATTAACAGTTGATTTAGAAAATCAACAGATTTATGATCAATTTGGATTTGAATCTATATTTGATTTTGATGAATTTAGAAAAGAATCTATACTAAAAGGATTAGATGATATAGGCCTTACTCTTAAATTTGAAGAGGATATTAAAAGATACGAAATTAACGATGCAAAAATCAGTTAATTCATATTTCGTATAAATATTGATAAAATAGAGTAGTTTGATAAAAATTTAAGGAGTTTTATGGAAGCAAGAGTATGTGTTTTAGCCGGAGATGGTGTAGGAAAAGAAGTAACAACAGAATCGATGAAAGTATTAGAGGCTATTTGTAAAAAATATGACCATAATTTTGAATTCATTCATGCAATTGTTGGAGGGGCAGCAATTGACAAATTTAATAATCCTTTACCGGCCGAATCAATGAATCTTGCACTAGGTTCCGATGCTATTTTGTTTGGAGCAGTAGGTGGACCAAAATGGGATGATCCTCTTTCAGAAATTAGACCAGAAGATGCTATACTCCAATTAAGAAAAAGATTAGGATTGTTTGCAAATCTAAGACCAGTAAAAGTTTATCCGGAATTATTGCATTCGAGTCCGTTAAAACCTGAATATCTAAAAGATGTTGATTTTGTAATAGTTAGGGAGTTAACGGGAGGTCTTTATTTTGGAAGACCTAAAAGACGAAGTGCTAGTACAAGAGGCAGAAGAGCTGTAGATACTTTGGCTTATTCGGAAAAGGAAATTGCTAGAGTAGTTCGTGTAGCATTTGAATTGGCAAAGTCTAGAAGAAATAGACTCCATTCTCTAGATAAAATGAATGTACTGGAAACAGGGAGATTATGGAGAGAAATAACAAACGAAGTAGCTCGAGATTATCCTGAAGTTGAATTAATTCATATGTTGGCTGATAATGCCGCTATGAAAATAATTACTGAACCAAGTGTTTTTGATGTAATAGTAACAGAGAATAGCTTGGGTGATATTTTATCTGATGAAGCTTCTGTGATCACTGGTTCAATGGGAATGCTCCCATCAGCTAGTTTGGCAGCTTCACCTCCTCCTCCAGGGAAAAGACGAGGTAGAAGAGGAAGACCTGCTTTATATGAGCCTATTCATGGATCTGCCCCCGATATAGCTGGAAATAATATTGCAAATCCAGTGGCTTCTTTTTTGTCTGCTTCTTTAATGCTTCGTTGGTCATTCGGTTTACATGATGAAGCTAATGAGATAGAAGATGCTATTAACAAAATCATAAGAGAAGGCTATAGAACTGTAGATATCGCAGGAAAAAATGATCATAAGTTATCTACAAGTCAAATGGGAGATCTTGTTGCTGGATTAATTACTAATGGAGCAAAGTGATAAAGTAAAATGTTAAAACCAGATAACTTTTTACCAAATTTAGATACTAATTATATTATTAAAGAATTATCTGATGATGTTAGAATTTTTAGGGATAAATGGGGGATCCCTCATATTAAATCAAATAAATCTGAAGAACTTTTTTTTGCTCAAGGTTTTGTAACTGGTCAAGATAGATTGTTTCAGATGGATTTAGATAGATTGAGATGTCTTGGTAAATCTTCTGAATACATAGGGAAAAAAGGTGTTTCAAACGATAAATTAAACTTAAAAAGAAATTTTGAATCTGTAGCCAAGGCTGATTTAGCTAAAGCATCTATTGAAGCAAAAGAAATGATTCAAAATTTCACCAAGGGTGTTAATTTTTACATTTCTCATCTTGAAAAATTACCATTAGAATATCAACTGATTCAAAAAGAACCAGAAAAATGGGAAGACTGGCATTCTATATTAGTCTATAAAATTCGTAATGCTGCAGAAGGTTCATTCAATGGCAAATTATTTTATTCACAATTAGCTAGTGTTGTAGGTGGTGAAAAAGCTGCTAAGTTGATTCCTGGTTATTTTCCAGGAGCTTTGTTAACACTACCGCCTGGGAGTAAATTTAAAGGAGAAATAGAAAATGCTGTTAAAGAACTAACTGAAGCCGCAGAAAACTTTCAATCTATTGGAGCAATTGATGGAGAGTCGAATGGATGGGCTATTTCAGGAGATAGGACTTATTCAGGGACTCCACTAGTTGGAGGTGATTCTCATAGGAATTTGGATACTCCTAATGTATATTATCAAGTTCATCTCAAGTGTGATGAATTTGAAGGAATGGGTCATACGATTCCTGGTTATCCTGGATTTATGCATTTTGCTCATAATGAATATGTTGCTTGGGGAATGACTCACGGGGGTGCAGATACTCAAGATCTTTTTTTAGAAAAACTAAGATATTCAGAAAAAAAAATTCAACAATTCTACAATAATGAATGGATAGATACTAAAAATTTCAAGAAAAAAATAAAACCTAAAAATATGAATGAAATTGAAGTAGAAATTATTGAAACAAAAAATGGTAATGTGATATTTGGAGGCCCAAACAAAGGATTGGGAATTTCTTTATCTGATCCAGGAGGAAAAAAAGATGGAACATATTGGATAGACTCTGCTTACCAAGCGATGGTTTCCAAATCTGCTGATGATTTGGAACAAGCTTTTGATAAATGGACTGATAGAACTAACAATTATCCATACGCTGATGTAAATAAAAATTATGGATATAAATTTGCAGGAGCTGTTCCTATTAGAGACATTCAACATCAATGGGGGATAGCAAAAGGATGGGAAAACAAATATTCAGTTAATCATGAAATTCCTCGTGAAGAATTGCCTAAATCAAGAAACCCTGAATCCGGTTGGGTAGTAACATGCAATCAAAAAGTTGTCGATTATGATTATCCATATTTTATGTCAGTAGCTTTTGCTCCGGAGTATCGCGCGAAAGTTTTAATAGAATATATAAATAAAAACACCAAAAATCTTAAGATAGAAAATATGCTTGAAATGCATAATCAAACATTTTCGATCCCTGCTAAAAAAATAATTTCTTTTTCTAAAACAATAAATTATGATGTAATCAACCTAACTGAATTAGAAAAAATGATTGTAAAAAAAATGCATAATTGGGATTTTTTGATGGATAAAAGTAGCCCTGAAGCTTCTATATATTCTGTAACTAAAGAAAAAATTATAGAAGAAGTTATAAATTTAAATTATGGTACATTAAATAAAGAAACCAATGAATGGAAAAATGTTGGTGCTGTTTCACACGTTAGGAGATTTTTAGTACCTTTGATTAATGAACACATTGGTAATCCGCAGAGCCATTTAATAAATGGAAATAATAATTGGGAAGATATGTTTGTTAGATCATTCCGTAAAGCTATAGAATTTTTGAAGAAAAAATTTGGTGAAAATGTCAATGAATGGAAATGGGGAAATTTACATACAACAAATCATGAACACCCTTTGAGCAGTGAATTCGTAGCATATGCAAATATTCTAAATCCTAAAAAAGTACCTGCAAGTGGTGATGGGGATACTCCATTAGCTGGAAGCACTGACAAGAATTTCAAAATTGTAGCAGCTTCGGTAAATAGATATGCTCATGATCCAAGTAATTGGGGAAATAGTAGATGGATTGTTCCTCTAGGATCATCCGGAAATCCTGGTTCAAAAAACTATAGTGATCAATTAGAACTTTGGGCAGAAGGTAAAACTATACCACAGTTATGGAATTGGGAAGAAATTATGAAAACATGTACTGAACAAAAATTAATTGCAGGTTAAAGGAACCTTTGTCATTCAAATTTCACTTTAACATTTCCTATTTCTTCTATTTCTATTTCAATAGTGTCATTTTTTTCGACCCAGTACGTTTGTACTAGTGATCCTAAAGAAATTAAGTCCCCAGCTTTTGGATAATTATTTTCAGAAAAGTTGAAATTTAAAAACCATTTAAGAGCATTAATAGGGTCTTCCAAGATATCAGATCCGATTCCTTTTCCAATATTTTGTTGATTGGTTTTCATACCTCCTTTAAGATTTTTTAAATTTTCAAGTTTAATTTTTTTTGAACCCTTCCCAAAAACAATTGAGGATGCAAAAAAATCATCTGCTATAAGAAGAGAAGTTTTTTCATTATTATAATTTTCCCATCTATTATCTACTATCTCAATTGAGGGAACAACTCTTTCAACGATTTCATCTAATTTATTATTATTTTTGGAGTAAACATAATCATCTGAAAGTATCACTGCAATTTCACATTCTACACCAGGATGAACAAATTCATCAAATTTAAGAATGGTATCGTTTTCAGTTACATCCTTTGTCATAACTCTACCAAGGCATGGAGAAGGTATATTTAAATATTTTTGCATAACTGGGGTGGTACATCCTATTTTCCATCCAGAATAGGAGTAATTTTTTGAG
>Ga0257112_10000694_pt1 | contig 13242 bp, 8 predicted proteins | sample LP_taG_5_FD_191565 | JGI IMG/M metagenome (GOLD analysis project Ga0257112, IMG submission 191565) | Marine microbial communities from Northeast Subartic Pacific Ocean, Canada - LP_J_2015_P26_1000m | ecosystem: Environmental > Aquatic > Marine > Oceanic | place: Canada: Northeast Subartic...
AGTGTAAGCCCTATCGGGTTCTTTCGCACGATATCGTGTGCAAAAGAAGGCCCGCTGAGCACCGCAAACGTAAAATCGGATTTCATCTCCTGATTTGTAATTTCGGACATAGTGTTAAGGCCTTCAATCTCTAAACCTTTTGCCAAGTTTAGTAGTACGATATCAGGTTGCAGATAGGGTTGGGCTTGGCGGAGGAGAAACCGCAGATGTTGAGCGGGTATACTGAGAACAACCAAATCCGCATTTTCCAAGGCTTCCGATAATGAATTGACAGCTATTAGTTTAGGAGAAAGATGAAAATCCTGGAAGCGTGATGGATGTCTATGCAGAGAATTAATTGAGTTAATTACCACTGCGTCTCGACCATAGAGAACAACGCCTCCATGTCGTTCCGAAGGTAATTCAGCTAAATAATGTGCAATAGCGGTTCCAAATCCTCCCGCACCAACTACAGCAATACGTTGAAAAACCCTCTTAGCTTTTCTCATGATTTTTGTGAAATTGTACCATTCATGTGATTGAAAAACACTAACTGTACAACATTCCAAAAGCCGGCGATTTCAAAATAATTATAGAGTAATAGCAAACAAACGCAATTGATAGACTTAACCACCAGATGGACGATCTGCTTAATTTTTAGGCGTTATATATAATCAAATGTATTTGGTTTATAGTTGGAGAAAAAATGTGTAATCTCTGTGTGTTGCTAAACGTTTTTTAGTATGGGAATATATTATTTTTCACATGTTTTCTTAGCCAGCCAAAAGATCATTTGCAAAAATGAACTGGAGCTGTTTTACTGTTCGACTCTATCTCTTATTTGGGTTGTTCATCTGCTATCCTACTGTTGTTCTTCATGTGGAATTTGATCATAAAGTGAATGTTTTTGATTGCAATTGGGACTACAAGCAACAGCCGAAATCGTTGATAGTAAATTGGAATTTCAAGTTACTGGTGGTCAAAAATCAGGCTTTACTTTGGTGACGAAGCTTGGAGAGATTATACCATAGAAATCCATGCTCGGAAAATGGTTCGTCCTTATTTAAACCTCTATTAACCTTAGGTTCAACAGCCTGATGTACACTTTCACTTTATGAAAATCAACTATAATTGGCATATGACCTTTGCCTTAGTTTCTAAAGCAAATAATCGAAATAGATCTATTCGATACAAAATGAGGTCTTTCCAGAATTTAAGTTTAGTCAGATGGCAACCGATCATAAATCCAAATGGGGTTGCTGTCTTTTGTTATGGGAAGGAACCTTCTTGATATAAGGTTGTCAACTCAACGTAATCCCCGTTTGAGTTGGGGAGTTGTTAATCTTAGTTGAAACTGATATTCACGCGTAGGGTAATACGAGGGTGCTGTGGCGTCCAAAAAAGATGTAATCGAAGCGATTCAGCATTTATGCGGTTGTAAGAATAAATGTCTCAGCACCAATATTTCGTGAGTAGCCATATTGAGTACACAAATCATCTTGAAAAAACAAAGAACCAGAAATCTTCTGGTGAAAAATAAAGGAGGAAACATTGAGGGCGAAGGAAATTGTCTTTACCCAACCATACAAGGCTGAACTTCTGGAACGTGAGATAGACGAGATCTTAGCGCCACACCAAGCCTTAGTCCAATCAGAGTATTCCATCATCAGTGCTGGTACTGAAGGGGCAGGTTTTACCGGACTGATTCAAGAAATGCCGTTTGTCCATAATCCAAACATGTATCCCCAAAATACAGGGTATGGTCATTTGGGTGAAGTTTTGGAAATCGGATCTGGTGTAACCATGTGTAAAAAGGGTGACCGGGTGTTAAGTTTCTCCGATCATGCTTCTTTAGTGAAAGCCGATGCGGTGCGTTTCGCCTTGCCAGTGCCTAGAGATACTGCTGGTGAAAAAGTTGTCTTTGCACGTATGGCGGGGGTTAGTATTAGCGCTGTCAGGTCCTCGACTGTACAGCCCGGAGATACTGTTTTAATTATTGGACTGGGTTTGGTTGGGAATTTTGCTGCACAGCTTTTTCAACTGGCTGGTGCTGAGGTGGTTGCGTCGGAACTAAGTTCTCTTCGGATTGAAAGAGCGAAGGCCTGTGGTATTAAGAAAATCGTCAATCCGAACGAAACAGATTTGAAAGAATACGTTATGGACTGGACAGGTGGTAAAGGTGTTCACATTGCGGTAGAGGCGATCGGTATCAGCCAACTGATTACCGAGGCTGTAATGTTAACCCGTAGTTACGGTGAAACTATCCTTCTTGGGAGTCCGAGGGCAAAAGCTGTTTTTGATGTCACACCGATGCTCTTGAGGATTCATTTAGAGGCAATCCGTTTGATTGGATCACTTGAGTGGAAGTGGCCATCACACGAGGTCAGTCGCTGTCGGCACAATATTGTGGGAAATTATCGCCAGATAGTCAACTGGATTGTGGAGGATAAGATTATTGTTGAGCCGTTGCTCACTCATCTTGGATCACCCCAAGATTGTCAGGAAATTTATACTGGCCTCACCTCAAAGAAAGATAGATATCTTTCGGCTGTGTTTGATTGGAATCTCCTAAACTGACATTGGTAAATAGCAAATGAAATTGCTGATGGTTTATCTGGTACCATTTTTAGTTGGTTACGATTTTGTCTTCAAACTGATAAAGATCGTTTAGTTGTGAATTAAGGAAAAGTGAGGATCATGAAGAATCCGACGCAAACCTTTTAAACTTTAGCAATGTCTCCTCCTTTACTAGTGGGTTGCAGGCAACATGGTTGGTATGCCACTCACTCTGTGATCTGTGGAATTAATGACAATATACTCCTGCCGAGGGGATCTTTGTGGTGGGATTGCGATGGTTGGTGACAACACCGAATGTACATCTTGACCAAAGTTGATGCAGCAGTCATATATAAAGCCATTTTTAGCTATGGAATGCAGATGTGTGAAATCCAGATATTCAGACCCTATTGTTTGATTTATCTCTGTTTGGCCAAATCTTTAGTTGCAACTGATGCCCTCAATATTGCTGGAAATGTTCTGTGAGGTTGATATTCCTTTATATATATGTTGGATTTGGAGGTCAGTTCTTATTTTCGTATTGCTTTAGCACCAATTCTTTACGAGAACTTGGGCCTTCGGCTAAGGTGGAATCCTTGAAAGCAGAGCACCAAACCAGAATGCTGACAATACTTGTTGTCAATACCACGAGAAATATTCAGATGTGGTTGTGCTTTGGTTAGGATATCTTTCATGTGATGGTGATTAGTAAAGAAATCCCATAATTTATTGAGAGACCAACCTACTTTTTAATGTCAGTCCGAGTATTCAAAATGTTCACCAAGGCTGATATGAATTTGTCGATATCATCATAATTGTTATAGAAATGGGTTGAGATGCGCAAAACTGTTTTATTCCCAGCTTGAACGCTAGCTGACTCAATTTGGTAGTCCTGCCATAAATAGCTGGCGACTTTGCCATGATCAATGCCTGGAATGGTGAAAGTGGTCATAAACCCCGACTGTTCGGTATCAATAGGAATAGTCAGGTTAGCAGTACTAATTTTCTCTAGAACTTGTGATTTTAGGTAGTTAGCTAAACCCAGACAATAAGGGCGAATTTTTTCTGCCCAACCGATTTCCTCTTGGAAGTCGATGGCTGTTCCCAAACCAGCGAAATGGGTTGAGTCCTTGGTGCCCGCGACGTCGAAACGAGTCGCACTTCCATGTTGGTTGAGGTTAAACCCAAGTGTAGCTGGTCTGATACTCTCAAGTGATTCAGGAATATAAGCCATGCCAACCCCTTTGGGTGATAACAGCCATTTGTGACAGCTGCTAGTATAAAAATCACATTCGAAGTCTGAAATGTCAACAGGTACCATGCCAACAGCATGCGCGCCATCTACGAGTGCTAGGGCATCGTAATCGTGGGCTAAACGGCACAATGCTTTAACAGGTGTTACTAGTCCACTGCTGCAGTAAACGTGGCTGAAAACCACAATTTGTGTCTTGCTGCTGATACCTTGGGCAAAAGCGTCTACTACCTGATCAGGATTTTCAGGTGGTGTTGGCAAAGGAATAGTCCGGATCTCTAAGCCCTTTTCCTGTGCTATGTATTCCCACATGTTTCGGATTGATCCGTATTCCTGATCACTCATTAGGATTTCCTTACCGTGTTCGAGTGGTAACCCATGAACAGGGATATTCATGCCCATGGTCGTGTTGAGGACTAGGGCAATGCGCTGTGGATTAGTTCCAACGAACAGTGCCAGTTTGCGTCTGCTTTCCTCTACAATTGGATTTAAGAGCTCTCCTCCTTGGTTATTGAGTGGGTCGGATTCGAGTTCTCGTAGCAATGATATGACATGCTCTATCACTGGTCGAGGGGACGGCCCAACGGTACCACCTTGCAAATAGGTTACGTTGTCTTTCAAGTAAAACTGTTTTCTAATTGATTTCCAGAAAGCAATTTCATCTCCAGAAAGCGGGTGGGGTGATACTTTCATATAGTTGCCTTTCTAACGAAGTTTGGCTAACATAATCAATATTCTTCAATTCTATCGCATTGCGTGGTAGGCCGAGTGAGGTAGATTCAAAATGACATGTGTTCTGTCATGCTAAACCTGTACGAGAAAGTGTTTGCGCAATTAGTAGTAAACTAACCGAATGCGCCCTTCTCGTGCCTACCCAGTAGTCTCTGTAAACGTTGGCTCGCTCCGTCAAGGACGTGTTTAGGCATCTCATAACCGATGAAGGGATAGAGCCGTTGGGCAATGATTCGTTGACTATAAGTAACAGCTGCGATTAGGCGATATTGGTCTATGCAGTTAGGTGCTCCTCGATGCCAGGTCTGACTGTTGAACATATAGGCACCGCCTGCCTTAGTAAACAGACTTATAGGTTTCTGGCCGTTAAATGTTGGATTGTCTTCAGGCGGTGGCTTTCGGCCCGAATAATGGCTGCAGGGAACGACCTGTGTCGGGCCATCTTCAAGGGTTTCAACATCGATCAAGGGAATCAACACATTGATGACAAAACAGGGAAGTGGAATACGAGGATCGTGACAGGGAATATTTTCCGGCAATGGAAAGTGGAGTCGGTCATCAATATGCCACCCACCTGCTTGACCTGGGGGGTAACGTAGTGAATTTTGGGACATCATGTGGCAATCCTGCCCTAAAATGTCCTCCGCCAAGCTGACAAATGGTTCACGCACAATCAAGTCGCGAAAGGCGTGATCGTACTCGTACATCCGCATCAGGCTGATACCGCGAATGTGATCACCCTCTTCCTCGTGCATACGTGGGTCGCTGTATTTTCGCTCTATCACCGATTTGAGCGTAGACACCTCATGAAAAGTCAAAACCTGACCAAGAAAATAGTAACCGTCACGGTTAAACTGGTCGACAATTCGTTGCCTTTCCTCTGTTGCAAAAGGTATGTTGTATTGAGTGTCATTCATTTGCATTTCTATTGATAAACCTTTTTGAATGTGAATAAATGCTTAGTGTTGGTTTCAAGGCGAAATAACATTTTCGAAGTGATGCACAAAGAGGACGAAATAACTCTCTGTTTGTGAGTTCCCTAATTTCAATTTTTGGATTAGATTTCTACTATATCTAGCCTGATACTTCTTGTCAAGCATAGTTAGGAATACTTTCGGATTTTCAACATTGGAGATCTCCATTACGATGCATGCCTTGAGTTGACGAAACTAATGAATTCTGTTATCCTGACCTAAGTTATAACCTCGAAAAACAGGAGTGAACTTGTCAACTCAACCGAATGTGCTGTTGGTCAGTACCGACCACTGGCCGGCTGCTCTATTAGGAGTTACCGGACACCCCGTTATTCAAACACCGACTCTGGACGAACTAGCTCGTAGTGGAGTTCGATTCACCAATGCCTATGCTGAGTGTCCAGTCTGCATACCTGCCCGTCGTACCCTTATGACAGGTGTTACACCGCGGATTCATGGCGATCGCGTTTTTAGGGATACTTTGTCTATGCCCAATTTCCCAACTATGGCGCAGACTTTTCGTGAGGTAGGTTACCAAGCTTATGCCGTTGGCAAGTTGCATGTCTATCCACAACGTGACCGTATCGGCTTTGATGATGTTATTCTAGATGAAGAGGGGCGACTGCAATATGGAGTTGTTGATGATTATGAACTGTTTCTTGGTGATCAGGGATATGCTGGACGTCAATTCGACCATGGTATGAGTAATAATCAGTATAGTAGTCGTGCTTGGCATCTCCCGGAAGAAACGCACGCTACCAATTGGGCGACGCAGCAAATGGCTAGGGTAATCAAGCGCCGTGATCCAACGCGACCAGCTTTCTGGTACCTTTCCTACCGTCACCCACATCCACCTCTCGTTCCATTACAGGCATATCTCGACTTTTACCAACATCTTTCTATTGATGCACCCTATTTTGGTAACTGGACTATTAATCCAGAAGATGCTGCTTACAGTGTGCGAGCTAATTATAACCGCGGTACCAAGATGAATATTGATCAATCACTTGTGGTTCGCCGAGCTTTCTACGCACTTTGTACCCATATTGACCATCAACTGCGTATTGTTATTGGTACTCTCCGTGAAGAAGGTTTGCTAAATAATACGATCATATGCTTTACCTCAGATCATGGCGATATGCTTGGTAATCACAACATGTGGGCCAAACGCCTCTTCTATGAGTACTCAGCTAATATTCCGATGATTTTGGTCGATGGGGCTAGTGGTAAACAAATCGGTTATAATTGGGTTGATGATCGTTTGGTTGGTTGGCAGGATGTGATGCCGACTCTGTTGGATATGGCAAATATCGATATTCCTGAAACAGTTGAAGGGCTTTCAATGGTTGGCAATCAGAAACGGGACTGGTTCTATGCAGAAGTCGGTGAAGATGATCATGCAACGCGTATGATTCATGATGGCCGTTACAAGCTAATTTACTATCCCGTTGGAAATTGCAGCCAGCTTTTTGATCTTCAAGGCGATCCCAATGAATTAGACAATCTGGTAGCAGATCCGAAATATGCCACTGTCTTTGAGAAATTAACAAATCTTTTGATTGGTCAACTGTATGGTGGGGATGAAACTTGGGTTCAGAATGGTCAACTTGTTGGTTTACCTGACAAAGAATTTGTTTCTGGGCCTAACAGAGGGTTATCAAGTCAACGTGGTCATCACTGGCCACCACCGCCCCAGACTGATATGCCACAGATAGAATGGTTCTCTGAAAGTAAGCGATAGGTTTCCTCTGGAAATGTGGAATATGTTAGGCTGGGGAAAATCGTAGATTGCGGGTTGATTATTTTCCCGTTTTCCGTTGAAGAGCTTTTATCTCGTTGTTTGTTTCCTTTTCTTTGTAGCTGTTTTGAGCCGTGACTTTTTTGAAGGATTCCAACGCTTTTGCTGGTTGTCTCAAGGCTTTGTAGCATATCCCCATCCAAAAATACGAGTTACCGATAATATACCGGTGGGAAACGCTCGTTTGCGCAAGAGTACTGAAAGTTGCTAGAGCTTCTGTGTATTTTCCATTCCTTATTAACTTTTGCGCTTGGTTGTATTTTTCGATTAGATCTTCTGTTGTCTTTGGTATGTCTGACTCCTGCTTATTTAGTATAGATTTGTCCTCAATTTTAAGCGCAATTTGTTTCGATTCTTGATCTGTTTTCTTGGTAGTCTGATCTGCTAGTTGTGCTTTTGGGGCGTTTGTTGTAGTTCTCTGTTGATTTTCGGCGATTTGTGCGGGTTTGTCTTCAGGTGTCTTTCGTGGAAGAGTGATATTTGAGTCGGAGGAGGGTTGTTTGGGAATGGAAGTAATAACTTGTTCAATTTCTTTGGTTTTATCTTCAATCACTTCAGTTTTATTTGTCAGTATCTTTAATTGAAATAACGCATAAATAATTAGTCCGATAACTATTAGGGAAGTAAATAGCCGTATAATGTTCCGGACTCCACCCAACAGTGGTTTTGGGTAGGAAGCCTCTAGACAAGCAGACGCGGTTGCGTTATACGGATCAATTTTGAGAGCCTTAAGCCAGTATTCTCTTGCTCTCTTGACATCACCCTCTTGAATATGAATCTTACCAAGAAGATTGTGGGCGTTTACATAATCTGGATCGATCTCCACAGCTTTAAGGATCGGCTGAATGGCTTCAGCATACCGCTCCTGTTTGGCAAAATTCAAGCTTTCATTGTATAACTTGACGGCTTCTTCCCGAACCGACATTGGTTTTCCTCCTAAGTGTTAAATTCTGGATTTTTAAATTTGCCTATATTTCTGTAGATCTATCACATGGCTATCATTAGTTATATTGTTACTTAACGTTTCTAAAGGATAAAAAGTTATCAGTAATTGTTTGCTATTTTTGATCAGGCTGTGCGACGAATTCTGAATAGAGTTCCTTATAAGTATAATAGCTATCAATAACCTTCTTAATGTGTCGTCGGGTTTCGTCAATCGGAATATCTTCGATAAATTCTTCTATATCTGTTGTTTCCATGTTTTTTTGCCATCTTTTTATTCGGTTAGTACCTCCATTATACGCACCTGAGGCCAACTCCATACTATTTTCAAATTTGTCCATTAAGTTCTTCATATACCATGTTCCTAACCGGATGTTCACTTCAGGATGAAAAAGCATTTCTCGATGAAATGGTTTCATGTTGATTTGTTTAGATATATACTTACCTGTTTGGGGCATAATTTGCATTAGTCCGCAAGCACCCGCAGGTGAAATAACCGATGGATTGTAACGACTTTCCTCTCGAATCATGGAAGAAACGAAGAAGGGATCAATTTTGTACTCTGTCGCATGTTTTTTGATCTGATCTTTATAGTGTAGAGGGTAAAGCATTCGTAGGAGTCCTGTTGGTATTAGATCCCCTCTTTGGAGGTCCCAAAACTTTGCAAGCATCTCTGCATAATAGTGTGCCTTTTTGAAGTCTTCGAGTTTCTCATAACAAACAACTAGGTTATAGTAATTGTCTCGTTGATTTGATTTCTTGGCTTTTATAATTGTTTTTAATTCAATGATAGCATCTGCATAAAGTTTTAGGTCCATTAGCTTTTTAGTACGTTTTGTTTTGTTTTTCCCAATGCTTTTCCAATCCTTTTTTTTAGAATTTTCTTGGTGGGAGGCTAAATTGGTTTCAGCTCTACTTTCAATTCGGTGACCAGCCAAATTGCCGTAGTACCATTTATGAGATTCGCTGATCCGTTGATAGTTTCGTTTTGCTTTGTCCCAATTTTTTTGTTTCTCTTGGACTTTGGCAATCCAGTAATCTGCAGCAAGGGACCATCCATTTTGGGGAAACAGACTGACAAGTTTTTGGAAGGTGGTGATGCTATCATCATATTTTTTAGCCTTAAATTGTGTCCAACCAATTCGCCAATAGGCACGAGGAACCAATTCGCTATGTCGATATAATTCAATCATTTTTTTGTATAGTTTGATAGCTGATTTTGTGTCAGAATCGACTTCGTATAGACGCGCTTGGTGGTAGAGTGCGTCGTCAGCGAATTTACTCCAATGGTATTTCTTGGAGAACGAATTGAAGTGTTTTCGAGCAACTTGGTGCTGGTTTAATCGCCGATAGCAACGTCCGATTTGGTAAAGCGCACTAGTAAAATAGCCAGGTCCAGCCATGTAACTCTTGATTTTTTGAAATTCCGTAATTGCACGGGTGTATTTACGCTGGCGGAAGTAGGTTTTTCCGATTTTGTATGTGGCTTGTGTCGTGAGCTCATCTTGGTAGCCTGTAGCTATTTTGCGGTATTTCTTCAAAGCATCTGTCAGTCGTAAATTTTTGTCTAGAACCTCTCCTTGATCCATCAGTTGTTTGCGAGTAACTCTTAGCTCAACAGATTTTAGAACGCTTTTTTCTAGTTGGTTTAATGATGCTAGCGCGATTGAGTCGGATGTATTCTTTGAGATCAGTTTGTCATAAAGAGTTTTGGCTTTTTGCCAGTCTTGGAGTTCTTCATAAATTCCTGCCATTTCAAAGGTAGCCTCTCTAATATAGCTGCCTTCCTTTTCGTTTGCTAAATCAGTAAAAAATTGGAGAGCTTTATGGTGATTTGCCTGTTTCTGATGAATTACGGCAATCTGGAATTTTGCTTCGGAAAAATGAGGGCTTTCTGGATAGTGATTGACAAACAATTGATAATATCGAACAGATTTTTCGTAATCTTCAAGAAGTTGATAACACTTAGCAAGGTGGTATGTGGTGTAATCGCTTAATACGTACTCAGTTGATATGGCTTGATCATAGTATTTGGCAGCTTCTTCCCAAACCTCGTTTTTGGTATAGCAGTTGGCAATGACATGTTTAATCTCAGGACTGCTATCTTTGATCTTAATTAAAATTTGCAATGCACCTGTGTAATTTCTCTCGTCGATCAAAGTCGATGCATCCGTAAAGGACTGATCCTGTGTCTCGTCAGAAAAAATGATATAAGTGGGTATGAAGGTTATTAGGACCATAAACCACAAAGGAAAGGGAAAGATTTTCTTGGCCATATTCAACTCAAAAAATTAATCAAATCATTAACGATTTTGGTGTCATTGTAGATATTGGATTCCAACGCTAATTCCTCAGCAATAATACATCTATAGCTGGTATTTGTCAATTGAAATTGGACTTGAGAAAGTGTCTTAATGGTCCAGAATTAATCCATATTCTGCTTGATTGACATATAGAGGTTTGTCATGCTATAATCAGCCATTGTCAGATGGAAAAAATCTGTAAATATGTAGTTGAGGAGAACGCTAAAGAATGTCGCTTGGAAGGAAAATTCGCTATGGTATGGTTGGTGGTGGACCTGGCGCTTTTATTGGTGCTGTACATAGGAAGGCTGCGGCACTTGATGGGGAAATTGAGTTGGTTGCAGGGGCATTCTCGTCTGACCCAGACAAATCTCGTCAACAAGGCGAAGAACTTCTTTTAGATTCGAGGCGCGTATATAGTTCATATCAGGAAATGGCGGAACAGGAAAGCCTTCTTCCAGGTGGAGAACGGATTGATTTTGTATCAATCGTTACGCCTAACCATGTCCATTTTGAGGTAGCAAAAGCTTTCATCGAAGCTGGATTTCATGTGGTCTGTGATAAGCCCATGACAAATACTGTGGAAGATGCAGAGTCACTCTGTAAACTTGTATCAGAGTATGGTGCCGTTTTTGCTTTAACCCATAATTACACTGGCTATCCAATGGTTAAACAAGCGCGTGAACTTGTTAGGAATGGAGAACTGGGTGATATTCGGAAGGTTGTTGTAGAGTATCCACAGGGTTGGTTAGCTACCTTGCTAGAAGCTGAAGGAGCCAAACAAGCAGTCTGGCGGACGGATCCGAATCAGGCAGGTGTCTCGTCATGTATTGCTGATATTGGATCACATGCGGAAAATCTAGCACGTTATATTACCGAGCTAGAGATTGAAGAAATTTGCGCGGATCTAACAACTTTTGTCCCTGGTCGTCAACTTGAGGATGATGGGAATCTTCTTGTTCATTATAAGGGTGGGGCGCGCGGGATTCTCTATGCTTCGCAGATTTCAGTTGGTGAGGAGAACGATATTAACATCCGTGTTTATGGTACTAAGGCTTCTCTCAGGTGGAGACAAGAAAATCCAAATTATTTGTCTGTTAAATATCCGGATGGGCCAGAACAGGTATATAAACGTGGAAATGACTATCTGTCAGAGATTGCTGTTCATAATTCACGGATTCCTTTTGGTCATCCGGAAGCGTTTATCGAAGCTTTCGCTAACATATACGTCAATGCATCGCGCACTATGGCGGCAAAGATTACTGGTCACGATCTTGGTGAATTTGATACTGATTTCCCGACAGTTCAGGATGGTGCTATTGGTGTTCATTTTATTCATAAATCTGTCGAGAGTGGAAAGGCGCGTGCTTGGATTGACGCCAGTTATACACCCCCACAATAAGTTTTATTAATATATAGAAGAGGAGAAGATAAAATGGCAAGACCTGTAACCCTATTCACTGGTCAGTGGGCAGATTTGGATTTTGATACGGCCTGCGAGAAAGCCAGCAGTTTCGGTTACGATGGTATTGAACTGGCCTGCTGGGGAGATCACTTTGAAATTGACATAGCCTTATCTGATGATGGTTATGTCAAGACACGGTGGGATACTTTGGGCAAATATGGGCTTACTGCCCATTCTATATCCAATCACTTGGTCGGGCAGGCAATTTGTGATAATATTGATGATCGACATAAGGAGATTTTACCTGAAGACGTTTGGGGTGATGGAGATCCAGAGGGTGTTCGTCAGCGTGCGGCGCAAAAGATGATCGATGCAGCTAAAGCCTGTCGGTTATTCATTGATGCTCGACCTGAGGGGGAAGAGTTCCCTGCAGTTGTCAATGGTTTTACCGGTTCGAGTATCTGGCATTCTCTTTATGCTTTCCCTCCAACAAGTCAGGATTACTGGAATAAGGGGTTCGAGGATTTTGGCGAACGTTTTACTCCTATTCTTGATGCCTTTGACGAAGTCAATGTTAACTTTGGTCTTGAGGTGCATCCCACCGAAATCGCTTTTGACATTGCGTCATCTCAGCGAGCGATTGATGCTGTTGATGGTCATATACGGTTTGGCTTTAACTATGACCCATCGCATCTTGGTTATCAGGGTGTTGATTATGTCAAGTTTATCCGAGTTTTCGCTGATCGGATTTATCATGTGCATATGAAAGATGTTTGGTGGGGGCATGGTGATGGTACGGTAGGGGTTTTTGGTGGTCATACCGATTTTACTGATCCAAGTCGCTACTGGGATTTTCGGTCTCTTGGACATGGAGATATCCAGTTTGAAGATATTATTGTGGCATTAAATGATATACGTTACGATGGGCCTCTTTCGGTTGAATGGGAGGATGGTCGTATGGATCGTGAACATGGTGCGGCAGAAGCTTGTGATTTCGTTCGAAAAGTGGATTTTCCCACATCTAACATTGCTTTCGATGCTCAGTTTGCAGAGTAGGTTTCAAATTAATAATTAACCTTGAGCGTGTTACGGTGGTTGTAATACGCTCATTCCATAAAGAAATAATATGAGTCAGTCGAAAAAAATTTTAATAACTGATTATGCTTGGGCAACGCTCGAGCCGGAACGTGAAGTATTTTCAGCTATCGGTGCTGAGCTCATTGTTGCCGAAACTGGGACAGAAATGGAGTTCTTGAAATATGCTCCTGACGTTGATGGAATTTTGACGAATTGGGCAAAAG
>Ga0257112_10000698_pt1 | contig 13221 bp, 8 predicted proteins | sample LP_taG_5_FD_191565 | JGI IMG/M metagenome (GOLD analysis project Ga0257112, IMG submission 191565) | Marine microbial communities from Northeast Subartic Pacific Ocean, Canada - LP_J_2015_P26_1000m | ecosystem: Environmental > Aquatic > Marine > Oceanic | place: Canada: Northeast Subartic...
ACAAACAAAAAAACCCCATCCAACCGGATGAGGTTTTTTGTTATTACTATAAAACTAAATCTTAATTCAGTTTAGTAACATTAGCAGCTTGATCACCTTTAGGTCCGGAAACCACTTCATATTCAACCACATCGCCTTCAGCGAGGGATTTAAATCCATCTCCGTTTAAAGCGTTGAAATGTACGAATACATCTGTTTCATCTTCATCTGAAGTGATAAACCCGTAACCTTTTTTGTCATTAAACCACTTAACTTTACCTTGTACCATAAAAAAGTACCTTTCTATTTGTTTCAAAAAAAAATATCTGTTTCCAAACTTAACTAAAAAAAAACCGCGTTTGTTGTTAACCGCGGAAATTTGTATCATTTAAACCAAGTTTCTTAAAACAACTATTTTTACTAATGCAAGTTTATCACTTTAATTAAATATGAACATACATTTTATTTAAAATTAACTTTTTATCAATTTCCAAATAATTCTTGCGGATACACACCCTCATCAATCAATTTTTGGATCTCATCCACCACGTATAGTTTGTCTTCTTTATATGTTATACCAAACCAGCTTGAATCACTTCTCAAAACGTGAACGCTTTCCCGATCGGTTTGAATGAGGTCATTAATCACATTAGGAATCAGGAATTCACTTTTAAGTTCTGTCTTTTCTTTTTGCAGAAATTCATCAAACTTTTCACTTAAATAATCAAACAGGATCGGTGTGAAACCCCACATATTCATAGATACTGGCTCGGATCCATCTAATGGAATATCTCTATCAGATGAAACACCTTCATCCGTTTGTTGAAGATTATCCGTTTCAACCACTGTCTCCAGTTTTCCATCGTTTACAGTGCAAAGTCCTCGTGTGACCCCTCCAAAAATGGATAAAGTATTATTTAGCCTAAACGCCACCATACTGAACTCATTTCCACCGTTTTTATAATAATCTGCCACAACCTTGAATGACTCTCGGCTATAGAAATCATCACCATTGATCGCCGCAAAAGGCTCTTGAATCAGAGTGGCCGCGGATAAAATAGCTTGTCCAGTTCCCCATGGTTTTTCCCTTCCTTCCGGGCATTTAAATCCATTTGGGAGATCGTGTATATCCTGAAAAGCGAAATGAACCTGAATCTTGCCAGCATATTTATCAGTAATTTTTGCTTTGAACTCATTTACAAATTCCCTGCGAATGATGAACACAACCTTGTTGAAACCAGCTTCAATTGCGTCATACACGGAATAATCAATAATTGTCTCGGCATTGGGTCCTACCGCATCCAGTTGTTTCAGCCCGCCATAACGGGAACCCATCCCTGCCGCCATTACTAGAAGTGTGATATTGTTCATTAAATTATAAATCCTTTAGTGAATATTAAAATTAATCAATTCTTGTTCCTTCATCAGGATCAATGATATAGGCTTTACCTCCCGCCTTTTGAATTGCTTCTGCTATTTGTTGCGGGTTTTCCGGAACATAGGCCACCATACATCCGCCGCCGCCAGAACCGTTGATCTTGCCACCCAGTGCACCTGCATCCATGGCTGCCTCCAGCATAGCTTCGATCTTTGGAGTACTCACATTTAACACATCCCGCAAAACTGCATGATGATCTGATAAAAGTTCCCCGATCTTTTTATGATTTTGTTCATTTTTTTCCAGTTCCAGCAATGCGTACTTTAAAAAATCCCTGTTTTTAATTGTTCCATGAAATAATGTTTTTTCTTCTTCGGTTAAATCTTTCAATTTGAAGTCATTATTAGACGTATAAAGACTAAAACTTGTATTTTGTTTCTTTAGTTTATCCAAAATCGTTAAGCGAGCATCCCGACAACGCGCTAGTATTCCCATAGTATCTTTTGGTTCATTGGAATCACCCAATACAAAGGTACCCAAATTCGGATTCAAGGATTGAATGGAAATTTTTGGTTTTGATTCCAAATAAATAAGATACCCCATGGCGGTGGAGTACTGGTCCATCATACCACCCGGCTCGTTGAATTCTTTCACTTCCGCTATGTAGGTTAACTCTCCGATTTTCTGTTGATTCCAATCCACCGGTTCATCAGCCACTCGGGATAAAAAATGGATCCAGGATACATTAATGGCTGACGAACTGCTGGTGCCGGCCTGAATCGGAATTTGGCTGGTGAGCTCACATTCGAAGCCATGGGAAAAGGTTAGGCCTTCATTCATGCACACATTGATCCCGCTTTTGAAATAATCCCGAGGTTTGGAGTAGGTCAGGTCATCCAGGGAGAAAGATTCTGTCTCTCCTAAATCCGGTTTATAGATGATTATCTTTTTATCGGACCTTTTTTCTCCGGTTAAATTAGCACGGAGTGAAATCGCCATAGCAATGACTGGCAGACCCAGGTAATCCTGGTGCTCTCCAAATAGACAGATTCGTCCTGGTGTACTTACTTCCAAAACTTATACAATCCAAAAGATGAAACGGTACCTAGACCACAGATTATGATTCCTAATCCTGTTTGGCCATAGATCAACTGCCCGACACCTAAAAGAAAACCATAGACTGCCACACAGCCCAAAACCATACAGAGAATTCCGTTTGGAACCGGCCAAGGCTCACTTGAAATCCCGTCAGAATATTTCGACCATCCGGGTCCGCCGGGATTTACCTTCTTTACAAAATTCCGCAGTGTTACCTCATCATCTTGTGGTGTTAAATAAGTCGCAAGTATCCAGACAACAGTAGTGAGTACTGCGCCGATGATGATCTTCTGCCAGCCTTCCAATCCGACATTAGCAAAATTGAAATACCCGGCAATGATTATGGAACTGACCATTGCAACTATTTCCGTGTAAGCATTGATTCGCCACCAAAACCAGCGCAGGATGTAAATCATCCCTGTGCCGGCACCGATCATGAGTAATAATGTAAATGCCTGACCAGCGCTGGTGAGCAGAAGCCCCAGTCCGCCTCCCAAAATGATTGAAACCATCGTAAATAATCGCCCGGCCATAACCAACTGTTTTTCCGATGCGTCAGGTTTAATGAAGCGATGATAAAAATCATTCACCAGGTAACTGGCACCCAAGTTTAATTGAGTGGACATGGTGCTCATAAAAGCGGCGATGAGTGATGCAGCGACCAATCCCAAAAGTCCCGATGGCAATAAAGTGAGCATGGCTGGATAGGCCACATCATGACCCAGTTTGTCAGCGGGAAGATTAGGAAACGCATTTTTGATATCGGACAATTCTGGAAAAATGATGAGCGATGATAAGGCAATCAGAATCCACGGCCAGGGTCGCAGGGCGTAATGCGCTACATTGAATAAAAAGGTGGCACCCACCGCATTGGATTCATCTTTGGCGGAAAACATACGCTGGGCAATGTATCCGCCGCCACCGGGTTCGGCACCGGGATAATAACTCGCCCACCACTGGACCGCCAGGGGAACCAGTAAAACCGGCACCCACAGGTTGGGATCGGACAGATCGGGAATCAGCGCAATTTTATCTATTACATTTGGATGAGAGATCAATTTGGATAATCCGCCAATCTCTGGCAACCCAAGAATGTAAAACATCCCCCAGACCGAGCCGATCATGGCCAAGGTAAATTGAACGAAATCAGTGATGATAACGGCCTTCAATCCACCCAATGTGGAATACGCCAAGGTGATGGAACAAGCAATGGTGAGCGTAAACCATCCCGGCAGGCCAAGTACAATTTCCCCAAACTTGACGGCCGCCAGGCTCACTGCTCCCATGACCAGTACATTAAAAACCAATCCCAGATACAAGGCACGGAATCCCCGCAGGAAAGCTGCGGCCTTTCCGCTGTAACGGAGTTCATAAAATTCAATATCAGTAAGCACACCGGAGCGCCGCCAGAGCTTAGCGTACACAAACACCGTTAGCATGCCCGTCAGCAAAAACGCCCACCACACCCAGTTACCAGCTACACCATCCTGGCGAACAAGGTCAGTTACCAAATTCGGTGTATCAGTGGAAAATGTGGTAGCCACCATACTGACGCCCAAAAGCCACCAGGGCATATTCCTACCGGCCAGGAAAAAGGATTTGGTATCTTGTCCAGCCTGTTTCGATGCCCAGATACCTACAACTAATGATATTGTAAAATAAACGCCGACGATAGTCCAGTCTAATGTTGAAAGTGTCATCTAAAGATCATCATCCAACCCGAAAATCGGTTGATTGTTTTTCCATCTTCCCCGTGTAAAATCGGGAATTTTTACAGACGTGCTGTTTAGTCGAATTGATTTTTCAGATAGGGGACAAATCACACTCATACTCACCGCATCGTACACATCAATGGGCGGAGTCACATTCCGCTTCAAGGATTCCACAAAAGCGCGAAGGATGAAAAAGTCCATCCCACCGTGGCCCGAACCAGCCGCCTGGTCATCAAACCGTTTCCAGAGCGGATGATCATATTTCTCCATGTAAGTCTCATCCGGTTCCCACTTGTGTGCTTCAGGACTCATTCCTTCTATATATATGGAATTATTGTCCACCATCCAAATCCCCTTTGTGCCTTGGACCCTGTAATTCAATGAATAAGGTCTTGGTGAATTCGTGTCGTGGCTTAACATGATAGTCTGCCCGTTGTCACATTTGATAACGGTGGTCACAACATCACCCAGTTTGAATTCCACATTGGCGTTGAGATGGTCCGAACCGCCATTATCCACAATATAATTATGAAGTCCGCGGGATTGCGTTGCTGTGGATGTAAGATAAACCATTCGGTTTCCGCGATTAATGTCCAGCATGGTACTGACAGGACCCAATCCGTGGGTGGGATAAAGATCACCATTTCGATCTACAGAATGCTGGGTTCGCCATTTCGATTCGGAATATCCTTTTTCTCCAAATTCAACGCCACCGCCGTAGGGATTTTTTCCGTCATTGAATTTCACATGTCGAAGATCGTGCTGGTATCCGCCCTGGCAGTGAAGCAGCTCTCCAAATAAGCCCTGCCGCACCATATTCAGCACTGCCATAATGTCCCGACGGTAGCAGACATTTTCCATTATCATGCAATTCATGCCTGTCTTTTCTGACGTATTTACTAAATCCCAGCAATCACGAACAGTTAGAGCAGCTGGCACTTCAGTCCCCACATTGATTCCGTTCTTCATTGCGGCGATGGCCATAGGGTGATGCCATTCCCATGGTGTGGCGATATATACACCGTCCAGGTCTTCATTGCCTACCATGTTTCGGAAATCTTCATCCCCATTTTTATAGATGCGGGGATCTGGTTTCCCCGCATCTTTCAATATTTTAAGGGCACTTTCGATCATACCATCATCGATATCGCAAATGGCAGGAATTTGAACTTCAGGATATTTAGCCGCGAGCCAGAGCATCCATTGACCCCGCATTCCGGTTCCAACAAATCCCAGCTTTATTTGTTCATTTACCACCGTGGAAGAGAATAATGATTTTGGCATCATGGCAACAGCAGTGCCAGCCAGGGCTATGGTTTTGACAAAATCACGTCTATTGATCCTTTTAGACATTTATTACTTCAGGTTTATTTTGTTTCAAGTTCATCCAAATTAATTTGGATGGGATTACTTTCAGGAGATATTGGGAAAAGTGTAAACCCATACCGGTAATTCTTTGGCTCAATCTGATGCTTGGACAATGGCTGTGATCCCCAGCTGTCTATACCACCAACACCCATATGTAAATGATCTACATCAATATGAATCAGATCCCGCGGTATCATATCAATCGTGTGCTTTTGCTGCTTTGAGGTTCTAATATTACCGTTCGCTGATATATTCGTGGGATCACTGAAACCATGATCATAATCATCTAAGGTAAAATGGCTGGCATTCAACGACAGAAATCCACTGATCATTAATCCGGTACCTTCGTGATTCCGAAATGTGGCCCATCGCACATCCGTCTTATTTCCGTTTTCCTGGGGACGTACATAGGGATGATACTGATCCACAACTTTACCCGCATAGATATCCACCTTCGTCCCAGACTTTCGGTCATAATAACTTTCATGTGGACCGCGGCCAAACCATGTCATGTTGTCAAATTCTTTTGGGATTTCCATCAATAAACCAAACTTGGGGAGATTAGGTAATTCTTTATTCTCTGTCTCAAAGATATGATCAATGATGATTCTGCCATCTCCATAAATCGAATAACCGATTGAGCCGCCGGATGATATGGTTGGATATTCATATTTAACGATAATTCCGATGGCAGATTCTGATGAAGTAACCAGTATCTCTTTAATATTTCTTTCATCACTGGCATATCGCCATATAGCCATTCTTGCCGGCATTCGACTTCCAAAATCATTGTCTGTGGGAGTCCTCCAGAAGTTTGGTGTCGGACCTTTCAAAACAAGATCCTTTCCTTTCCACTTCCAGGATTCCAATGAACCGGATTCTTTGGAAAATATAACGGTGAAATCTTCCCCTGTAATCTCAACCTGAATATCTGTTTCCTTAACACTTTTAAAATCAGGAAAGTCGAGTTTCAATCCATCTGAATTTTCATGTTCTATGATCATTCCCCCTGCCTTATTCGAAAAGGAATTGATTGTGGTAATATTAACCAAGTTCAACTGTTCCCAAGCTACCAGGAATCCTTTTTGCAGCAGCCCTTTTTCTTCCATCGTCCTGAATTCGATCTCCAAGAAATACTCGACTCCAGGTACAAATTCAATTTTATCAGCTGGAATCAAAACGTTTCGTTTTTCCTGCGGCTTAAGGTCAAGATCCTTCAGCAAGCCCGATTGCAGTACCTGTCCATCTGATTTGACAAACCATGAAATTTCAAATTCATCTGAATTGGTGAAGAAATTCTCGTTAGTGATCTCAACATAGAATCGTTTCATTTCAACCGGTTTAACCAGGAAATTCTGGTAGGCTTTTTTCGCTTCAAAAATATGGGGATTCGGTTTTCGATCTGGTTGAACCAACCCATTGATCAGAAAATTTCCGTCACTTGGGGTTTCCGGTGGACCATAATCACCGCCATATGTGAAATAGGCTTGGCCGCCTTCTGTGGTATTAGCCAGTCCCTGGTCCACCCAATCCCAGATGCAGCCGCCCTGGAGTTGGGGATACTTCCGAATTGTGACCCAGTAATCGTACATCCCGCCAAGGCTGTTCCCCATGGCATGCATGTATTCACACATAATGAGCGGCCGGTCATGTTCCGTGGATGCCCATTTCTCAAGATAATCAATGCTTGGATACATGGGTGTAAACACATCCACATGATCCCTGTCCAGCGCTCGTTCGTAATGAACCGGTCGTGACGAATCACGCTCATGAATCCATTCTGAGCCCGCAACAAAGTTCACCCCGTCTCCCGCTTCATTGCCCATGGACCACATAATAATGGATGGATGATTTTTGTCCCGCTCTACCATACGCTGAATTCTCGAAAGATGAGCACCTTTCCAATCCGGTTTGTTGCCCAGAGTCCGATCCGGATGATAACCCATACCATGGCTTTCAATGTTTGCTTCTCCGATGACGTATAGTCCATATTTGTCGCAAAGATCGTACCAATAGGGATCACTGGGATAATGAGATGTACGCACCGTATTGATGTTGAATTCTTTCATAATTTGTATATCATTTTTCATGGTTTCACGACTGATGACATGTCCCGTTTCAGGATGATGTTCATGGCGGTTCACGCCTTTGATTAGAATTGGTTGACCATTTACCAACAGTTGTCCGCCTTTTACTTTAATGGTCCTGAAACCGATATCTTCTGTCACCGCAGCGATTACGTCGTAACCTTTTTTAAGGGTGATGTTCAACCGATAAAGATTCGGTGTCTCTGCAGTCCAGGCTTCCACCCGTCGGATCGTTTTTTGAAGATTGTAATCTAGAGTTGAATTGGCTTTTAATAGCACTCTGTCGGATTTATTAAAAACACGCCGACCATTATCATTTAATAATTCCATGTGTACTGTGATCTGCTCATTTTTTTCAGAGTCATTGGCCAGCAGAATCTCCAAATTGAACTCACCATTTTTTAAGGATTCATCCAAAGGCGTTTTTGCCCAAAAATCAACGATACGGATCTTTGGTTCCGCCATCAAATACACATCCCTTTCGATCCCGCTGATGCGCCAGAAGTCCTGGCATTCCAAGTAGGTTCCATCGGACCAGCGATACACTTCCAGCGCTACCAAATTATTTCCTATTTTTATATAGTCGGTTATATCAAATTCTGCCGGAAGTTTGCTACCCTGGCTATAGCCAACTTTTTGACCATTTATCCAAAGAAAAAAAGCTGATTTCACTGCACCAAAATGAAGGACAATGCGATGGCTAGCCCAATCATTTCCAATCGTGAATTCTTTCCTATATGAACCTACAGGATTGTACCCATCTGGAATATCAGGCGGATTTGGTTCGTAGGTAAATTCATACGGATGGTTTAAATATATCGGTATGCCGTAACCATTGATTTCCCAGTTAGCAGGAACGGAAAAATCGTCCCATTCCGAATCATCAAATTCGGGTTTATAAAAATCCTTGGGACGGTTTGCCGGATCCCTAACCCAGTTGAATTTCCAGATCCCGTTTAGAGATTGAAAATTAGCGGATTGGCTCAGCTTATTCGTTTTGGCCAATTCCTTGGATTCAAAATGAAAAAAGGTTGCCCGGCCTGGCTCCTTGTTGATCTCGTATATAGCGGGATTTTCAATTTCAGATGGTGTTTGGGCAAAGATTAGTTGTACAATAAATAATATTTTTTTAATTATTTTATTAAGTTCATTCATTTCATTGGCTCCAATTGAGATTCAGTCTTTGGTAGATATCCTTGCTCAATAAACGACATAATTCCAAATAAAGCACCCCAAGAATGAAAGCGGTCAGATGAAAGTCGTTCATCATCGCCTGTACCGGTGATAGATGAATAATTTTCGCTCACATAACCTTTCCTATTCCACTCAGTTAGAATAAGATTCAGGGATCTGTCTGATAATTCTCTTGCTGCTCCATAATAACCGGCCTGTCGCAGGCTTAAATAGGTGAGGAAATTGAGGGGCGGCCAGATAGCGCCTTTCCAATAACGTTGTTTTGGAAATAAGGGATCGTTTCGTGTTGTGGACGGCAACATCCAATCCCCATAAAATTCTTTGGGATCATAAAAGTGTTGCACAATATGGTCTGCTCGACCTTTGTAACCCAGTTCTGCCAACAGTGGATAAAACATCGTGGGTGAAACCCGTTTAGAAAGCGAATCCATGTCAGTGCGATAATTAAGATATGCACCAAAATTATTATCCCACACTTTTTCCATCGCATTCGAGAATTCTTCCGCACGCTTCAATAATTCCATTTTTTCATCATTGCGGTCAATGATCCCTGCCATTTCTGCCAAAGCTTTGCAATCAGCGATATAGAGGCTGTTAAGGCCTACATCCTGCAACTCCAGTGTATGCTTATCCTTGTTGAAGGGAACACCCACATACATGGGAGAATCATCCATACCAGATTCATACCCAGCAGCAGTTTTCGTTTCAAAGACTGGTTCGTTGAATGGATTATCTGCTGGAGATGATCCGTAGCTCAAAAGTCCTTCATTCATTCGGGCGTTGGGCCACCAGCGGTTCCACCCCAGTAAATCATCAAAGGTCGCTTCCAGAAACCATTGTTCCGGATATCGCTTGTAGATCTCTTTCACCATAATTCCGCCAACTGGCGGCTGGGAACGGTCAAATGATTTACTCCCGTTCCCGCGATTATCATTAGGGATGAATCCGTTCTCTGTTTTTCCATGTAGATGCTCGATCGCGTTGGCGTAAGCCAGATCCCGGCTGGAAAGTCCTGTCATAAAAGACAGAAAAAAATTATCCCACCCGAACAGGCAATAACCACCGTATTCTTCGTTCCAAAGGCGACCCACGGTAGAGACCACACGATTGTGCTTCGGTTCATAGATCAAATTCCATGCAATCCCAGCTTGAACAGCTACGTACGCTTCTGACAATTCTCCATATTCATCGGCTTCATCTTGCAGTTTTTGTTTTTGGATATGAATCGCTTCCTTGATCTCTTGGAGGGTCTTTTTCTGTCCTGTTGAAATACCAATCTCACCATCCAGCCAAACGGCCATGTAAGGAGTTTTTACATCTAAATAAGGATCATCATCAACGATTTCTGCTGTGGTATAGACTCTGATTATATTTCCTGAAATTCTGGCTTGTAGGTGCTCCTTATTTCTAGATAAAGTTCCTCTTCTGTTCCATAGCATGCCCGATTCAATAATAACCTTTATACGATTATTTGGTATGGAATTAGGAGAAATAAGTATAACCAGATCTTCGCCTGCGTGGGCGGTCTCAATCCGTGCATCCAGTTCTGCCCATTGAATATCCAATCGGGTAAAACTGCCGTCATAAGTATGAGGTCCCGGGCGAATCTGTTCTGCATCATCTCTCCTGCGGCCAATGAGTGCTTCCCTGAGATATTGTTCTTCCAAGAAATAATGCTGCTTAAAAGCAATATTGATGGCAAATCCCTCTGGTAATAAAACCTGTTGCAGGACAGATCGGGTATTCCACGTATTCCAACCCTGTTGAAGTGTTTTCTGAATATTTTTGTATTGAGGAAAATCACGTCCGGATGGCTTGACAGAATTAATATTAATAATTAGAGTTAATAATAAAAAGGCTCTAAAAGATCTCATTAACCAGATATCCATGATAAGAAGAGATAAATGACGATAGTAATTCCCATTATTGCCAATGAAACGTTTTTTGCCTGGGACCATGGTGTCATATTAACCGGCGGTGGATCTCTTTCATCGCTTTTGGCGATTTCATCAGCGGTTTTAGGTTTGAAATATCCAATGATCAGCATTGTAAAAATTGATGCAATAAAACTAATGAAATAGCCATGAAGCCAATGGAGATCACCATCTCCGTTGGCAAAAAATGTCGGAACGTCCTTGATATTCACAAATGTGAAAAATGCATAAAATCCCATTCCTATAATCATTCCCATTTTCGCTGCTATGGCCGGCACGTGTTTTGTTGTGATCCCTAAAAGGAAAATACCGATGATAGGTACACTGTAAAGCCCGTTCACTTTTTGCAGGTATTCAAAAATGGATTGCATCTGAGCCAGAAGCGGTGCAATACAAATGGAGGTAACGGCCAGGCCAATACTGAAATATTTGCCGATTTTTACGATCTGCTCTCCTGTTGCACTCCGGTTGATGTACCCATTATAAAACTGAAGAGAAAACAAGGTGGATGCACTGTTCAAAGCACTATTGAATGAACTCAGAATGGAACCCATGAGCACCGCAGCAAACAATCCCAATGACCAATCGGGTAATACGTGACGGACAATCGCCCCGTATACCTGGTCCTGTTTATCGATGGTAAGATCGGTCATGTGTAATGCGATAATCCCGGGAAGACACAACATCAACGGCCCGACCAATTTCATTGCTGAAGCAAAAAGTACACCCTTTTGTCCTTCGGCCAGACTTTTGGCTGCCATAGCCCGCTGAACAATCACCTGATTGGTGGACCAGTAAAACACCTGAATAAACATCATTCCTGTTAACAATGTAGGCCATGGGACCGAAACAACTTTATTATCTACATTGGTTTGAGTTAAGGCTGTCAAATATTCTGGATTATCATTTATTAATGCTGCCAATCCTGAAAAGAATGATCCTTCTCCCAAAGCGATCAGTGCCAGAAAAGGAATGGCCAGTCCGCCAATTAATAAACCAACACCATTCAATGTATCACTTACAGCAACCGATTTCAGACCACCAAAAATGGCATAGGAGCTCCCGAGGATACCAATCGTCGCCACCACAAACCAAAGGGGCAGGTTTAAATCAAACATACCAATCAAAGCCAAAGAACCGGTATATAGAACTACGGGAAGCAGTACAGTCACATATCCAAACAGGAAAAGACCTGAAACCATGGAACGGGTTGTTTTATCAAAACGCTTTTCTAAAAACGCAGGGGTGGTGGTAAATCCGCTGGCTAAATACCGGGGAAGAAAAACCAATGCAGTAGCGATCATTGCAAAAGCAGCCAGTGCTTCCCAGGCAATACCTACTAGGGCTTTATCCCCAAAGACAGCACCGTTTAGTCCCACCAACTGTTCCGTGGATAGATTGGTCAGTAAGAGTGATCCGGCAACAATCGGCCAAGTAAGAGCACGCCCACCGGTGAAATATTCTTCAGTAGCATTGTCAGACTTTTTCATCCGATGAACAATGCGGTAGGTGAAAAATGCGACGCCACCTGTAGCTAAAATGAAAGAGATAATCGAAATTGTATTCATAATTTTTTAATATCCCTTTTAATCCTTGATATGGTTTATGAGATTTTATTTCATCGTTAGTTTTGAAAGTTTGGTTAAATCAGTTCCGACTTCAAATGGGACCAGCATGAAGGAATAGTCATAATTTCCCGGAGGAAGTGTATATTGATCGTGGGGCCTTGCTCCCCAGCTGTTGTCGCCGCCAACGCCCATTTGTTTAAGATCAATCAACCAGTCCACCTGATTCTTTTGCTGTAGATTCAGTTTGCCGTGTTTTTGTCCTTTTGGCACATAATCAAGATCTTCGTATGGATAGTGATGGACACTGCCATCAAATAAGGGTGATCCCTTAGCCATCAACCCGATCTTCCTGTTGGAAAGTGCCATCCAGCGGACGTCTGTCTTATTTCCTGTTTCTTGGGGGCGTACGTATTGAAAGGTCTGATCCCATACCGATCCATGATACAGTCCAACTGCAGCTGATGTTTTACGATCGATATAAGATTCATGAGGACCACGACCAAACCAGGTCACTTCATCAAAATCTCCTGGTAAACTCATCTTTATTCCTATTCTCGGAATTTCCGGCAGTGAGGTGTCTGCCATTGAATATTTATTATCAATGTTTATAATCCCGTTTCCATACACTTGATAAACAGAAATTAAATTTAAATTAATGGATGGATAACTGCTTTTAAACACAACCCTAGCAAAACCATTTATTACTTCACCACTTATTACTTCTGTCTTCAAACTATCACTCACATTTTTCCATAATCTCGTTCGCTTTGGCATCCCATTTCCCAGATCATTATCATTAGGCGCACGCCAGAAATTAGCCTCAATAGGATTAATGAAGATTTCAATGCCATTATAAATATATTGTTTTATTTGTCCTGTAGCACGGTTAAAAAATACATTGAA
>Ga0257112_10000699_pt1 | contig 13206 bp, 10 predicted proteins | sample LP_taG_5_FD_191565 | JGI IMG/M metagenome (GOLD analysis project Ga0257112, IMG submission 191565) | Marine microbial communities from Northeast Subartic Pacific Ocean, Canada - LP_J_2015_P26_1000m | ecosystem: Environmental > Aquatic > Marine > Oceanic | place: Canada: Northeast Subartic...
TTGAACGGCTCGCGCTCGGGGTTAAAGCCCAGCACGCTCACTTGGCCAAGGCCGCGATTTGCCTCGGCGGCGACTGGCCGGTTGTCGAGCTCGAAGAGCGCCTCGCCCTTGGCCAGGCGCACTTCGGCGGTGGCGAGTTGGCCGGCGGCAAAAGTGGCGTCGGGGCTGGCGACGTCCGGGTAGCCGCCGGTCTCGGCCCAGCGATGCAGCGCCTGGCCAGCGGCGGAGTTTTGCACCGGGCCAAACCGACCGCGAATGAGGCTCGCCAGCCACGGTGTGCTGGTGACATCGCCGGGCTGGTCCACCGCCAAAATCAGATGCCCGCCGCCGAGCACCCACGTCGAGAGGGCGGCGGCCTGCTCTGTGCGGAGGTTGATGGCGCGGGCGGAGTTGAGGTAGAGAGTGTTCAGCCCGCTCAACGCGATGGGGTCGTCGGGGAACGTGTCCAGCTGCAAATGAGCCACGCGCGGGGCGAATCGGTCGTTATCCCATTTGCTCTTGAAGCGTGTCTTGGGCAGCACCGGGCCGCCAGCTTGCTGGCCGCTCAACGCGCCGATGAGGACCGTGTCGGGGTCGGAGTTGTCGAGCCGGAGTTCGTCGTGCTTGGCCACGGTCTTGCCGCCGTTTTTCAACTTGGCCGACCAGCCGGAGTTGGTGTCGGCGAACACCGCGAGGGTGAACCGTTTGCGAGTGTTGGTGGCCAACTCGACATCGTAGCGGTAAACCGGGTTGTCGCCGAAGCGTGGCCGCAACTCGACCTGTCCGTCGAAGGTGGGGCCGTCGTTGAAGATCTCGAATGTCACCGGGAACCACTCGCCCTGCCGTGCCTTGCCGGCGAACCCCATGAATACGTCGAACTGCACCGCGCCCTTGGCCAGGCTGCCGCCCGCGAGCAGGCAAACCAAGCCCAGCTTGGCCAAGCGGCGGGGGAATTGTGGGGTGGCAGCGTGCACGTTTACTGGCGGGGAGCTAAAAGCGTAACCGGTTCGCGGTCAATCCCGAACGCTCAAGTTGGCGCCGGCGCGAATAAAACATTGCGGTCGGCGGCGTTTTTGGGTTCCCTCGGCCGTCCCATGAAATTGATGGCGAAAATGAACCACAACTTGAAGGGCGCCCTGGCCGCAGCCATGGCGTTGACGACGTTTTCCGTAATGGCACAACAGCAAGAAAAACTGGCGGACGGCCTTTACGCCGAGCTCGAGACATCCAAGGGAGTCATCTTGGGAAAGTTGGAATTTGAAAAAACCCCCTTAACCGTTGCCAACTTTGTCGGACTCGCAGAGGGAACCAAGCACTACTCGAAAACCGGCGGCGCGCCGGCCGATGCCAAGGGCACGGCGTACTACGACGGGCTGAATTTTCACCGGGTGATACCCAACTTCATGATCCAAGGTGGCTGCCCGCTGGGAACCGGCACGGGCGATCCGGGCTACAAGTTCCCGGACGAAATCGATTCGTCGTTGACACACAGCAGCCCCGGGATTTTCTCGATGGCCAATTCAGGTCCAGGCACCAACGGTAGCCAGTTTTTCATAACCCACAAGGCTACGCCGCATCTTGATGGCAAACACACCGTCTTTGGCCATGTCATTAAGGGGCAGGATGTTGTCAACGCCATCGCCAAGGGCGACAAGATCAACAAGGTCAGCATCAAGCGGGTTGGGGAAAAGGCCAACGCCTTCAAGGGTGACGAGGCGCAGTTTGCTGCGCTGCGAGCTACCATCAAGTCGCCGGAGGACAAAAACAAAGCCGAGGGCGAGGCGTTTCTTGCCAAGGTCAAAAAGGAGGAGGGAGTGAAGACCACCGCTTCCGGTCTGGCTTACAAGGTATTGACCGCCGGAACCGGTGCCAGCCCGAAAGCCACAAACCAAGTGACCGTGCACTACACCGGCAAGTTGATCAGCGGCAAAGTGTTCGACAGCTCCGTCAAGCGCGGCCAGCCGGCGACCTTCCTGCTCAACCGCGTTATCCCCGGCTGGACCGAGGGACTGCAGTTGATGAAAAAGGGTGGCAAGTCGGTTTTCTACATTCCGTCCGATCTGGCGTACGGCGCCCGCGGCGCCCGTGGAGTGATTCCGCCGAATGCGACACTGGTGTTTGAGGTGGAGTTGCTCGACATCAAGTAAGCCGCCAAGCGCATCACGCGCCTTCGGTTTTTAGCGACTTGACGAAGCGGGCGGTTCGTTCGCAGGCGGTCTTGATTTGCTCGAGACCGGTGGCGAAGCAGCAGCGCAGGAAGCCTTCGCCGGCATCGCCGAAGGCATTGCCCGGCACGCAGGCGACGTTTTCCTCTTTTACCAGCCGCGACGCGAACTCGCCCGAGCTGAGGCCGGTCGATTGCAGGCTGGGGAAGGCGTAGAACGAACCGCGCGGCAGGTGGCAGTCGAGTCCCATGTCGTTGAATGCCTTGACGATGTAGTTGCGGCGGAGCCGGTATTGCTCCTTCATTTCGGCGGCCGGCTCGGCGCCGTTTTGCAGCGCCTCGATCGCGGCTTCCTGGCTGATGATGCTCGCGCACAGCATTGAGTATTGGTGGATGCGCATCATCGCCTCGATCAATTCCGCCGGGCCGCAGGCGTAGCCGATGCGGAAGCCGGTCATCGCGTAGGCCTTGGAAAAGCCGTGCAGAAAAATCGTGCGCTCGGCCATGCCGGGCAGCGCCGCGATGCTGGTGTGCTTCCCCTCAAAGGTCAGCTCGGCGTAAATCTCGTCGGTGATCACGAGCAGGTTGTGGCGCTTGGCCAGGCGGGCGATCGCCTCGAGCGACTCGCGGGTCATCGTGCCGCCGGTGGGGTTGGTGGGGAAGTTCAGCACGAGCGCCTTGGACTTGGGCGTGATTGCCTGCTCAATCGCCTCGGCGGTGACGGCGAATCCGTCCTTGGCGAGGCACGGCACGGCCACCGGCACGCCGTGGGCCAGCGCGATGCCGGGCGCGTAGCTGACGTAGCACGGCTCGTGGTAAATGATTTCGTCGCCGGGATCGATGATCGCCCGCAGCGCGATGTCGAGCGCCTCGCTGACGCCGACGCTGACGAGGATTTGCGTCTCCGGATCGTAGCTCACGCCGAATCCCCCGGCGACGTAGCCGCTGATGGCCGCGCGCAGCTTGGGCAGGCCAAGGTTGGATGTATAGCTGGTGTGGCCGCGCTCGAGGGCGTAGATCGCCGACTCGCGAATGTGCCACGGCGTGACGAAGTCCGGTTCGCCTACGCCAAGCGAGATGATGTTGGGCCGCCCCTGCACGAGGTCGAAAAACTCGCGAATTCCGGAGCGGGGAATACGCTGGACCTGCTGGGCGACAGCGTCGCCGGGCTTGAAATCACTCGACATGGCTGGGGATCAGGCTGCGGCCTTTTTTTGCCGGCGCTGGAACACCGGTTCCGCTTGGCCAAGCACGACTTTGTCGGTGACCTTGACCGAAATGATGTCGGTCGCGTCGGGGATCTCGAACATCGTGTCGAGCATCAGTTTCTCCATCAGGCTGCGGAGGCCGCGCGCACCGGCGCCGCGCTTGATGGCGGCCTTGGCCAGTTCCGTCAGGGCGCTCTCGGTGAAGTTGAGTTTCACGCCATCCATCTCGAACAACTTGGCGAACTGCTTGATGAGGGCGTTCTTTGGCTCTGTCATGACGCGGACAAGTTGCGCCTCGTCTAGTTCCTCGAGCGACGTGTGCACCGGCAGGCGGCCGATGAATTCCGGGATGAAACCGTAGCTGAGCAGGTCCTCCGGCTCGACGTGTTTGAGGATGTCCTTGTCCTCCGCGCTGGGTTTGTCGTCGCGCTGGGCATCGTCCTTGCCGGAAAAGCCGAGCACGTGCTTGCCGATGCGGCGCTGGATGGTGTTGTCGAGATCGACGAATGCGCCGCCGCAGATGAACAGCACGTTGGTCGTGTCGAGCTTGATGTATTCCTGCTGCGGATGTTTGCGGCCGCCCTGCGGAGGGACGTTGCAGACGGTGCCCTCGAGAATCTTCAGCAGCCCCTGCTGCACACCCTCGCCGGAGACGTCGCGGGTGATCGAGACGTTCTCGGTGCGGCGGGTGATCTTGTCGATTTCGTCCACATAGATGATGCCGATCTGGGCGCGTTTCACGTCGTAGTCGGCGGCCTGCAGGAGGCGCAGGACGATGTTCTCGACGTCGTCGCCGACATAGCCGGCTTCGGTCAGCGTGGTGGCGTCGGCGATGGCAAACGGCACGTCGAGCATGCGCGCCAGTGTGCGGGCGAGCAGCGTCTTGCCGGAGCCGGTCGGGCCAAGCAGCAGGATGTTGCTCTTCTCAATCTCGATGTCGTCGTCGCCGGTGTTAGTGGTGATGATCTTGTTGTCGCCCTTGGTCTTGACGGTGAGGCCGGACTGGATGCGCTTGTAGTGGTTGTGCACCGCGACGGCCAGCGCCTTCTTGGCTTTGTCCTGGCCGATGCAGTGCTCGTCCAGCGCCGCCTTGATCTGCTTGGGCTTGGGGACGTTGAGCTTGATCGCCTTTTTCTTCTCCTCAGCCTGCAGTTCCTTGTCGAGGACGTTCTTGCAGACGAGGATGCAGTTGTCGCAAATGTACACGCCCGGCCCGGCAATCAGTTTGCGGACTTCCGAGTGGGATTTCCCGCAGAAGCTGCAAAGGGTGATCTGGTTGGGTCGTGCCATGGGTGCCTGAATTATTTCTTCTTTTTCTTGTCCTTGAGGCTGGCAACGTCCTTGCGCGACTTCACCACCTCGTCCACGAGACCGTACTTCTTCGCTTCCTCCGACGACATGAAATGGTCGCGGTCCGAGTCGGTGACGATCTGTTTGACTTTTTTGCCGGTGTGCTCGGCGAGGATTTTGTTGATGCTGTCCTTGAGCCGCAGGATCTCCGCCGCCTGAATCTCGATGTCGGAGGCGTTGCCCTGCGCGCCGCCCCACGGCTGGTGGATCATGATGCGCGCGTTGGGCAGGGCGTGGCGCTTGCCCTTGGTGCCGGCGGCGAGCAGCACGGCGCCCATGCTGGCCGCTTGGCCGATGCAGTACGTGTTCATGTCGCAGGTCAGGAACTGCATCGTGTCGTACACCGCCAGCCCGGCGGTGATGCTGCCGCCCGGCGAGTTGATGTACAGGTGAATGTCCTTCTTCGGATCCTGCATTTGCAGGAACAACAACTGCGCGATCACCAGATTCGAAATCGTGTCATCGATCGGCGTGCCGATGAACACGATGCGATCCACCAGCAGCCGCGAGTAGATGTCGTACCCGCGCTCACCGCGGCCCGTCTGCTCGACGACCATCGGAACCAGGAAATTATTTGCCTTCAAGCCTTCCCTCATGGCCGGAAACCATAACGGCCCCGGCTTCCCGGCGTCAAGCGCTTGGCCAAGCGCGGCTTTATTCCCGGGCGAAGGGGCCGTTGTTGCCGATGGCGTGGATGGTGTTTTGGATACGGTGGGAGAGGTAGGCACCATCCTGCGCGTCGATTTTGTATTCGATCTGCATCTGCATGGTTGGCTTCATGTCGGCGATTTGCAGCAGGACGGATTTCTTGTCGGCGGACAGCTTCGCGCCGGTCACCTCGACGCGATCGCGGCCTTGGCTGCCATCGGCCTTGTAGTCGCGCGAACCGTAGTTGCGCGTGCGCTTGTAGCCCCAGCGATGGACGGAATAGCTCTCCGGATCGGCGGCAGTCTTCGCGTCGAGCGCGTTCGTGAACGTCAGCGAGATGCCGTTCTTCGTCGCGTGGATGGCCACCGGGAGGTGCACCGGTTTGCCGGTGTGCTTGAGGCGATAGAAACCACCCGGCCGAGTCTTGTTGCCGGCCCAGCCGAAGAGGCCGCAGGCGTAGAGTTGGCCGTCGCCGGGGTGGAAGCGGCCGCGCATCACGCCGGTCGGGAAATCAAAGTCGGGGATGCGGACCACGCCGCCTTGGACACGGCCGTTCACTTTTTCCTCCATCACCACGTACACGTAACCGGTGCCGTAGGAGAGGTTGATGAGTTGGCTGCCGAGTCCGCCCCACTTGTCGCTGTTCACCCAAAGCTGCTCGGCGGGGGAGCGGTCGAAGTCGTTGTGCATCCACACCATCGGCGAGGTGATGTCGGCCTCGGTCAAGCCTCGGTGGTAGCCCATGAGGTTGCCGTAAAACTTGCCCTTCTCGATGAGGTTGATTTCGTTCTTCGGCGTCCAGTGGCCCTCCTGGTCGCTCACGTAAAATGTGCCGTCCGGATTCACGCACACGCCGTTCGGCGCGCGGAAACCGCTGGCGATAATCTCGGTGGTTTTGCCGTCCGGTGACACCCTGAGCAGCGTTCCGTGCTGCGGCACCAACGCCGTCTTGGCGTGGCGAGCGGCCTTGGTGTAGTAAAAATTCCCGTGTGCGTCGGTCTGCAAACCCATCGCGAACTCGTGGAAATGCTCGGTCACCTGCGCATCGTGGTTGAACGCCCTGTAGTAGTCGGTCTCGCCGTCATCGTTGGTGTCGACCAACTGCGTGATTTGGTCGCGGCAGGTGACGAAGATTTTGCCCTCGACGATTTTCAGGCCAAGCGGCTGAAACATGCCGGTGGCGATGCGCGTCCACGTGAACTCCTGCGGCTTGCTGTTGATGCCGTCAACGAGCCAGACATCGCCCATCCACGTGCAGACTGCCGCGCGATCGCCGCCCTCGAAAAAGTCGAACCCGCCCAGGCGCATCCACGAGCGATACGGGTTTTTGTCCGGCGCGGTGATGACCTCGGTCACGAACGCGCCCGGTTTGCCCATGCGGCGCGGCTTGGTTTTCATCGACTCAGGCCAGCGCCGTTCACGGTCGGACTGCACCAAAGCGACAAGATTTTCCGGTTTGCTGTTTTGGATCATCATCGACCCGAACATCCCCATAAAACCCTCCTTGATGCGGGACGAAAAAAGTTTGAGAGTGACGGGTTCGCCGGGAGGGATCCGCAGTCGCAGATGGCCTTCGTCGGTGGGCTCAAATTTTGTTCCCTCCGTACCACCGACTACTCCCACGGTTAACTGGTTGTCGTAAACGGCGATTTTTTGATGATCAACCGTCCTTAGTTTTGGTTCAGAACCAGCAACATGGGCGACCTGCAAAACGAGGTCCGTATCACGTTTGGCGATGTTAATATTGCGAATGACCACCTTTTGGCCGGACAACAGTTTCGTAAGGGACGGCGACTCGAAAACACGGACGCCCCCGATTTTGTAATAGAGGATTACGCGGTCATTGTGCAGGAACAGTCCGCGCCATTGGCCCCAGTCGCGGGGGAGCGGGCCGTACGGTTTGTTGTCGAGGCCGCGCAGGCGCGGATCCTCAAATTGATCCGTGCCCGGCCTGGCCCAGCCGGGAGCGACCGGGTTGGTGAAGAGCCGTTCGCCGACGAGCTTCGGGTGCGTGCCGTGGCTGCCGTCGTAAACGATGCTGCGCCAATCGATGAATTCGTCGCCGCTCCACGCCGCCGCCATCCGCAGCGTGTCGGTCTCGAACACCACAAACTCGCTGCCCTTGGATACGCCGCCCGGCCCGTCGTCGAGCCGGATTGCGATGCCCTTGTAGGCGATGTTGCCCGGGGCGGCCTCGATCGAGGCGCTGAGGTACGGGCCGTAGTTCATGTCGATGTACGGCCTGCCGGTCAGCTCGACATCGTTCGCCTGACCAATCGCGGAAATGGAGAAAGCGGCCGCGATGGCCAAGCTCGATGGGATGCGAAAAAGGTGAATCACGGCTGGGAAAGTAGGCAACCCCCGCCCCGCAGCCAAGCTCAAACATGTTGCTTCATTAACCAACGTCCACGGCGAAGTCGGCTGTTTAGGATTTCTCCCCGCTTACCGTTGCGGTTTGGAGAGGTCGCGGCAGGCCTCGGCGATGGTTTCGAGTTGCTCGAGGAATTTTCCCCGCTCGGCTTCCGGCAATTGCTCCAGCACGTGCGACTGCAGGCCGATCGCCTCGTCGCGGATGGCCTCGTATTTTTCCCGGGCCACCGGCAGCAACTCCACCCGGTTGGCGCGCCGGTCTTTTTCGTGCGGCCGGCGTTCCACCAAGCCGTTGGCTTCCATGCGCTCGAGCAGCGAGGCGATGGTGTTGGGGTCGCTGCTCATCGCGTTGGCCAGCGCCTTTTGCGTCAGCCCGTCCGGCTCGGCCTCGAGCAGCGTGCGGATGACGGTGAACTGGTCCGGCGTCAGCCCCATCCCGGCGATGCGCCGGCGGAACGCCTGGTTCAAGCCGTACCACGCGCGGCGCAGCAGCACCGGCAGCCGGCGGCGGCCCGGCGCGTCGAGCGGCATGTCGGCATCTGCTTGGGCAAACTCATCCATGCGGCCGGGAGGCTGCCACGCTTGGCCAAGCGGCACAAAATTATTTGGCCTTGGCCGGACGATTTGCGAAGAACAACGCCCCAAGCACGATCGCCGCCCCGAGCAGTTGCTGCCCGCCCAGCGCCTGGTCAAGCAGCACCCAGCCCAGCGCCGCCGCGAACACCGGCTGGAGCAGCAGATTCAGCGATGTGAGCGCCGCCGGCAGGTGGCCGAAGGCATACGCGATCAGCCCCTGCCCGGCGAAGTGGCTGACCAGCGCCAGGCCGAGCAGCACCAGCCAACCGTTGAGCTGCGTCGTCCCCATCGTCTCGCCGCTGGCCAGCGCGGCGGCGAGCATCAGCGGCACGGCAAACAGCCCCGACCAGGCCATGATCTCCTGCGGTGAACATGTCTCGCGCAGTTTTTTCACCGTGAGCATGTACGAGCCGTACGAAATGGCGGTGAGCAGCGAGAGGCCGTCGCCGAACAGTCGCTCGGGGTTTAATCGAAAACTGGCGCCCATCAGAATTGCACCGCCGACAAACGCCAGGCCAAGCGCGACGAAAAAGCTAGGGGCGATCCGCTCGCCGAACAGGCGGCCGGCCCACAGCGTCACCCACAGCGAGGCGAAGTTGGCCAGCAACGTGGCGTTGGCCACTGTCGTGTACTTGATCGACCAGTGCCACGACACCAGATCGATGGCAAAGAAAAATCCGGCCAGGGCCAGCAGGCCAGTCGGTCGGCGGGTGCGCGCGCTTTTTTCTGCTTTTCCCGGAGCGGCAAGCAGCACCAGCCACATGAACGGCAGCGCGAAGAACACCCGGTAAAAACCAATCGCCGCCGGGCCAAAACCCTCGTCCAGCGCCAACTTGGCGAACACCGGCGCAAAGCCGATTGCCAGTGCGCCGCAGACCAGCACAATTGTTGGTGCTGTTCGATAACCCACCGCCGCCAGCGTAGGGAAAGGGGGGGCGGTGCGCGAGATTTGCCGACTCGCGGCACTTGGCCAAGCGGGGTAGATTCGGGCGAGCGTGATGGAGCGGCGGCGATTTTTTTTGTGGCAATGTGCCGGCTTGGCCTTGGGGCTTTGGCTTGGGGTGGGGTGTGTCCAGGGGCCAAGTGAGGCGCAGTCGCCGCTCGCCGCCCCCGCGCTTGGCCAAGTGGACACGGCGACGATTGATGCGTGCATGGTTTGCCACAGCACACGCGAGATGCAGCGCGGGCCGGTGCTCGACGGGTTGCCAGAGTGGTACTTGGCGGAGCAGTTGCGAAATTTCAAGTCGGGGCATCGCGGCAAAAATCCGGCCAACCGCGCCGAGGCGCTGATGGGTACGGCAATGGCGAAGGTGGAGACCGAGGCGCAGCTCGCCGCCCTGGCGCGTCATTTCGCCGGGCGCAAGCCGCAGCCGTACATCCGCGTTGTTCGCGGCAACATCGCCATCGGCAGGGCACACTACGCGACTCGGTGCGCGTCGTGTCACGGTGCCAAAGGCGAGGGCAAACCGGAGATCAAGTCGCCGCCGGTGAATGTGCAGGAGGATTGGTTTTTGCTCGATCAACTCCGCAAGTACGCCAACGGCCAGCGCAGCGTCCACCCAAGCGACGCGGGCGGCTTGGTGATGAAGGCGGCTCTCGCCGGTTTGTCGCCGGGCGACTTCCAAAACATGGTCGCCTACATCGCGCGGGACTTGACGGTGACGCCGCCGTTGCAAAAGGTTGGCCCACCGAAAAAGTAATCCGATGGCAAGTGTCCGACTCGACAATCTCTGCAAAAACTTTGGCGCCGTTCGCGCGGTGGACGGGGTGAGCCTCGAGATCCCCGATGGCGAGTTGATGGTGCTCGTCGGGCCGTCGGGTTGCGGCAAGTCCACCCTGCTGCGACTCGTCGCCGGGCTGGAGGAGGCCACGAGCGGTGGCATTTTTCTCGACGATCGCGAGGTCAGCCGCGTGAAGCCGCAGGATCGCGACGTGGCGATGGTGTTCCAGAATTACGCGCTGTTCCCGCACCTCAACGTCGAGCAAAACATGGCGTTCAGTTTGAAGTTCCGCAAAGTGGCCAAGCCGGAGATTCGCTTGCGCGTCGCCGAGGCGGCGGAGGTGCTGGGCCTCGCCGGCCTGTTGCGCCGCAAGCCGGCGGAGTTGTCCGGCGGGCAGCGGCAGCGCGTGGCGCTTGGCCGGGCGATGGTCTGCAAACCGAAAGTATTCCTGCTCGACGAGCCGCTCTCGAATCTCGATGCGCGAATGCGCGCCGGGATGCGCGCCGAGATCGCGGAGCTGCATCGGCGGCTCGGCACGACGATGATTTTTGTGACACACGACCAGACCGAGGCGATGACGCTTGGCCAACGGCTCTGCGTGCTCGACCTTGGCCAAGTGATGCAAACCGGCTCGCCGATGGACTTGTACCGGCGGCCGGCGCACCGGTTCGTCGGCGACTTCATCGGCACGCCGGGGATGAATTTCGTCCGTGGCCGACTCGAGGAGCGCGACGGTGGCCTAGCCTTTGTCGGGAGCGGCGACAACTTGGCGCTTGGCTTGGGCGGCGACTTGGCCAAGCACGCGGGAGGCGAGGTGGAGATGGGCATTCGCCCGGAAAATATTTCACTCGCCGCCGGCGCGTGCGACGCGACGGGGACGGTGCAAGGTTGCGAGACGCTTGGCCACGAGTCGCTGCTGCGCGTGCGGTGTGGCGACCACGAGTTGGTGGTGCGAGTGCCCGGCGCGGGCGCGGGCGGCTTGGCCAAGGTCGGGCTGCGTTTCGACTTGAACGCCGCCGCTTGGTTTGACGCCGCCACCGGCCAAGCGCTGGATTAGAGGCTGTTCGCCCGCGTTTTACCTTGGCCAGAGGGGCATGTCTGCGCCGTTGATTTCGCGCTCGACGTCCGGTCGGCGGTTGCGGATGAAGTCGCGGACGGCCTCGAATCGGACACCGCGCCACTGGTAGTCGCTGATGTGCGGCGTGACCATGGCCTCGATCCGCTCGGTCTCGGCGAGGAGTTTTTCCTCGTCCCAATGCTCGGCCATGAGTTTTTTCATCGTTGCGGCATATTTTTTCCGGACGGCCGGGATCTGATACAGCTTGTTAGCCACGAGACCCTTGAGGCGAACGGAGCGTGGTGAACTGCGGTCAACCCGGAGACGGCTGTATTTTTCGAACAAACAATCGGCGCCCCAAGGCATGAAGTGGAGTTTTCCAGTGCCGGGGTTGAGGTAGATGAAGTAGTTGTTGCGGTTGCCGGAGTAGCCGTCCCAAAAACTTAGCAACCCCTCTAGTGCCCAGAACTTGTAGAACGCCTCCTCGTCGATCACCTCCCAAATCGCGTCCTCGTAGCCGTGCTCGTTGGTTTGCAGTTCAGCTACCATGAGGAAGTCGGTGCTTTCCGGGCTAATGTTCAGGCCATGAATCGCGAGGAGATTGCGGCCCTTGTGCAGCCTGTCCCGGTGCTTGTTGATGTTGAACGCCGCGAACGTTGAGTTGGCGCCGTCGTCGCCGCTGCTCGTGGCACGCGAGTCCCACTGCGCGTTTTTCGGCGCATTCATCCGTGCGACTTCGTGGCCGTTGATGTAGGCGATGAAGCCGTCGTCGCACTTCATCCGGAGCAGCAGGTTCTTGGCGGCATTGATCGAGTCGATGTCGCCGATCTCGAACGGGAAACGCAGATACAGCGACGTGGCCTTGTAGTGCATCTGCTCGACGAAGTTGAAATTGGGCGTGATAAGTTTTTCAAACCCCTCGCCGACTTCGTAGCCAGCGCCGTTGGTGCCGGCGATCCAGCTTGAGTCATCGAAGGTCGGCTTGACCCACTCGGCATCATGCGCGCCGCTATCCGGTACCCAGGCGCGCCCCGGTACCTCGCCGCCGAAAAACGGCTTTCCGTTTCCACCCTGTATCGCCTTGATGACCTTGACGAGATGCTCGCGACCTTTTTTGTCATCACCGGTTTTTCGTTCAAAACTGCCTTCCCATTCCGGATAAAAATCCACGACGGTTCCCTCGAAGAGTGTGCCTTTGTCGCTACCAAACTCCCGCTTGAGAAGTGGCTCGCGGACGGTCTCCACGTGGCAGTAAACACCGAGGTTGCGGCCGTTGACCGTGACCTTGGCAAAGGCGCAGCGCGAGCCAGGCGCCCCGGCGGCATCCCAAAACTCGTACCCCATGAATTGGCTCACCAAACTGGCGTCCTGTTTATTGTTGTTGAATGTGAGATTTCGCAGGCCGTCGATGTGTCCCTTTTTATCTGAGTAATCGAGCTTTACCTTGAGCGACGGGCGGGTGGTGTCCTGCGAGCCGATAAAGCCTTTTTTGCGGAGGCCCACCTTGGGATAGGTCACGCCATCAATCGTCACGCTGGCCTCGACATACGAGTAGGGAGGAGGCGGTGGTTCGAATTTGCGGCTCGGCGGCAGCGCGTTTTCGCGCGTGCGCCGCTGGTAACGGATCTTGTCCCAGTCCGCCCCGGAGAGGGTGATCTTGACTTCAAGCAGGCGATCCTTTGGAAACAGCTCGTCGAGTTTGAGTTCCTTGGCGGGTGCGTCATGGAGGGCGGCGGCCAAGCCGAGGCCAATGGCGATGAATCTTAAGGTGTTAATCATGAATCGATCATTTTCGAGCTACGATACTTGCATGCGGACACACACACGGGTTCATCGGAATGCCGGCACTGTCACGCCCTGCTCACAAAAAGTACAGCCAAAAACATCCGATCAAGCTTGGCCAAGCGCTTGGTTTGAATGCCGGATGTCGGGGCGCGTGAGGCGTCTCCGGCATTGACTCCGGCGGGGGTTCGGTGGATTTTCCCCGCCGTTACTTAACTAATGAAACTTCGATACACATTTGCAGGTTTGGTTGCGCTTGGCCTGGTGCTTGCAGGGACGGTGCAGGCCAAGCCGCTGGATATTTGGATCAGTTCTTTTCAGGACCAGCTCTATTACGAGAGTATGGTCAAG
>Ga0257112_10000700_pt1 | contig 13178 bp, 10 predicted proteins | sample LP_taG_5_FD_191565 | JGI IMG/M metagenome (GOLD analysis project Ga0257112, IMG submission 191565) | Marine microbial communities from Northeast Subartic Pacific Ocean, Canada - LP_J_2015_P26_1000m | ecosystem: Environmental > Aquatic > Marine > Oceanic | place: Canada: Northeast Subartic...
ATTAATTTCAATACTTTGGGGAAAATTGTCATGTGAGCATTATTAAGACTGGACAGAGCGATTACATCTGCATCTTCCTGAAGCGCAGCGGAGACGATCATCTCTGGGGTTTGCCGGAGGCCCAGATAAATCACTTCCATTCCCGAATCACGGTAGGCAGAAGCAAGAATTTTAATTCCCCTGTCGTGACCATCAAGCCCAGGCTTTGCCATGACAATTCTGATTTTTCGCATTGTATTTTGATATGTTTTACTAAGGGAAGTTACAAATAAGAAATAAATAGGGTTACATCTTCTTGCTATCCAGCACAAACGTAACTGGCCCGTCATTTATTAGGTTTACCTTCATCATAGCGCCGAATCTCCCCGATTTTACTAGGAGTCCATTCGCCGTGAGTCTCTCCATAAAATCTATGTACAACTGTTCTCCTTTTTCCGGGGAAGCAGCATTGATGAAGCTGGGCCGGCGTCCTTTCCTCCAATTACTGCACAGGGTGAACTGGCTAATCACCAGGGCTGATCCGCCTGCGTCTTTAACTGATAGGTTCATTTTATGGTCTTTATCGTTGAAAATTCTAAAATCAGCTATTTTGTCTGCTAGAAAATTCCCATCTTTTTTTTCATCTGTATTCATAACACCTAAGAAAATAACCAATCCATGGTTAATTGTCCCGACTACCTTATTGTCAATGGAGACACGCCCTCGAGTAACCCGCTGTAAAACTGCAATCATTCAATCCAAACGTTTTGTTTCCCGTACAGCTTTCGAAGGGTATCACAAAACTTTTTATTTGGAGCCACCTTAATATTATGGGCAAGGATTCTCTGGGTTTTTCCATTCATGGGATAATGAAACACCAGCCCACAGTTTCCTTGGTGTTGCTGGGCAATTTCATAGAGTTTGTTAATATCTTCAGATGTCACTGAAGATGGGTCAAGTTTTATATTTATATGTTTTGAAAAATATTTTCTTGCCTCTTCCAGCTTGACAATTCCCTCTGCGATGAGCTTAAGATCACTAAAGTCTTCGCTGTCTGTAGGTCTACCAACAATAAATACTGCCTCACCGTCATTAATAAGATTATTGAATCTGGCGAAGGTATCACTGAACACCAGGATTTCTGCCTTCCCACCAAGACATTCTAAATCGAAGAAAGCCATTTGATTGTTTTTTCGGTCAAAGTGGTGTTTGATATTATTGATGGTGCCTCCAATGCGAAGAGACGTTTTAACTGTACTTTTAGATTCTTCTGAAAAATCAAACGTACTGAACTCCTCTAGTTCGTCTTCAAATTCAAACAATGGATGACCAGAAAGGTATAACCCTAGAACTTCCTTTTCTTTTTGAAGGGAATCTTTTTCATTCCATTCAGAGGTTTCCAATAGGCTTGGCTCATAAAAAAATCTGTTTTCCGATGATAAACCGGTAAACATATCCACTTGATTTTGATTATGACCATTCTGGATTTTCTGACCATAATTGATTGCAAGATCCACAGATTCAAACATTTGAGCCCGTGTTCCCTCCAGAGAATCCATTGCACCGGCCATAACCAGGCTTTCCAGTACTTTTTTATTAACTGTACGCTGATCTACTCTTGAACAAAGGTCAAAAATAGTTTTAAATGGACCACTCTTGTTCCGTTCTTCCGTTATTTTTTCTAGTGCCTTCGCCCCTACGTTCTTGATTGCATTTAATCCATATGAAATTGTTTTTTTATCAACTGGATGAAATTGTACCGCAGACACATTGATATCGGGTGAATCCACTTTGATTTCCAGTTTTCGGCATTCATTAATTAAAATAACTATTCTGTTGATATTGGACATCTCACTTGTAAGATTAGCAGACATAAACTCAGCAGGATAATTGGTTTTTAGCAAGCCGGTTTTGTAGGCTAGATAGGCATAAGCAGTTGAATGACTTTTATTAAACCCGTATTGTGCAAATTTTTCGATCAAAGAAAAAATCTCTTTGGCAACATAGTTTTTAATTCCGTTAGTCTTGGCTCCTTCAAGAAACTTTTCTGAAATATCATCCATGAGTTTTTTTTGCTTTTTCCCCATGGCACGCCGCATAAGGTCCGCTTCAGCAAGACTAAAGCCAGCAATTTTATTCGCAATTTCCATGACCTGTTCTTGGTAAACAATGATCCCGTGAGTTTCTTCAAGGATGGATTTCAGGTTAGGGTGGATATATCTGGTTTTCTTTTTTCCATGTTTTCGACTGATAAATTCATTGATGTTTTTCATTGGACCCGGTCGATAGAGTGCATTCATGGCGATCAGGTCATCGATTGACGTAGGTTTGAGCTTTTTTAGATATTCCCGCATTCCGGAAGATTCAAACTGGAAAATACCTACGGTGAGTCCCTTTGTAAACATTTTATAGACTTTAGGATCATCAAGTTGTATATCCTCTATATCAATTGTAATACCTTGTTTCTGGATAAGTTTGATAGTTCGATCAATTACGGTGAGATTCCGCAATCCAAGGAAATCCATTTTTAAGAGACCCAGATCTTCCAGTCCTTTCATATCATATTGACTGGTCACATCACCTTGTGAAGATTTATACAATGGTGAAAAATCGGTTAGTTTCCCGGGGGTGATCACAACCCCTGCAGCGTGGGTAGAAGCATGCCGGTTTACTCCTTCCAGGATCAAAGAGTATTCCATTAACTCATTATAAGGTCCGTCCGCCATTTTTTTGAGATCGGGACTTTTTTGAAGAGCAGATTTAAGAGTAATGTTCAATTCATTTGGGATTGCTTTGGCGATTTTATCGACCTCTCCAAAAGAATATCCCATAACTCTGCCAACATCGCGTATAACCTGTTTTGCTTTCATTTTTCCAAAAGTAATTATCTGCGTAACGGATTTTTCTCCGTATTTCTCCCTGATGTAATCAATAACCTCCCCCCGGCGTTCAATGCAGAAGTCAATATCAATGTCCGGAAGGCTGATCCGTTCCGGATTAAGAAAGCGTTCGAAAAGGAGGTTATGTTTTATGGGATCAATGGTTGTAATCCCAAGGGCATAGGATACTAAACTGCCTGCAGCAGAACCTCGGCCAGGACCGACAGGAATATTTTGACTTTTAGCATAATTCACAAAATCAGATGTAATTAAAAAATATCCTGCGAACCCCATTTGTTCAATAATCTCTAACTCATGATCTAAACGTTTCTGAAGTTCAGAAGTGATTTTATCATAGAGCTTAATAAGTCCTTTTTCACAGAGGTTTCGAAGGAAATTATCTGAATTTTTTTCTGGATAAGTATCTGGGATGGTAAAAGAAGGAAGGTGATATTTACCAAAAATGAGATCTAGGCTGCATCGATCAGCAATTTCCATGGTTGCATCACAAGCTTCTGGGATATCACTAAAAAGAGATCTCATTTCTTCAGGAGACCTAAGATAAAATTCTTTTGGTTTGTATCGCATGCGGTTGGGGTCATCCCGATTCTGGCTACCATTAAGACAGATTAAAATATCATGTGCTTCCCAGTGATCTTTTTCGGTGTAATGAACATCGTTTGTTGCCACGTAGGAAATATCCATCTTCTGGGCGAGAATTAGATTCTTTTCATATGCGTGATCTTGTTCCATCCCATGACGCTGGATCTCAAAAAAGAAATTTTTCTCTCCAAAAATATCAACATATTCTTCGGCAGCCTTTTGCGCTTCGTCATCCATTCCCTGTAGATGGAGGTTTGTGATTTCTCCACCAAAGCAAGCGGACAGACCAATGAGCCCCTCAGAATATTTTCTCAGTATTTCTTTATCCATCCGAGGCCGGTAATAAAACCCCTCCAAATAGGAAAGGGTGGATAATTTCATGAGATTCTTGTAGCCTTGAATATTTTTTGAAAGGAGAACAATGTGATATACTTTATTTTCAATCCCGCTGACCTTTTCCCTGTTCAGGCGGCTTCCCCTCCCAATGATATAAGCTTCCATCCCGATTATGGGTTTTATTCCTTCTTTTTTACAGTAGGAATAAAATTCCATGGCGCCGAACAAGTTACCATGGTCTGTTAGGGCAATTGATTGCATGCCAAGAGCTTTGGCTTTTTGAACCATTGGTTTAATTTTTTGTGCACCATCCAGTAGACTGTAATCGGAATGATTATGTAGATGTACGAAGTCTTTAGACATAAGTAGAACCGTAATAAATTGCAATAATTCCCAATATAGTACTTATTTTGAGCACTTTTGAAGCAAGGGAAAAGTTTATTTTTTCAGGTGATTTCATAATTAAAACTACAAGTGTAACCAATGGAGTTTCAACTCCCAAAACAAGAAATGCGAGATACCAGAAAGAATAGATACCCACCATATATGGAGCGAGTGCACCAACTCCGATCATCACAGAAAATAATGCAGTAAGTTTTCCCGCACGATTAAAACCGGCAATTATTGGAAATGTGGTTAATCCAGCTAGGCGGTCCCCTTCCATATCCTCAATATCTTTTACAAGTTCACGAACCAAAGTAAGTCCAAATGCAAGGAAGCATGGAATAATCATAGGCTTTATATTTCCAAATACTGCACCGGAAAAAATAAATGTCAACCCAAGAACAAGAGCAATAACTATGTTCCCTACTAGTGGTAATTGTTTTAGCTTCAAATTGTATGAAATGATAAGTGGAAGTACAATCAGTATTGCTATCATGGCAGCCAGTTTAGAGAGAAACAATGCAGTAACACTTCCCCCAACGAAAAGAAGGACTGAAAAAACAAGAGCCGTATTCCGTTTTACTAAACCGGCTGTCAAGGGTCGTTCTGGGCGGTTTACCTGGTCAATCTTGAAATCAATAAAATCATTTAAAGAGTTTGCTGCTGCATTATAACATACAACTGTAAGGATTGCAAAGGTCAGTTCCGAAGTCTGGTAAAGGGATCGAAGAATAGCAGAACTGACATATACAGCGAATGCACCAGTAAGAAGGTTCAAGGGTCGAAAAAGTCTAATATGATCTACAATAGTTTTCACACGGACTGTACCTTTAACACACGGTCATCCCCGTTGTAATCCTGGATAAGTTTATTGGATACGAAAGCATTATTCTTAAACAATTTCAATGCTTTTTTGGGATGGTTTCCCTGTCCTACTTCCATTATAAGGTATCCATTAGAATGAAGGATTCTTGAAGCAACTGAAGCTAACCTATGGTAAAATGTTAATCCGTCTGTACCGTCCGTCAAAGCAATATGAGGTTCAAAATCTTTAATATTTTTTTCTAGATCTGATATTTCGTTTAAAGGAATGTAGGGAGGATTAGATACGATTAGATTGTACGATTCTTTTGGAATTTCTTTTTGAATATCCATCTGTTTAAAAATTATATTGTTTATTTTATGCAGATCAGCATTCTTTTGAGCTAATTTCAGCATATCCGGATCAACATCAATCCCCGTAACAGATGCCTCTGGGAGTTCGTTGGCAAGAGCAATTGCAATACATCCTGAACCAGTGCCCACATCAAGAATTTTCGGAGATATGACGGTTTTCAGTGTCTGAAGTGCTATATCAACAACCCGTTCCGTCTCTGGCCTGGGAATGAATACAGCGGGAGTAATCATTAATTCCAAGCCATAAAATTCAATGGTCCCTGTGATATATTGGAGGGGTTCGTTCTTGATAAGTCTTTGTATCCAGGAATGGAAAGTCTTAATTGTATCTTGGGTTAACTGTTTTTCAGAGCCAAAATAGAGCTCAACGCGTCTACAATCGAGGAGATGCTGGAGTAGTATTTCTCCTATATTTCTACCATTTCCCAACCTCTTTGACAGAAAATATTTTTCCGTCCATCCAATCAGATCGATAACCCTGCAGTTATTTTCAGAAGTGCGGGCTAAAGGTTGCATTTACTCTGTTTTCAGTTTCTCTTGCTGGTCTGCTAGCTGCAGTTGTTCGATAATCTCTCCCAAACCGCCATCTAGGACAAAATCTAACTGGTGGCATGTATAGTTAATTCGATGATCAGTAATTCGTCCTTGAGGATAATTATACGTACGTATTTTTGCGGATCGATCTCCAGTTGAGACAAGAGATTTTCTCTCTATTGCTCGTTCTTTAGCAATACGTTCCTGTTCCATAGAGAGGAGTCGCGAACGAAGGACTTTCATGGCAGAAGCACGATTTTTATGCTGGGATGATTCATCTTGGCAGGTTACAACGAGGTCAGTAGGGATATGTGTGATTCGGATTGCAGATTCTGTCTTGTTCACATGCTGACCGCCTGCACCACTGGCACGATATGTATCAATTTTTAGATCTGCTTCTTTTAATTCAATGTCTGCTTCTTCTGCTTCCGGCATAATAGCTACTGTCGCAGCAGAAGTGTGAATTCTGCCACTGGTTTCTGTTTTTGGTACCCGCTGTACTCGGTGAACGCCACTTTCATACTTTAGTTTTCCATAGGCGCCTTCCCCTTCAATTGAAAATATAACTTCCTTAAAGCCACCGATTCCTGTCACGTTCATATTCATTAATTCATACTTCCAACCTGAACGCTCTGCATATTTGCTGTACATTCGGTATAAATTAGCGGCAAAAAGTGCTGCTTCTTCTCCTCCAGTTCCGGCACGAACTTCAACAATTGTATTTTTTTCATCATTTGGATCATGAGGAAGCATGAGTATTTTTAGTTCTTCTTCCAAATTTTTCCGCTGGGATTCAAGTATTGGGAACTCTTCTTTGACTATGTTTTTCAGTTCATCATCGCTTTCTGAAAGGATATTTTGACCTTCTTCTATCTGATGGTTAACAGATAATAGTTTTTTCCCCTTTAGAACAATGGGTTCAAGCTGTCTGCGTTCTCTGGCTATTTTCTTGATCTGATTCTGATTTTTTACTACGTCAGGGTCTATTAGAAGTTTATCTAATTCTTCAAACCGTTCTATTATTGATTTGAGTTTGTCTTTCATTTGATTGTCTCTGCCACATATTCACTTCCAAAAACCTCTTCATATCTATCACCAAAAGTAGACTTTAAAGCTGTAATTGCGACTTCCACCATACTGTCTTCCGGTGGTTTTGTCGTGATGTTTTGCAGCCAAAGCCCCGGTTTTTGTAACAATTGGAACAAAGCGTTCTTACTTTGTGTTGTCAGTTTGATAATTTCATAAGCAATCCCTGCCACAAGGGGAAGCAATGGAAGATGGAACATGAGCCGCACCCAGAGGTTAATCTGTCCTGCAATCCCCATTATTATAGTATCAATAAGTGCAAAAACAAGAATTGTGGAAAGTAATACAATGAACATAAAACTGGTTCCACACCTGGGGTGTTGAGTTGGAAACAATTGTGCATTTTTAATGGTTACGTCTTTCCCAGATTCAAAATTATAGACAACTCGGTGTTCGGCACCATGATATTGAAAAAGTTTCTTTAGATCATTCAGCATGGAAATGGCCATCAATGACAGTCTGACCACACACCAAAATGGATGGTTTCATTAATATCAACAAAATTGAATTATTCATATAAAATAATAATAGCTCCAAAGGATTTTTGTTTCCCAAAGGAGCTATCAAGAAAGGAATTATAGCTACTGAGTGATTTTTTTGCTGTATTTTTTCTGGAACTTCTCGATACGTCCAGCAGTATCTACAAGTTTTTGCTGTCCAGAATAGAACGGATGGCATTGGTTGCAGATCTCAATTCGTTGGTCGCCTATTGTGCTGTAAACTTGAAATTCGTTTCCACAGGCACAATGTACTTTACCAAGAATATGGTTTGGATGTATTTTTGTTTTCATCCCATGAGCTCCTGTTTGATTCTCGATAACATAAATAATAATATAGTACGCTTCAAAGTCGGGAAATATATTTAATTATAGTAGATAAATCCTTTAATTATTTTTAATTAATTAGAATGAGTATACGGACATCAAAATTTATGTTGTTTTTTATGATATTCAGGGCTGTTAAATTTTGATTCATCAATAACTTCTTCTTGTTTTTTAGGTTTGGGAACATTAGTTAGGTTTGATTTGTTTTTATTTTCTTTTTTTGGTACTCTTACGGGGCTTGCTTTTTTTCTTTTCCCCTGCTTTTTAGGAGTAAATCTATTATTAGTTTTTTGTATTTGATCAATATCAATGGTTGCTAAATCCGGGTCTGTTTTCTTTATTTCCACTGGTTTTGAATTTTGAGTTTCCTTCAGAAAGGTTTTATCATCAAAATTAAATTCATCGAGATTATAAAGTCCGTAGATTGTGCCATAACCCCGGGTAATTCCATTGCCGATACCAATGTAATTAGGTAAGATAAAGTTTGTTTGAAATCCCCCATAAAATGCACCCAAGCCATTATCATCTAAAGGTTTTGGGAACAGTGAATTCAGTAATAATTTTGTATATGTTTTTTGGTTAATAGAAACACCCATTTCTCGTGCTATAAAAATTATGTTTTGTCCAAGAAGCCGATTTAAATGATTTTTTCGTTCTGAATTATTTAATGAGTGATAATTTTTTCCCGTGGTTTGATTTAATGCAATCCAAGGAGTAATAAAACGGTATCGAAGCAGTCGATCAATTATTTTGAATTGTTTTGTGTAGTGTTCAGTTTCTATATCCAGTACTTGGAAAGTGATATTCCCAAAATTTAAAGTTTGGATCTTTTTTGAAAAAGCAAGGACAATATCTGCTGCTTTGTCAATTCCTATTATGTATATCTGTTCATTAAGTATTTTTACTTGGACTCGTGGATATAGAAAGTGCTTTCGGTACCGACCATCTAAAAGGGGAGTAATTTCTTCCTTAGGATAATGCTTTATAAAAACGCCTTTCACTTGGTATGGTGTTTTTTTCACCGGTTTATCAGTTATTAATCTGACGATAACTGATGCCGGCTCACCAGTTTTTATAAAAAATTCTGAATTATTCATATAAATAACAGATTATTAATTAAAAGAAAAAAAGTTTAGTGACTCATTGTATCCATAAATTCTTCGTTATTTTTTGTGCGCCTCATACGATCCCGAAGAAACTCCATTGCTTCAATCACTTTCATTTCATTTAGAAGTTTTCTGAGAATCCAGATTCTTCCAAGATGTTTTTTAGATAGGAGTAATTCTTCTTTTCGCGTACCAGACTTGATTATATCGAAAGATGGGTAAATTCGGCGGTCACTCAGTCGTCTATCTAGGACCAATTCCATGTTTCCAGTTCCTTTAAATTCTTCGAATATAACATCGTCCATACGACTTCCTGTATCAACCAATGCTGTAGCAATAATTGTGAAGCTTCCTCCTTCTTCAATATTCCTGGCAGAGCCAAAAAACTGTTTTGGTTTTTTTAGAGCGTTGGAGTCTACTCCTCCGGAAAGAATTTTCCCACTATGAGGGATTACGGCATTATGAGCACGAGCTAAGCGGGTAAGGCTATCGAGAAGAATGACTACATCTTCTCCAAATTCCACAAGACGGCGTGCTTTTTGAAGTGCCATATCTGCAACGGAGACATGCCGTTCAGGTGGCTCATCAAAAGTGGAACTGACCACCTCCGCATCTACACTTCTTTTCATATCAGTAACTTCTTCCGGACGTTCATCAATCAGAAGAATAATCATATGGGTTTTGGGATGGTTTTGACGAATTGCATTCGCAATCTCTTGTAGAAGGACTGTTTTCCCTGTTTTAGGTTGGGCGACAATGAGGCCTCGCTGCCCTTTTCCAATTGGAGCTATCAAGTCCATAATTCTTGTCGACATATTTTTTCCATCTGTTTCAAGATTGAATTTTTCTTCTGGGTGCAAGGGTGTAAGGTTATCAAATAAAATTGATTGTTTGACATCATCTGGTGGTTTTTCATTAACCATATCAACCTTGAGAAGTGCATAGAAACGTTCTTTCGCCTTGGGAGGACGAATCTTACCTGATATTTGGTGCCCGGTGCGAAGACCAAATTTTTTTATTTGTGATGGACTTACATAAATATCATCAGGACCGGGAAGGTAATTGAAATCTGGACTTCGTAAAAACCCGTATCCGTCACCCATCACCTCAAGGATACCCCGGGAATACAAAACACCATCATTTTTGGCCTCTGCCTCCAGGAGAGTTACGATCAATTCCTGTTTCTTCAACCCTGCAAAGTTTTGAACATTCATTTCTTGGGCGAGTTTTGTTAACTCCTTGATTTTCAGGGATTGTAGTTCAGCAGTATCCATTGAGGATCTTCCTTATGGTTCTAGTGATTTTTTTGGCAAAAGAGAAATTTATAGATAAAAGTCTAAACGGTATAAATAGCTACCGACAGAAGAAATTACACTAAATGACACCATTGTCAAAGGAAAAAGAAAAAAATTCAAATATTGCATTTGCAATGTAATGACTTCCAAAAATTAATCCAGGCGTATCATTGCTAACATTTTCATTTAATGTAGTTAGAGCTATGTTTACATCCTTAATCATTGTACATGGGATTCCCTCCCTTGTTAAGGTTTTCCATAATGTTTCTGCTGGTATAATTCCTACCTTAGGAAGGGACGTTACGATTAACTCAGAAAAGGAATCTTTTAATATAGGTGCAATTAGATTGATATTTTTTTCAGATTTCAAAACTAGTACTCCAAGCGGTTTTTTACTCCACCAAGATCGAAACATATTCAAAATAGTGTGAATCCCATGTGCATTATGAGCCACATCATAATAAATGGGTTTGATTGGATCCATTTGCTGGAGTCTACCGGGCCAAGACACATTAGACAATCCTTTTTGGATGGTTTCTGTAGATATTTCAGGATCGAAATGATTGATAGATAAGACAGATATTGCTGCGTTCATACCCTGATGATATCCCCTAAGTGGAGTGCAGAAGGAAATGCCATTGATATGGAACCTAGTTAATGCATTAATATTTGTAGTTGTTTTTATGGAGGAATTATTTAAAGTGAATACTGATGATTTTTTTTGTTTCGCTCTATTTTGTAATATATTTTTTACGATTGGTTCTTGATTAGCTAGAATTAGTGGAATCCCATTCTTAATTATACCCCCTTTTTCGAAAGCAATTTCGTCAATAGTTTTTCCTAGTATTTCGGAATGATCAACAGCTATGGACGTAATAATTGTTTGAATTGGATTTAGAACATTGGTTGAATCCAGACGTCCTCCTAGCCCAGTTTCCACAATAGCAACATCTACATTTTTTTCCCTAAAATACCAAAAGGCCATAGCTGTAGTTGCTTCAAAAAAAGTGGTTTTTATTGCTTCCAAGTGTGGTCTGAACTGTGAAATAAATTTCAAGATATTATCATCAGAAATTGGTAGCCCGTTTACTCGAATTCGTTCATTAAAATGTACCAAATGAGGAGAGGTATATAACCCGATCGTATAGTTCGTATTTTTTAGAATCGAAGCAAGGTTTGCACAAGTAGAACCTTTGCCATTGGTTCCGGCCACATGAATGGATTTAAAGGACTGTTGTGGATTTCCAATCTGATTTAGCAGTTGATAAGTATGCTCTAGACCAACCTTGATACCTCTACGTTCTAATCCGTAGAGGTATTCTAAATGATCTGCAATTTTGTTCATTTTTCTAAAGTTTTATTTACAGGGAATTAAGATAATTTTAAAAGAGTGTTTCCTGCTGAATGTTCTTATAGCTCTAAAGAAGATCTACCGTTGTTACATCCGCAATAGGGCCTTCTAAAAACCGTTCTGCAATTGTTTTAAATTGGGAGAAAACATCACTTATATAGCAGGACAGCGTACCGTTTTTATAACTATTTGACTGAAGTTCAGAAGTCTTTAACAAATCAAATATTTTTTCAGCAACTGGCTCAGCTGAATCAACCAAAATAATTTTCTGGTTTGTTTGAGATATAAGTAACGGTTTTAAAAGAGGATAATGAGTGCAGCCGAGGACAAGAGTGTCAATGTTTTCTGTTTTAAATGGTTCAAGGTAAATATTTGCGATTGCTTTCGTAATTGATCCATCTAACCATCCTTCTTCAACTAAAGGCACAAACAAAGGGCAGGGTTGGCTTATGACCGTCATAGTATGGTCCGTTGCTTTAATTCTATTTTCGTATTCCTTTGAACGAATTGTAGCAACGGTCCCGATTACACCGATGTGCTTATTACGAGTAGCATGTATGGCTGCCTTAACTCCAGGATCAATCACACCAACGACGGGAACCCCTACATGTTTTTGGACTTCATTTAATGCAAGTGCAGATGCCGTGTTGCATGCTATCACGATTATTTTAGCGCCTTTTGATATAAGGAAGTCAGCAATTTGACGAGAGTATTTTTTAATTATTTTAGGGCTCTTATTCCCATAAGGTAATCGTGCTGTATCGCCGAAATATATAACAGATTCATGTGGAAGAAGCTTTTGGATCGCCTTAGCAACTGTGAGCCCGCCCAGGCCAGAATCGAAGATGCCGATTGGATTTGTATTCATCATTATACGGATATATACCAGGAGGTAGTTTCCCTGTCTTTCATACTTAGCCTTCTACTAAAAGTTTCTCTTTTATTTTCTTAAACATAAAAATAGCACCATAAACTGCTTCAGCAATTTGCTGTCGGTAAGAAGCTTTTTTTAGTTTTTTTTCTTCAGTTGGATTAGAGAGAAATCCGACTTCAATTAATACATTTGGCATACTTGCGCCGATCAAGACATAAAAGCCTGCTTGTTTCACCCCTCTGTTTTTTGAATTGGTCCTTGAAGCAAGTTCATTCTGAATTATTCCAGCAAATTCCTCACTTTCTTTCATATATGTATTTTGAGCCATCGTAGCTATTATCAAATTTTCTCCGGTGTATATACTTTTTTGTTGGTCTTCTAACTTAATTACAGCATTTTCTCTGGATGCAACTTCGATAGCATCGTTTGTTTTCCCTTGTCGCAAAAAATAGGTTTCAAACCCTCGGATATTCCGGTTTGGATTTGCGTTGGCGTGTATGCTAATAAATAATTTCCCGTTAGTTTCGTTAGCAATTTTTGTTCGTTTCCATAGAGGGATAAAGATATCTTCTTCGCGGGTGTGAACAACCTTAATATGTGTGTTTTTTTCAACCAGCTTTCCAATCCTTTTCGCTAGATCAAGGGTAATATTTTTTTCTTTTGTTCCATATTTTCCTACAGTGCCCCCATCCTTACCACCATGGCCAGCATCCAGCACAATTGTATCTAACCTCCAACGGTTTTTTACTTC
>Ga0257112_10000703_pt1 | contig 13164 bp, 12 predicted proteins | sample LP_taG_5_FD_191565 | JGI IMG/M metagenome (GOLD analysis project Ga0257112, IMG submission 191565) | Marine microbial communities from Northeast Subartic Pacific Ocean, Canada - LP_J_2015_P26_1000m | ecosystem: Environmental > Aquatic > Marine > Oceanic | place: Canada: Northeast Subartic...
CAGTAAGGGTGATAATCGTTTCTGCTGATCCCAATTCATCATGAGAGGCCTGGAGTACGTAATCTCCTTCTTCCAGCTTCTTGAATTTGAATTTACCATTCCCGCCTGTTTCGTCTTCTTTCACCACTTTTCCCCCGGAGAGAAGGGTCAGCATGGCTTTTTTGACCTTTTTGCCATCTGAATCAACAATTCTCCCTGATAGGGTAACTCCCTTTGCAAACACAAAGGTCCCTAGGAGCATAAAGACGGCCGTAGCGAGTATGAATCGCTTTTGTAGGCTTTTTAATAGTGTCATGTTTTTACCTCGGATTATGAACACTTTTAGCAACAAAATGCGCTAAAGCTAAAAGATTTTAACGCCAAATGGGGAATGTGTCAAGAATTTATAGAATATATAGAATTACATGAAATTTGGGTAAAACGGGTTCATTTCCAGAAGTCTTTCAATAGTGTGTCTCTCTTGGATACGCGGGCATGGGCTGCTTCTGTTTTATCTCTGAGATGGGAAGATAGATTTCGTGTCAGTGCCATTTCATACGATTCTAAAATGAGATCAAAATCGGAGTCTCCTAGCTTATGGTAGGACTGCCCTATATAATAATGAGGGTTTCCTAAATCGGGCTTTAGCTGAGCAGCTTTATGATAGTTTTGTATTGCCTCCCAAAGTCCATCTTTACTGCCTCTCTTATATAATAGGTGCCCTTCTGCTATTAATAGATTATATCTTGACAAGGTATCTAACTCCGACAAACCCACAGCCTTGGAAAAGTGGTCTATGCCTTTTTTATAATCTTCTGCTTCCAATGCGGCAAGCCCAAGGGTATTGTGGGCAGCGACCAGGGCGCTGATTATAGCCGGCGAAAGACCTCTCTCTGATAGAGAATCTTCCAGGGCAATAAGTGCGGCTGGGTCATCACGGGCCATTTTCTGGATATTGATTCCAGCACAGTGCCAACTATATATAATAAGTATAAATAATAAATACAGGCGGGAGATCATTTTATCCTTCGAACCTGAACAACTCCTTGTTGTTTTGGAAAGAGTCATACAGACTTTCCATAGATTCGATCACATAATATCGATCCTGAATATTGCTGTAATCAAAACAGGTTATAACTAGTTCCTCTATATCGTATGGAACAAATTTTGATCGATCAGATAGTCCTTTTGCACACTCAACAACATTGGTTACTTCATCATATGAGGAAATGATTCCCGCGCCATAGATCTCATAATCAATATCATTAGAAACCCTTCGAAATGTATCTGATTCACCTGTGTTTTTGATCAATCCATATTCATAGGTCCACCAGGCATAGTTCTGAAGGCGTTTTAAATTGTGGGATACAAGATCAGATCCTAATCCCCGATGGTCCTTAATTATTTCGTCGCCCAAGACACCAATTTCCAACATAAATTGTGCGTAATCCTTATTCATCAGAAAGGGAACATGGGCCTGAATATCATGAAAAATATCCGGCTCAGGTGTATATCCTTTATCATTCTGGATATCAATTCCAGCATATTTTTCATCAAATCTTGGTGACTGACGAATAATATCCGTTACGGGGAATTGTCGTTTTTTATTTATTTCAAAGAATAATTCTTCATCCAGAAATCCTGCTACTGGGACCAAGGTCCAGCCTGTAGAATTTTCGATCAGAGGTGAAATGGATTCAAATTTGGGAAACATATTATTTGGGATAGGCAGCGTGCGCAAACCCAGCAAATATTCACAGGATGCATATTGATCCAGAAGAAACTCCAGTTTTTGGAATAGTTCACCCCAGATTCTGTTTTCAAGGTTGGTTACATCATCATATTTTTGATGTATTATATATGGATCGTCCACCCCAAAAATTTTTATACCTTCAATGCTGTTTGGGATCACATTTTTAAATAGATGATCGTATTTCGTAGATTGAGAAACCATTGTATTATGATTCAGTTAATAAAATTTATAGGATTAATTTTTAGTTTCCTACCATAGCCAGATGTAGGTAACTGCCCGGTTATTTCTACCAAAGTCCGGGTCGTCTCGGATATTACAATCCGCTCTCATATCAGACGCATCTTTATTAAACATATTATAGTCTTCGCCATGGATTACAGCCTGAAAGCGTCCTTCTTGTTCTTTGCACCAGGTTCTTACAGATTCCCGAAGCTTGCCAGAGCCATGGCCTGTTACCACCTTTACAGCGCGGATATGGCCTTCAAATGCGGTTTGGCTGATAGTGGTTTCTAAGATCGATTGTGAGTTTTCAAGACTCAAATTTGAATGCCCTATATCGATAATTTTTAGTTTTTTATTAACCATAATATGGCAGGAAGTTTACTGCCTTTGTTTTAACTTTATAATTCAATAAAAAGGATGTCCATGAGAAAAATTGTTTTAGGACGGACGAATATTGAAGTATCTGCCATCAGTCTTGGAACCTGGGCGTTTGGCGGGGCCAATATGAGTGGAAAAATCGCAGTGGGCTGGGCTGGGCAAAATCATAACGATTCCAGAGCAGTCTTAAAACGGGCATGGGAATTAGATATCAACCATTGGGATACAGCTGATGTTTATGGGGATGGACGCTCTGAATCTATTATAGGGGAAATGTGGCCTGCCATCCCCAGACAGGATATTTTTATTGCCACAAAAGTAGGTTGGGATAAGGGACCTCATTCATACTGGTATAACCCGGATCATATGCGTTTTAATGTGGAACGATCCTTAAAAAATCTAAAGACCGATTACATTGATCTCATTTACCTTCATCACTGCTATTTTGGAAAAAACGAAGAATATTTTGACGATGCAATGACTACAATAAAGCAGTTCCAAGAAGAAGGGAAAACCCGTTTTATTGGTTTATCAGATTGGTCTTCAGTTAGGGTTTTGCAATTTATTGAGCGCTGTAATCCTGATGTGGTGCAGCCCTATAGAAATGTTATGGATGACACCTATGAATCATCCGGATTAAAAAACTTTATAAATCAAAATAATCTGGGGGTGTGCTTTTTTTCACCCCTTAAACATGGTTTGCTGACTGGGAAATATGAAAAACCTGCGTCTTTTGACGCGGGGGATCATCGTTCCGGAATTAAAGAATTTTTTGACAGGGACATCATTGAAAAAATGCAGGAAAATAAACTCTTGTTGAAACAACGATTTAAAGATTATCAAAACCCTGTTATGCATGGAATAGTCAATGCCCTGTTTTCAGATGTTCCTAATGGATGTGTCCTCTTGGGGCAGCGGAATATTAAGCAAGTGGAGGCAGCAGCCAGGCTGGGAGAGGTGTTGTCTAAAAAAGATACGGATTGGGTTCATGCTTTGTATGCTGCATAAAATTCTTTCAGAAATGTTCCATATATACCAGGATTTATAATTCAAAACCATAATCTTCATAAGGATGGGTTTTGTTTTTTACCCGCTATTTTTTCTAAAAATCGGGCGCATTCTGCGCGTGATAGATTATGGGAAGTGATTAATGGTCATTATGAGACTGGCAGATCTCCAGAGAGCCGCTTCTGGAATATTGGCGATGATCCGGCTTCCATTATTAAAATAGATAAACCACATTTATGTAATCGGATGGTGTGGAATTTGGTAACCAATGCTGACCTTGGAAAGGAATTGGCGCGCGTTACAAACGCAAACATGATCCAGGTCTGGCATTCACAGGTGGTCTGGAAACCAAAAAGTAAAAAAGACAGCGGGAATGCAGGCTGGCATCGGGACGCGCAATACTGGCCGTTCTGGAGCACCGAAGGTCTCTATACCGCATGGATCGCCTTATCTAATGTGACGATTGAATCCGGGCCGGTTCGATTTATTGTAGGTTCAAACCATTGGGCAACAATAGATGGTTTAGATTTTTTTAATAAGGGTATTCATTCACAAGACCAAGTATTAGACCAGTCCCACAGCAACCGTGAGACAGTAGATGCTTTATTAGATATTGGCGAAGTCAGTGTGCATTCTTCACTCACTTACCATTCTTCCAATGCAAATAGAAACCAAGAACCTCGTGTGGGAATGGTCGTCCATTTTTGTACAGACGAGGCTAAAAGGATTATGGTTACAGGCGAAAATTCAGATTACCTGGATCAGATAAAAAACCCAACCATCGCCCCTGTTATTTACCAAGGTTAGCAGTGTCCAGAACCATTCAATCTCAATTCAATAAAACAGGTTATGCTCTAGAAAAAGGCGTTTTTACTGATGGCGAGATCGAAACTCTGGAAAACGAATTTGATCAAATAGTTACACAATTAAAAAAGAGCGGCGAAAACATCAATGCCCGCTGGGACAGTGATTTAACACGCCATATTGAAGATTCTGATTCGGAGGTGATCCATACCCACAATATCCAAAGCTATTCATCTATCATGCTTAACATGGTCCAAAATGAATCATTATTAGACCTGGCGGAATCTCTCATGGGGCCAGATATTATTCTTCATCATACAAAACTGTTTTGTAAACCTCCGAAAAAAGGGTCGGCCTTCCCGCTCCACCAGGACTGGTCCTACTTTCCAACACAAAAAAACTCCATGATTGCAGCCGTGGTTCACCTGTCCAAGTCCACAGAAGATATGGGGTGTTTCCGTGTTGTGCCGGAATCACATAAACTGGGTAAAATTGAAAATTCGGATGGACATTCCCATGTGCCGGGAATCCATGATCATTATTCTTTGGAAACAGCCCTTCCAATAGAAGCAGAAAAAGGGGGTGTCCTTTTTTTCCATTGTTGCACAATTCATGGCTCAATGCCAAATACTTCTGATCATTCAAGAAAAACAATCTTGATACAACTGTATTCCGGAAAAGACACTATAGTGGATGAAAACCCGCATACCAATGTACAATTAGTATTACGAGGCTGGAATTACCAGGCCACCAGAGAAAGTATCGGGAATATTAAAAGCTAGTCTTTAGCAAAGATGCTCACTCCCCACCCCATAAGCATGGCCAACAAAACCGATGGAAGCATGACGTCCAGCTTGTTGATATAGGGTCCTATAGTAGAAAATCCCGGCGCTATAAATTTGAAGAATGGAATACATAAAAAACCTGTTATCATGGATGCAATGGCTCCTTTTTCAGTGAAGTCTTTCCAGAAAATGGATAGTATAATCACGGGACAAAATGTAGCCGCAATGCCAGACCAGCCAAAGATAACGAACCAAAATACGGTTCTTGTTGGTGACAGAACTGAAACAGCTAGCGCCACTCCTAATGCTAAAACAGCAAGGGTCAGAGTTGCCTTTTTTGAAAGTCCCATCAGTTTTGTTTCATCCACATCCGGATATAGGATCTGTTGATAAAAATCTCGTGTGACTGCGCTGGATGCCACCACCAGCAGTGAATCAACCGTGGACATAACAGCTGACAAAACAGCCGCGATATAGACCCCAATGATCAAGGTAGGCATCACCTGACCAAGCACAAGCGCCAAGACATCTTCTCCCGCAGTGCCTAAAATCATTTCAGGATTATCCCCGGCCTTGGTAAGCATATATCTTCCCAGAATACCGATCATCACAGCAGCAGAGTCCGTCAAAAATGTATACACTATCGCGACCCATTTCCCTTTTTCCACTTCTGCTGTATTTCTAATAGCTATAAAGCGTACATAAACCTGGGGAGACCCCATAAATCCTATCCCTATTGATAATAGTCCCAAAACGGTCACTATATTCATAAGTGTAAAGCCGCCTGCGCCCCATATATCTAAGAGACCTGGATCAATGTCCCGTAATCCATTTATAACAGATACATCTGCGGATAAACTGAAATAGGCTACCACGGGTAAAAGCAAAAGGCCGATGAACATCAATGACCCCTGGAAGAAGTCGGACCAGGCCACAGCAAGAAAACCACCTGAAAATATGTACAGGACCACAATACCAAAACCAATGGTAATCCCCGTATAATAATTGAGCCCCAAAAAAGTTTGGAATGTTTTTCCAGTAATATCAATCTGGGCACTCACATAAATCACCACAAAAAGCGAGAGCGCAGTAGCGGAAACTATTCGAATCAGGTGCGTTGTAGATTTAAAATGGCTAACAAGAAAATCCGGAATGGTAATGGAATTGTATTCATCGGTCATACGTTTGAACTTCTTAGCCATAAATTGCCAGGAGACCCAAACACCTATAACTTCTCCAACCACTATCCAAAAGGCGCTGAATCCCATCAATGCGCCCATGCCTGTTACGCCAATCAATAGCCAGCCCGATTCTCCAGTAGATCGTGCGGAAAGAGCTGCTATCCAATACCCAAGTTTTTTACCGCCCACATAATAATCGGTTATATTCGTTACCCGTCGGGATGCAAAATAGCCAATCCCAAGCAGGATTGAAAAATAAAGTGAAAGAACTATGAGTTTAAGTATCATATTATTCAGTGGGGTGATTTAGGATAAATATTCAGAAAATTATTTATCTGGAAGCAAAACTTCCATGGTGGGGTAAGGTATGGAAATCTTTCGCTGGGCAAACTGTTTATATATTTCCGTATTAACTGCATCTATTGTCCTTCCCCGGATTTCAGGTTTATGTATCCAAAATAATAACTGGAGCCTAAGTCCATGATCGGCAAACTCCCGGAAACGCACCCGGGGTTCCGGTGTTTCAAGAATATTTTCATTATTTTTGGCAATTGCAATTAATACTGATTTTGTTTCGTCGATATCAGAATTATACGCGATCTGCACGGTGATTCGGACTCGCTCAGTTTCTCCTGGCCCGCCGCTTTCATTTACAATCTTTGACATTGCAATAACTGAATTTGGAATAGTAATCTCAATGTCATCCCGAGTCATAAATCGGGTCGATCGCAGGCCCATTTGTGTGACATAGCCACGTTCGCCTGTCTCCAATAATATATAATCTCCTTCCTTAAACGGGGAATCAGCCATGAGAAATATCCCGGCAAAAAAATTAGCAACAGTATCTTTCGCCGCAAGTCCTAAAACCACACCCAGAACACCGGCAGACGCCAGAATACCATTAATATTGATATCCCAGCTGAGAAAAACTAAGTAGACTCCAAAAAGACCAATAGCAATTTTCCCCAAATTATTGAAAAGAGGGAGTGTGTTCTTCTGCAATAAAGTACTGGCTGTCTGGCGGGATGCCCACTCCATGGACATAACCAGTATTTTTGAACTGACAAAAAGCCATATTATAATGGTAATGGTTTTAAATATTCCTACAATTACAAAATCGATATAGGCAGGCAGGGCGGCTGTTTTAACTGCGATACTAAAGCCTATGAAAAGGATAGAATAAAAAATAGGTTTATGAAGAAGTTGAAGAATTTTATCATCAAGGCTGGTCTTTGTTTTATCGACCAGTCTCTTAAAAATAAACGTAAATATTATATCTACTAGTTTTGCAGCAATGATGGATATTATAACGAATACAACGCTTTTTAACGCAGGGTTGGACAGGATTACAATATAATATTCGTTAAGCAAACTCATAGAATCTCGGGGTATGAATAAAGAAGGGTGGGTTTTGTTGGATGCTGATTGATAAGTTTTCGAACAATATTTCTTTAATTTGAGAATCTTATAATACCACATTCTCTTATTAACACCAAGACGGCATGAATTTAATCTTTTGGCGATGAGGGCATTATGATAGTTGAAAAACGACATTATTTTATATTGGTTTCCTTTGCACTTTTGTTATTCAACATTAAGTGCGCGAAGCATGAAAACAATACCCCTTGGCCAAATAACGGTTGGGAAAGATCTAAGCCTGCACTAGAAGGAATGAGTCTTGACTCCCTATCGTCTTTTAGCAACAAGTTAAAAAGTGGCGAGCTTGGATACATTGATGGAATGTTAATTATTCGAAATGGTAAAATCGTTTTTGAAAAAGAATATTCAAACAACTATGATTCTCTTTTCGAAATCACAAACACTAAGCCCGGGAAATACAACTATTATGACCCCGTCTGGCACCCATATTATAAAAACACTGAATTACATACCATGCAGTCTGTAAGTAAAAGTTTCACCGCGGCGGCAATTGGTATTGCTATCAAAAATGGAGTCATAAAAGACTTAGATGAAAAAATTATGGAGTATTTTATTGGCTTTGAATCATCTAATCCAGACCCCAGAAGAAATGGAATGACAATACGAGATGTTCTAACCATGACAACCGGTATCAGTTGGGATGAGCTATCCATGCCATATACGGACACCAGCAGCAGCTGTGTTCAAATGGAAGCATCCCGGGACTGGGTTAAATATGTATTGGATCAGCCCCTGACATTTAAGCCTGGAGAAAAATGGGAATACAGCAGCGGCGCAACTATGTTATTGTCAAATATTATCAAACAATCTACGGGTCAAGACCTGGCAGATTATGTTGAACAAAATTTATTTAATGAACTCGGCATCCAGAATTATTACTGGAAACATACGCCGAAAGGGCTTACGGATGCGGAAGGCGGTCTATACCTTACACCAAGGGATCTGGCAAAACTTGGCTATCTATACTTAAACAATGGGGTTTGGGATGGGAAACCTGTTCTGCCCGATAATTGGGTGCAAAACAATCTTTCTAAACCATTAGACACAATATGGCCTGACTTTAAATATGGGCACCAATGGTGGCTTATTCCCTATGGTGAAAACAAAATAACAATGCTTGCTTCCGGGCTTGGGGGTCAAAGGATGCTGGTCATTCCAGAGTTTAATATTGTGGCTGTTTTCACGGGTTGGAATGTCTATGATACCCCAGCATTAAACTCCTGGATGGCAATGCATAAAATAATTGATGCCGTGGTGAAATAGATATTCTATTTAGCCAGAACCATTTTTTTTGAAATGGTGTTTGACTGAGTTACTAACCTATAAAAGTAAACTCCGCTTGAAACAGGCCTTTTATTTTGGTCAAGGCCGGACCAGAGCACATTATGGTTCCCTGCGCGCTGAAATCCGTCGTAAACAGTATAGATCAGTTTTCCCATAATATCATAAATCCCCAAAGAAATAGTGCCCGACTCATTTAGGGTGTAACTGAATTGTGTTTCAGGATTGAAGGGGTTTGGAAAATTTTGAGTAATTGAAACGTGTTCAGGAATAGTATGCTTGACATGATCCGTTGAAAGGGTACCATCGTGCTCAATCATGAATAATTGAGGTTTATCCGCCGCAAAACTAGCGGAGGACAGTACAAGATCTCCATAACCATCATTATCCAAATCTCCAGGAAAAAGCTTTGCAACCCGAACCTTTCCCTGGTCGTTTCCGGGGGTATAATTATCTGTGGTATCATCCATAAAAATGATGCGTTCTGAAAAGCTTTCAACAGCAAGTGGGTCATCTCCATTAAATTCCCAATCATAGACCGCTTCATTATAATGACCAGCTAAGTACAGATTTGGCTTTCCGTCACCATCCGCATCGCCCGTATTAATCTGCCTAAGCCCACCTGCATAACTGGCGAAAAAATTAAAATTACCATATGAAAGAGTGCTCACATCATCCACGCCCTGTACTGCAAAAAAAAGACCGGGTGTCAAAAGATCTCCTGATAATGTGTTTGTTCCGGATGTTACTCCAAATAATTCATTGGTCCCGTTTTCATCTAAATCAGTTACGATTATACTTTGATTCCCTCGTTCGTATTGTTGGGAACACACATAGAAGTCTGTTTGATATTCGTATTGGTCTTCCCCGCTATTTTCATGAATTATAATATGATAATATTCATATGCCACTGTATAGATTTCCATTAATCCATCGTTATCCAGATCTCCTGTGGAAATATTGTAGCCACTCCAATTCGTCCAAAGGCTGTCTTCATACTCTATACTAAAAATAGCAGAATCATCTACCACGCTATCTAATTCAAATATCATTAATCTACTGCTCCCGCCAGATCCCAGTTCACTCCAGGGGCCATCCATAACAGAGACTATAATCTCTTGGGCTGAATCACCATCCAGCTCAGCAACTAATATTTGTCCTGCTTCCCACACGCTGTCTAGTCCCATATCCCAAGTGTAGGTGGGTGAAGATAAAAAAGATAAGGAGTCTGGATCCCATTCAAATATCTGCAAACCTTTCTGCCCTGAAACGCCGGGGCTGGTATCAACCAATGAAAGGATCTCAGGATTATTGTCACCATCTATATCTCCAACGGCTACACTAGAATATGCATCATAGGTACAGCTTAAGTCATAAAAGGTATATACCCACTGAACCGTTATAGAGTCATTCTCTGTAGCTTCATAGTGATATACACCATTACAATATTGACCTGCATATGCACTGGCAACAATAAAATCTCCATAACCATCATTATCAAAATCATAGGGGCCCACCATGTTCCATGGTGGTCCCGCTGGGAAAAGTCCTCCTGCGCCCCAGGCATCATTTTTCCACTTTATGGTAAAGGAGCTATCAATATCAGCAGCATAAATCCAGACAGAAACACAATACATTAAGATTATAACTGTTAATCGATATAATTTCATTGGTCATCTCTTTATTGATCTTCAATTCATGAAGATGATTATGGTATATTTAAGTAGAAGTTAAAGCGCCATGAAAAAATTGTCCAATACATCATTCAAAATAATCTATTTTTTCTTATTGTATTCAAGCGCACTTGCACAAGAGCCCTTTCTGGAAATCCGGCCCTATATCGCACCAAGCTATGAGCAATACCCTACTTCCCAACATGTGGATCATCACCATCCTTATTCAAATGTGGCAGACAATCTTTTCCTGAGATTTGATGGTATCCAGTTTACGGATGATGTGATTTTCCCCGAATGTATTTCAGGATCTTCATGCTATGATGGCCATGCTGGAATAGATTATTATATGCCATTTGACACGCCTATTCTTGCCCCGGGAAGCGGATATGTACTATGGGCATCGTTTTCTGCTCCGGCGGACCCTTGTCCTGGGGGAATTACACCCAATGGTGATCAGGGAACTATTATTATTGCTCATGGGAATGACTATTTCACGGTTTATTTACACATGAACCCTCCCTTGAATGTTTCTGTTGGAGATAATGTAGAAACGGGAGACACATTAGGTTTCACTGGCAATACCGGGTGCGCAATTAATGCCCACTTACATTTTGAGGTCAGAAAAGAAAACTGGTTCTTTGACACCAGCGAGCCTTACGCGGTAGACCCCTTTGGGTGGTGGAACGAGAGCAGTGATCCCATCGAAGAAATTCGCGGTAATCGCAGTGAATGGCTGTGGGTTTCAGACTCCCTGATAGATGATGGAGATAATGGGTTTCAGCGCTTTAAAGGACCAGACTGGACCTATTTAAGTTCTGGGTTTAATAATGACTGCTGGGCTGCCCCTCCAACAAATGACCCCGAGGAAAGCCGACACTATGCCATATGGGTTCCACACCTGGATAGTGCTGGGGAATACAATATTGAGATGTTTTTTCCAGCTAATGTTGATGCTGTGACGGGGGCTATCTACGAGATCAATGTAAAGAATGAAGATGGCATTAGCAATACTACAAATGTCACCGTAAATCAAAATTCAAATCCGGGTAATTTCACAATCATAACCACGCTAGATCTGCCTGCTGGTTCTAAATGCAGCGTAATCCTTCGGGATGTTGTACATGATTCTTCCAATGGGGCGAATGTTGTGTTTGACGCAATTCGATTTACAAACATATCAACTACTAACATTTCTGAAGATACTCCGGCTCATATTATTACAGATAATATTAACATAGATTCTGTGTATCCAAACCCGTTCAACGCTTCAACCACTATCCGGTATAGCAGTTTACGGTTGGGTGATGTCTATATCAGTATAATTGATATAGCGGGCAACCACATCAACACAATATATATAGCGAATCAAATTCCCGGGACGCATTTATATAAATGGATGGGCACAGATTATTTAGGTCATCATATCCCTTCTGGAATTTATTTCTTATCCGTTGAATCATCCGGAACTAGAAAAACCCGAAAAATCCTTCTATTAAAATAGTGTTCATAATCTTCATCCCAATAATATAATGGTACGTATTTAATATAGGATGTAGCCTTTGAAAGAGATTTTTCGTTTACCCCTTATAATATGCTTGCTTTCTTGTTCGCTTTTTGGTCAGAACATTGCCGTAGACGCCCCAAAGATACTTTTAAAAGACATTGGGTTTAGTCTCATCTTTTCAGGGGAATTCGGTGATAATACTGTCTATTTATTATCAATCAATGGACAAAACTTTAAACCAGATCAAATAACCGGTAAAAAACTTTTTTTTAGTAAAATAAAAATCTCAGAAACTGGAACACACTTAGTCTCCCTATCTAATGAGTCGGGTTTCCTGGATATCTTACAGAGTCCCATCAATTGATCAAAGAAGGCGCAAAAGATCTGCTTGTTACGGGCATCACGCCAATATTTATGGGCGGTGACCATTCTGTCTGCCTACCTATTCTACGGGCCATTAAAGAAAAATTAGGTCCCGTGGCTCTTGTTCATTTTGATCCACACAGTGATCTTTGGCCTGGATATTTTGATAGTAAAGATACCCATGGAACCCCTTTTCGCAGGGCCCTGGAAGAACAATTAATCGATCCTTCCAGATCAAGCCAGATAGGATTGCGTGGGCCTCTCTATGATAAAGAAGATTATAATATGTCCCGGGAAGCTGGCTTATTAACAATTCCTGGCCCCAGGCTACATAAGATCGGAATAGAAAAAGCTATAAAAATTGTTAGGGAACGATCGGATGATGGCCCAGCCTATCTGACTTTTGATATTGATTTTGTTGATCCTGCCTATGCGCCGGGAACAGGGACTCCGGAAGCGGGTGGATTTACAGACTATGATTCTATTTCATTTGTGCGTGGTTTGACAGGCATTAATTTTATTGGGTTTGATATGGTGGAAGTCATGCCTGGTTATGATCCGGCACAAGTGACCAGCCTGCTGGCAGCCAATATTATATATGAATTCATTACCCTGATCGCTCTTAGTAAAAAAGATCTGGAACAGTAAATATTTAATGGCATTAAAAACCTTGTGTATCAATAAGATTAAAACATTACCATGGATTATTCTCTTATTTTTCAGTTGTAATTCTCATGTCCAAAAAATGAATTCATCCAGCAATATTATTCAAATAATTCCAAAACCAATT
>Ga0257112_10000711_pt1 | contig 13070 bp, 16 predicted proteins | sample LP_taG_5_FD_191565 | JGI IMG/M metagenome (GOLD analysis project Ga0257112, IMG submission 191565) | Marine microbial communities from Northeast Subartic Pacific Ocean, Canada - LP_J_2015_P26_1000m | ecosystem: Environmental > Aquatic > Marine > Oceanic | place: Canada: Northeast Subartic...
TTAGGTTGTATTTAAGTTAAAACTTAAGTACAAGATTAAGTAAACCCTAATTTCTTCTAGTACACTACAAAAGTAGTTCTCACCATGAATAAAGAGAGACAGCAACCAAATTCTCAACAATCTTTGAGTCCATCCGTGGATATTGAAGACAAATTACGACAGGCTATTTCTCTTTATCAATCAGATCAGCTGCAGCAAGCGGAACAAATATGTCAACAGATATTGAGAAGCTACCCCCAACATGCAGAAGCCTTTCACTTGTTAGGTATTATTGCTTATCAGGTTGGAGAGAATAAGGTTGCAATTGGTTTGATTACTCAAGCCATAGAAATAGATTCCAATAAATACATGTTTTTTAACAGTCTAGGTAGTGTATTACAAGGGCAAGGGAGATTAGAGGAATCGATTCAAGCTTTCAACCAAGCACTTAAGATTCAGCCACAGTTTGCAGAAGCCTACTACAACAAGGGTAATACATTACAAGTACAAGGGAAGTTGGAGGAAGCCATTGATGCCTATCAACAAGCCATCCATATTCAGCCTGATGATGCTGAGGCTTATAGCAACCTAGGCGTTGTTTTAAAGGAAAAAGGAAGGTTGGAGGAATCGATTCAGGCTTGTCAGAAAGCACTTGAGATTCGGCCTAACTATGCTGATGCCTATACCAACCTAGGTGTCGCATTGCGACAACAAGGAAGGTTAGAAGAATCGATTCAGGCCTATCAGCAAGCTATCCATACCCAACCTAATCATCCAGAAGCATATAATAATCTAGGTGTTGCATTGGAACAACAAGGAAGGTTGGAAGAATCGATTCAGGCTTGTCAGAAAGCACTTGAGATTCGACCTAACTATGCTGATGCCTATACCAACCTAGGTGTCGTATTGGAACAACAAGGAAGGTTGGAAGAATCGATTCAGGCCTGTCAGCAAGCTATCCGTATTCAACCCAATCATCCAAAGATGCATAACAACCTAGGTCTAGTTTTAAAAGAACAAAGGAAGTTGGAAGAATCAGTTGATGCCTATCAGCAAGCTATACATATTCAGTCTGATTATGCTGAGGCTCACGTGAATTTCGGTATTATATTATTACTGAAAGGAAATCTCTTTCGAGGTTGGGAAAAATATGAGTGGCGATGGAAATGTAGTAATTTCCCATCTGAAAAGCGAAATTTCCCTCAACCTTCTTGGGGTGGAACCCATCTGAATGGCAAGTCTATCCTGGTTTGGACTGAACAGGGGATTGGCGATGAGATTATGTTTACCAGTATTCTTCCAACTCTTAGTCAAATGACAGAAAAAATTATCGTCGAATGTAATCTCAGACTGGTTCCTTTGTTTCAACGCTCTTTTCCTCAGATTCAATTCTTCTCTCGACAAAATCTACCTCAACCCCACCTATTAGATAAAAATATCGATTATCAAATCCCAATGGGCAGTTTAGGCCGATGGCTTCGAACCGATGAAGATAGCTTTAAGCAGAGTAAACAGCCCTACCTAATAGCCTGTGCTAATAGGTCTGCCAAAATCAGGAAAAAATATCAACAATTGGCTAAGGGTAGAATGCTGGTTGGTATTTCATGGAAAAGCACTGGTATAAACCAGAGACGAGCACTATTAAAGAGTACAGTGTTGGAAGATTGGGTTTCAATTCTGCCACAACAAGATTGCTACTTTATCAATCTACAATATGGAGATGTGAAGGAGGAATTAGAACAATTTCAACAACAAACGGATCTAATGATTTATCAGGATGAGGAGGTAGATTTGTTGCAGAATTTAGATGATTTTGCTGCCCAGGTTTCAGCCTTAGATTTAGTTATCTCTACGTCTAACACCACGGTGCATATGGCAGGAGCCTTGGGTAAACAAGTTTGGACCTTGTTGTCCTATGTGCCAGATTGGCGCTGGATGCTAGAGCGAGAGGATACCCCATGGTATCCCAGTATGAGATTGTTTCGACAAAGTGAAACTGGAGATTGGTCGGGGGTATTTGCCCAAGTTAGGTCGAAGTTAGAACAATATATGGTAGATAATGTGGTTGAAGGCAGGCGATAGGATTTGTACCAATCGTTACAATATGTCTTCCAAAGACTTGTATTTAAGTTAAAAACTAAAGTACAAGAGCATCTGGTCTGCTTTTAAGCTGGAATAAAAAAAGAGACCTGTTTGGGTAACAGATCCCTTTTATACACAAGTAGCCGTAAATGGCTACTCTTCCAATAAGGCTTCGATCATGGCTTCAATCGCTTACCGAGTACATTTCATACGTCACGTTTTCCCACGGGGTATCCTCCGAGATTTTGGACCAGAACTCGGAGGAAAGATACGCCTCAATTCCCATCTCCGATTCAAAGAAATAACAACCTCCACCAATGTTCTTCTCTCCCCAGCGAGAGCCAAGGAAATGCTTAACAATTAGTCCTGCGTGCTCTCCGAACATAGGACCTATAGTATCAGACATATCAGGACTCTCGAGCATCGCCTTGAAGTTCGGTGGGTCCAGTAAAACAGTGGCGTCAACCACCAATACTGCCATAACGTTATTCAGATCCCTGCCCGAAGCCTGCAACACTTTTTCTGACCCCGGAAGCACGTCAAATGAGCGCCATCCTCCACCGACCTCACTCTCATCCACGGCCGTGATGTCCGAATACCCAATCAAAGTGGCGTCTTTAACCTCTGTTTTGGTTCCTACCATGGGGGAGGCACTGATTTTCTTGCCTTCAAGATTCAGGAAGACTGATGCACCCTCAGGCTTAGCTATCCCCGATGGAGCAAGATGGATGATAGACGAAAGACTAGACATACTTACCTCCTTGCGTAAAAGTATGACACTGAAATAGTTTCAATTCCAAAATGTGATTGACAAACTTAACGGTTTGTCGTTTACACTGTTTCAATACCGCAAGCGGTCATTATTCACTTTCGGTTTTCTAACGCTTCCACACAAACCTGATAAGCTTCTTCATCTGTAATTGCAGGCTCAGCCGTCAGTTCAGCCAAATCGGACCATTTAACGCCATCTGGAAACATCAACAGCACTATCAGATTTTACTATCACCACACCACTGTCTGATGCAACGCCATGGTAACGGCAAACTTGCTTGACACCTTCCGGATATTCATCATCTGGATTACCATTAGTAAACCGATTCCAAACTTCAACAATATTTTCAGACGGAACCTTAAACAGATTTTATGTAAAAATTAAATTAACAGGTGCGTTATTGTGGCATATGACAGAAGAATCGTCAAGTTATGCTATTCAAGGCAAGCCATAGAAATAAATTCTACTGAAGTTGATAGTTAAAGATGAACAATTGCTTCCTGAGGATGAATTGCTCCATCCGACTCCACGAAAATTGATGACAAAAAATAGTTGCCTCTGCGCTTGTATCATTTGGTAAAACGACAGGACATAGTTCAACGGATCATCGCCGTCATAGTCAGTAAATTCAGGCTCCACATTGGCTATAAAACAGGCTTGATATTGGTTACGGCCGCCCTAGAATCTCCATTATCGCATAGATTAGGATCCGGATAGGTTGTATACTCATAGCTAGGTCAAATCGCTAAATGCGAAAGGTGGAAGTTAAGATGGTTCAGAGATCAGTTATCTTGTTGTTGGTGATGCTGGTTATCTTGGTAGGTTCGGTTGGTGCTGAGGATGCTAAGGAAATCGAATGATTAGTTCATCTCAATATGGAAAATCTTTTTCAAAAAATAATGGCAAAAGAATTAGAGGACATTTGGAAGAAATTATCTCTACTCTAAATTTATCTGAATCTAAACTAAAGATTTTCCAACAAGGAAGTCATTCTAAAACAATTAAAACTTTTGGCTTAGAACCGAATAAAGTTTATAGATTAGAACTGACAACTGGTGAAACTTACTAGTAGGTTGTTAGAAAAACGAAAAGGAATGGAAGTGTTTTCACACCTGATTGTACATACAACTTTTACACTTGGAGAAAAGATAAAGTAGTGATGAAAGAACACAAAAACTTTTACGGAACAATCATAGCATTTTTACTCACAATTGTCTTGGTTCTGGCAGGTAACAGTACACTGTCTGCGGAGGTTTTGTTCGGAGATGACTTTGAACAGGACAATTTTGACGAAAAGTGGACGACATTTAGTAACTGGAAAGTTAAAGGCAAAGGAGGTAACCGCTTTGCCGAAAAGTTAGATGAGGCTGGACAAGTCGATTTGGAAATTAAGGACTTTGTTCTCAAAGCACCTTTCTCCCTACAGATGCGCCTGAATCAAGTGGGCGCAGATGCGGGTGCCCATGTGGCAGTTTATACATTACGCAACCCTTTTATGGGATATATTTACGGCTTCAATAATGGGGGAGCAGTTGAATTTAATGATATAGGAGGAAAACTCGGTCGCGTGGTTTTTGCATGGAAAGTTGGCGCAGATACTTGGGTCACCTATAAAATCCAAGCGGAGATTGGGGCTATTGGCTTTATAAAGAGCGCCAAATGCTACTACCAGATTGAAGGTGAAAAGGATTTCACCTTGTCTCATGAGATTAAGGATGTAGGCATCGAACATAAGGAAGTTTTCATCGGACTATGGGTTGGTAGCACAGTTCGGGTTGACGATGTTTACGTGTGGGAAGGTGTAAATAAAAGTTTAGAAGAAGCCCTAACCGTATTCTCACACAGAAAACTGTCCACGTTCTGGGGAACAATAAAGAATCGAGAGGATCGAAAATATTAGTTCCCACAAAGAACGCTCGTAACCTTTCTAGTAACTTCTTATATATAACTACTATATAAGTGGGTAGCAATATTGATACTAAACAAAAATTGGTGAAACTTACGATTACGGAATATTCAGCAAAACATAATATTTCTTCAGCTACATGTAGGAACTGGATAAAATCGGGTAAAGTTGAATTTGAGATGGTGAAAGGTAAATACTTTATTTTTGACTATGAAGTTGCTACCAATACTACAAAACTTGATACAAACGTTGCTAGCAATGATTTGTTATTAGAAAAAGACAATTTGATTCAGTCATTATAAGAACAAATTGAAATAAAGGATAGTCAAATCAACGAATTCTTGAAACAGCAGAACCAATATCAGCAAATAATTATGTCCATGAATCAGAATCAGAAATTATTAAGTCCATGTGTATCATCAAAGGCGTGAAAGAAAGTAATTTTTCCGTCCGAATTAAACTCCATCATATGAAGTGCTGGAAGGGGTTTGTCAAGTTTTTCACTGGTTTCATCAATTCTTAAAAAGACGATGTTCTCTGTTTCCCAAGTTTGTAGTATACCCATTTTAAAATCTGGAATGCTTGCCCCTAACTTAGAAAAACAGTTTTCAACCATATCGTCAAATCCATTAAAAGTACCCGACCATGACATGTTTCCATTGATTACAAAAACAATGTCAGAACTGAATAGTTCCTCTAATTCCTTCATATTTTGTTGTTCAAACAACTCATATGCTTTTAGTACTTTTTCAGTAATTGTCATATTTATTCTTTCCTACATTTTCAATTTTAGTTTGTCTTTATAGATCTCGCCAATTCCAACATGGTGACATTATACATCATATCATGTGTTTGATGAACCTTGTAGGGGTTATGATTCTGAAATAGATATGTGGTTATGGTTGTTTCTATTGGTATCAATTGATAGGAGAATACGAAAAATGAATAGTAATTTTGATACCAAACAGAATCCCAGAATATTCCATAAAACATGATATTCCCATTTACCACTTGTTGGTATAGGACGGCCATTATCGCATCGAAAGTGATTAGATAGCCTAGGTGCTGGAAGGAACGAAAACATCGCGAATACGAGCGAATATGGAGCGATTACGGCGCATGTCTTCAAGTTGGAGTTGTTGCCGGTCAATTTGTTGGGATAGTTGCATTATTATGGTGTCGGATCGTGTACGTGCTTCATTAAAAGCTTCTAGTTGGTTATTTTGTCTCTCTATCTGATTTGAGAGTTGCGTGATAATTTGGTCGGCTCTGTCTTTGGCCTCATTCGATGCTTCAAGTTTTAATTTCAGCAAACTCTCACTCTCTGAACCCGAAGATGATCCCATTTGGGTGCAATATGAACCCAAAGATAAGCGTACTAGTTCGGCTAGTGAAATGTTCATTGATTCTGACTTGTTGGTGGCTTGCTGGTGTAGGTCATCATTTAGTCTGACTGAAAACTGTTTTTCTTTTGAACCTACTTTAACCCCATTTTGAACCCATTTTGCGCTACTCGTATACTACGTCAACTACCAAGAAGGGGTTACATATCAAAAAGCAATTGATATTTAGGAATAAGTTATTTGCCTGTTATACCAAGCCGAACCGGTTGAGAATGAGATACCGGACAAGCTGATCTTGGGGAGGGATCACGCAAATCGCATGGAAATGGGTTAGATTTGCTTGGAATGCAGATATAGCTTAATCCGTCAACCCCCTGGTTTTTTTGCAGAATTGGAGGTTGACGGAAGCTGAAATTGATGGATTTTGCCATTTTTGGTATGATGGGATTTTGCGTCTCCATATACTCGCTGATGACGTTGATAAGCAGACTGATGATGCGTCTATTGCTCTCAATTGAGGCTGGTGAGGTTGGTATTTTGTGCTAGAATTGGGGCTGTTACTACGGAGGTGTTTTTAGGATGGGAAAGACATTGGTGAAACTCGATTCCAATAGGGAAACAATTATCGTAATGATGCGGTATGGTGGGGCTGTTGATCAGATTGCGGAGGAATTAGGGTATTCTGAGCAAGAACTTGTTGAGTATATCAAGTCGTCTGGTATCGATAAGCAGCTTAGTCGAAGATCATGGAAATGGAAAGCCGGCAAGAAAAGAATAAGAAACGTTATCTGATCTAAACGTGGAAAGAGGGTTATTGATTATGTCGTATATCAAGGTTGCTGACCGGACGGATTACACGATTGGTGATGCTGTCAGCTTGTAGGGGGCAACCTAGGGCAACCCCACTTTTGAAGCGATGGCAAACGGTCAAATCAAGGGTGTGGGAATGGAATATTGGAAGTATCTATGTTGAGGTTTCTATTTGGTGGGTTCTTAAATTGCCTTAACTCAAGAAAGGGTGTGGAATAAGATATTAGTTTCAGCAGATTGCCAGTATTATTCACCAGACACTTGTCTCTCTTAGGGGGATTTATGTGACAGCAGACTGGGCAGTCAATTCCAGGAGAACAACATGACTTTCAAGGATAGCTTTATTACTTACGAGGCTTTCGGCGCGACTGGCGACGGTGTGACCGATGATCTGCCGGCCATCTGCGGGGCGCATGAGTATGCCAACGAGCACGGGTTTCCCGTCAGGACGAAGCCTGACGCAACGTACCATCTCGGTAGTCGGGCGCTTACTGTCATTATCGCCACCAATACCGACTGGAACACGTCGCGCTTTACTATTGACGATACGCTAGTTGAGGATCACAAAACGCCGCTATTCGAAGTGCGCTCACTGCTGGCGCCTGAGGAATTGCGGATCGATCGGCTCACACGAGACCAGAAGCGGTTGGCCGCGCGAATCGAACGCGACTGTCATGTTCTGGTGGAGAGCGACAACAAAAGGCGCTACATCCGGCGGGGCCTCAACGAGAACCAGGGTGTGCCTCAGCACGACTGCTTCATCCTGCGCCGGGACGGAGCAGTGGAGGGTACCATTGACTGGAACTACGACAGCATCACTCGCATCGAGGCCCGTCCGATTGACGAAAAGCCACTCGTCTTGTGTGGCGGTGTCTTCACTACCTTCGCTAACCGGATGAAGCAAGAGATCGGCTACAACTACTGGTCGAGGAACATCGTGATCACCCGTTCGAACACGGAGGTTGAGGGTCTGACCCACTACGTCGTAGGGGAGACCAGCGTAGGGGATCCCTACGCTGGTTTCATCAGCGTTCGCCAATGCGCCAACATTACATTGCGCAGCTGCTTCGCCACCGGGCACAAAGTCTACTCGACCATTGGATCAGCGGGGCAGCCAGTCAACATGGGTTCGTACGACTATAATGCAAACAATGTGGTGAATTTCCGCATGATCAACTGCCGAATGAACCACATCTGCGACCGCACGCGCTGGGGCGTGATCGGCTCGAACTTCTGCAAGAACATCCTGCTCGAGGACTGTACTCTCTCCAGAATGGATACGCATATGGGGGTTAGTGGCACCTACACAATCCGCCGTTGCAACTTGGGTCATATGGGACTCAACGCCATCGGTCGAGGTTTGCTGACAGTTGAGGATTCCACCTTGTACGGCAACTCCCTGGTCAATTTCCGCAGCGACTATGGCAGCACCTGGGAGGGCGACCTGGTCATCCGAAACTGCTGCTGGGTTCCTGCCTGCGGAGACGTGACCAGGCCGTATATGATCGGTGTGCGGAACGACGGTATGCATGATTTCGGCTACCCCTGCTTTATGCCACGAGAGATAACCATCAACGGCTTGTTCGTCGACGACAAGAATCATCCCGAAGATTACCAAGGTATGTACTTCTTCACCAATCCGGACAACAACCATGCTGGTGGTGAAGCTATCATGCCAGCGGCGGAGGAACGGCCTTTTCCATACGCGAGGTGCGAGAAGGTGCGGGTTCAGGGGCTGTCAACAGCCAGCGGGAAGAAACCGCGGGTCTCACCGAATGCTGAGATTCAGAAAGGCACAATCGTGGTTGAGGAGACGTGATCATTGTGCCCACAACGACAATGCGCCAAAGGCATAGAAAGATGAAGCCGAACCAGCAGGTGTAGGCGACGTCTTCATCTTCGCTTAATCAGCCACGAACATAGCTTCCAGCCGTCATCATTGTCGCGAAAAGATAACTCATGTACGGGGTATTACCACAGGTAAATTATTCAAAATTTAATGGTCTTGGAAGCAACTACCAAGGACGAAGTTCTAGGAGAATATGCTTTATGAAACCAAATGTTTTATGGATCTATGGTGAGGACCTGTATCCAGACCTGGCTTGCTACGGAACCCAAACGGTTCAAACCCCTGTACTGGATCATTTTGCCTCTGAGGGAGTTTTATATACCAACGCTTATGTGACTTGCCCTGTCTGCTCTCCCAGCCGTTCAGCCATGATTACGGGGCGTTACCAAACCAGTTTTGGTGCACATAACCACCGTAGCTGCCGGCATAAACCACTTGATGAGAATATTAGACTCGTTACCGACTATTATAGGGAGGCGGGTTATTTCACCTGCAATAGTAGTGGTCCACCTCACGAACGACCAGGTAAAACCGATTTCAATTTTCTTCGAACAGACCCATTTGATGGTGTTCACTGGTCGGAAAGACAAGCTGATCAACCATTCTACGCCCAGGTCAATATTACGGATACTCACCGTGATTTTAGCCCTGATCCGGAAAACCCCATCAATCCAGAGGAAGTTGATCTACCGCCGTATTATCCAGATCATCCCTTAATTCGGAAGGACTGGGCAATGTGGTTGGAAAGTATTCAGGTGTTTGATCGTAAGGTGGGGCAGGTTCTGCATCACTTGGAAGAAGACGGACTGAGAAATAATACAATCGTTTTTATTATTAGTGATCATGGTCGTGCCCATATTCGGGACAAGCAGTTTTTGTATGATGGAGGTATTCGTATTCCTTGCATCGTTCGTTGGCCGGGCAAAATTGATGCGGGTTCTATTTGCGATGATTTGGTTAGTGGGATTGACTTTGCGCCGACATCTCTTTCCTTATGTGGATTGGATATGCCGGAAGGAATGGAGGGTAATGTTTTTTTGGGAAAAGATGCGAAAGAAAGAGAGTATATCGTTTCAGCTAGGGACCGGTGCGATGGCACCATGGATCGCATTCGGTGTGTGAGGACAAAGACACAGAAATATATACGTAATTACCATCCGGACCGTCCATATATGCAATTCAACGGTTACAAGAAACAGCAGTATCCATTGTGGACACTAGCACCTTTTCTAAATAGAACTGGCTTGCTGTCGGATGCTCAGCAAAAATTTTTAGCACCGTGTCGCCCTTACGAAGAGTTTTATGCCCTGACTCTGGATCCATATGAAATGGATAACCGAGCAACTGATACCAAGATTCAAAAGGATTTTGCTTATCTTTCTGACCTTTTAGACTCCTGGATTGATAATTACGGAGATCAGGGAACTATACCAGAAAATCCAGCAGTAGTTGCTGAAGAAGCGGAAAAAATGCACACTTCACATATTAAACGCATGGAGGCAAAGGGATTAAGTGCAGATGTGAGTGACGAAGAATTCATAGCCTGGTGGGAGTCCCAATTGCTGGATGAATCGAGGTAAAGCGTTCGTCTTCACGATATAGTTTTAGTAAATCATTCAAAAGGGGCCATCAGATGGATAATACCCATTTGCTCAGCGATGGCAAACGGTTAAATCAAAGGTGTGGGGAATGCCGATAAAGGCGCGAGGATCGGGGATATGAAGCGTTCATTTGTGTGCTATTTATATTTATAGGAATAAATTTAATTCTTGGCGAGGAGTAGATAATACTATGAACGACGACAGTATAAACCATAGTAATCCATTACCAGAATCTGAGGGGAAAATGAGCATAGGAACTGCCGTTCTTCTAACAATAATCACTTGTGGCATCTATGGAATCATTTGGCAATATAAACAAATGAAAATTCTCAATTCTTGGTTAAACAGACAAGAATATGCTTTCGGTAAATGGCTCTTACTATCCATTATAACGTGCGGTATTTATGGGGTGTATAACGAGTATAGAATGGCGAGAGGCATTGCCGAAATTCAGGAGCAGAATAAATTCCTTGTTAATGACGTTGCTACAATATGCTTTATTCTGACACTAATTGGTTTGAGTATAGTGTCAATGGCAATTCAGCAAACTGAGATAAACAAGTTTTATGTAAAAATAGATACACGATAATTGAATGTCTGACAACCGATTCAACTCTAACAGGTAGGCGATTTCCTTAGAACTAGTTTTTCAACAGGAGAAGAAGGAAGAAAGAAATGAGGAACCTAATAGCAAGTTTGACAATCGTGTGTTTGGCCCTGTGTCTATGTGCCATTCCACAGGCGGCCGAGGACAGGTCTTTGGTCTTATACTTTGATTTCGAAGACGGAGTAGGCAAAACGGTAAAAGATCGCTCCGATTACGGCAACGACGGAAAAATCGAAGGCAAAGCCAAATGGGTAGATGGAAATTTTGGCAAAGGATTGGAATTTGATGGCAGTTCCTTTATCGTTGTGCCTGATGCCGATGAGTTCCATATTACGGATAAATTGACCTTGGCATGCTGGGCTAAGGTTCATAAAGTGGTTGGTGCCTACAATTTTCTGGTTTGCCGTTGGAATTGGGCCGGAGGTAACCACAGGTGTTACGAGACATATCTCAATGCCGGTGTGCCGGCATTTGTAGTTTCATCTGATGGGGCAGACGCAGGTGCCACCAGCTTTGTCTCGCCAGATAAGGCCAAGCTTGATACGTGGGTAAACATCGTAGGCGTCTTTGACGGCTCAAAAGTTATGACTTACGTCGATGGCAAGAAAATGGGGTCGGCAAACCATAAAGGCGAGATCGTTGATGTTGAGACCTCGGTAATTATCGGAGACAACAACAAAGGTGGGGATGTTAACTTTCGTTTTTACGGCGTTATGGATGAAGTTGCCATATACAACCGTGATTTGAGCCAGGATGAGATAAATAAAAAGATGGTCAAGGGCCACCTATTAGCTGTGGCAGATCCCGACGGTAAATTATCAACGACTTGGGGTAACATCAAATTCCAATAAGGTATTTGATTTGGTTCGAGATTGGTGTATATGGGAAATCATGTCTGGCGAGCAGGCTTGATTACAATAAACGTCGCAAGCGGATAATGGGGCAAGTTATGAGTAAATCCAGACAGGACGGGGCAGGTATTTTAGGACGACATATTGATCAGTATCGGAAAGAAGGATTTTGTCATCTGGAAGGATTGATTCCTCCCGAACTGATAGAAGCAACCCGACAGCGGGTGCTAGAAATTATCGATCAACCGCCGGATTGGCATCGGAAACGTTTTTTTGTACTCGATCCAGCGGAATATCGGTCGACTTCCGATGATCCGTTGGCCATTAGTATTCAACGACCTAGCCTCGAGGAACCGACATTCGCCGCACTATCGGAACACCTTAACCTCAGTCAAGCTATGGCGAAACTGCTCGGTGGTCAGGTAGAACTATATACGGATCAGATTGGTATTAAGCACGGATGGGACCAGACTGAGCAGGGAGGACGCAGTTATTTCCACCAAGATTCCTGGTATTGGAAGATCGCTCCAGAATTAGGATGTAATTGCTGGATACCGATGCAGACAGTGGGTAAGGACAATATCGCTTTGTCGGTGATGCCAGGCAGTCATACTGGTTGGCGGCTGACGCCACACGAATCCTATTTTGATGATCCTCCCTATTTTGGATGGTCTTCTCGAGATGGGTATTTTGCCTTCAAGCGTCACCGCGTTCCCTTAGACCAGATCGACTACAGCAGAGAGGTGCTGGTGGAAATGGCCCCTGGCGATGGACTCTTCTTTTCCAATTATACGTGGCATCGAAGTGAACCGAATCGAACTGACGAGACCATGTTATTCTACGCTATCGCATATCAACTGCAGGGGGTTAGTCCGTGACAGCGTCAAAGTTGTAGTGCCCAAAGGTAAGTCTCAAGGTACGCATATCGGTCGATTGGCAGGGGTGCGAGCCGGTGGAAGTTTTGATATTAGGACTAAATCTGGAATGGTAAAGAGCAACTACAAGTACTGTGAAGTAATCCAACATGCCGACGGCTATAACTACGCTGTCGGTGATGCTGTCAGTTTATAAAGTGGAGGCAACCTAGGGGCACCCCACTTTTTCAGCGATCGGCAAACGGTTAAATCAAAGGTGCGGGAAATGCCGGTAAAGGCACGAGGATTGGGTATATGAAGATGTTTGGTATCTATGTTGGGGTTTCTATTGGGTGGTTGTGGTAAAGATGTCTGGGGTATGTAACGAAGTGGAAGCAAGCTTACCCTTATCAGGG
>Ga0257112_10000712_pt1 | contig 13049 bp, 13 predicted proteins | sample LP_taG_5_FD_191565 | JGI IMG/M metagenome (GOLD analysis project Ga0257112, IMG submission 191565) | Marine microbial communities from Northeast Subartic Pacific Ocean, Canada - LP_J_2015_P26_1000m | ecosystem: Environmental > Aquatic > Marine > Oceanic | place: Canada: Northeast Subartic...
GAAAAATTAGATGTTAAAAATGTAAACTTTCTTTTAGAAAATATGCCTCCATATGCATGGTTTTTTGGTGGTAGATGGAATTGTAATATTTTTCTTAGTGCTGATGATATGGTAGAATATTGCCAAGCAACAAACAAAAATGTTTGTTTTGATTTATGTCATTCACATCTATATTGTAATAAAAACAATCTATCTGTTGTTAATGAGTTATTAAAAATTGAGAAATATGTAGAGCATTTTCATTTATCAGACGCTGGTGGAGTAGATGGAGAGGGCTTACAATTTGGAGAGGGAGATCTTCCATTTGAAAAAATCATTCCTATATTGAATAAATTTCAACAGAAAAGTTTTGCAGTAGAAGTATGGAAAGGACATGAGCAAACTGGCAAAGGTTTCAAAGAATTTTTAGATAAGGTAAAGCAATCAGGTTTAATCGTATCATGAAAAATGCTTTAATTTTTGGAGTAACTGGCCAGGATGGTGCATATCTATCAAAATTTCTGCTAGACAAGGGATACAATGTTTCTGGAACTTTTAGAAGAACTAGCCACAAATGTTTTGAAAGTTTGGATCAATTTCAAATATTTGATCGGGTTAATAGAATTAAAGCAGATGTTACTGATCCTTCCTCAATACAATCAGCAATTCGTCAATCTCAACCTGACGAAATTTATAATTTAGCTGCACAATCATTTGTAGGTGCATCATTTCAGCAACCAATCTTAACTGCTGATATTACAGCAATTGGAACGTTAAGAGTTCTTGATGCATTAAAAGAAAATGCATCTGACGCAAAATTTTACCAAGCGTCTGCGAGTGAAATGTTTGGAAATTCTCCTGGAATAAAGGATGAAAATTCAGGTTTTAAGCCACGCAGTCCCTATGGCGCAGCAAAAGTTTTTGCTCACCAGATATCCAATCATTATAGAGAGGCATACAATATTTTTGCTTGTTGTGGAATTTTATTTAATCACGAGTCATCCTTTAGAGGTATAGAATTTGTTACAAGAAGAATATCTTGGAATTTAGCAAGAATAAAATTCAAAAAAATTGAAAAATTTACTCTTGGTAATATTCATGCGAGAAGAGATTGGGGTTTTGCAGGTGATTACGTGGAATCTATGTGGTTAATGTTACAACAAGATAAACCAGACGATTATGTTATTGCTACAGGAGAATCTCACTCTGTTGAAGAGTTTTTAACACTGGCATCTGAATATGCTGGACTAGGAGATTGGCATAATTTTGTGGAAATTGATGAATCTAATATGAGACCTACTGATATAGATGAATTAATCGGTGATTCTTCTAAGGCAAGAGAACAACTAGGTTGGAAACCTAAAATGAAATTTAACGATATAGTAAAACATATGGTGGAATATGATATGAATTATTTTAAATTAAGAATAGAACAATTTGGAAATTAAACTCAATTTTATTTCTGTTTTTTAAGCATTTTTCCTACCAACTCGAAATCTTCACGAGTGTCTATATCAATAGAAATTTCCTCTGGCATTTCATATAGTCCTATATTTCCAGAGATTCTACACTGACTTTTACAAAAAGAAGAAAATTTAGTTATGTAAATAGCCCCATTTTCAATATATTGATTATTAAATTCCTGTCTCATTGGTCTAGCGTAGGGATTATAATTCACAGGAAGAAGTTTGTGATTTTTAGTTTTCCATAGAAAATGATGTGATTTGTAACCACTTAACACTGAATCAAGATGACTTTTCAAAAAAAATCGTATCGCTCCATCAATATGCTTAACATTTCTTAATGGAGACGTATTTTGAAGTAATACAATTACATCCGGTGTGTAATTCTCTTTTGATTTGAGATAATTCAAACAATGTTTTATTGATGATTCTGTGGTTGATTTATCAGTTGAGATATTCCTAGGTCTAGTAATTATTTCCGCACCTAATTTTTGTGCTCTATTAAGAATTTTTGAATGATCACTAGAAACAAATGTTCTTTTGATAAATTTAGATTTTAAAGAAGCGTTAATTGAATAATCAAGTAAGGATTTACCACATAAAATTTTCAAATTTTTTAGTGGAATACCTTTTGATCCACCCCTAGCAGGAATGATTGAAATAATATTCACAAGAAAATTTAGTAACTACATAGTTATCAACTTGTCTAGGAAATTATAATTTATCTTTATTCTGGTTTTTTGATATCAATAAGTTGTGAGCCGTTATAATTGCCACACATATGATTAATACATTTTTTGCACCATGGATTTTCTCCATAGTCACCTCGTTTGTGCATATCACGCAAATCACACATCTCCTTTGAGTTCCAAAGTTCATGTATAGTATGATCTTTTAGATTACCAAGTGACAATTCTTTACTAAAAAATGCACAGCAAGGACAAACTTCTCCACTACTTCGCACTAAAACTCGCTGCCATGGTTGCTGACAATTATAACCAGATTCTTTTATGTTTTTTCTAAAAACAGATTCTGACGATAAATATTCCGAATAATTTGTATCTAGATCTGGTGGTTGAAAATCTTGTATAACGAAAAAATCTACCTTATCAATCCACTTTTCAATAAATGCTTCTTCTTCATGTTCATTAAATTTTGTTTTACAAAAATTAACACCCACTACAGGTAAATCACACTTTTCTTGTTTTTTTATTTCAAGGAATCGTTCTATATTTTTCATAGTTGTTTCATATTTTGCACCCAGTCTTACTTTTTCAAAAGTCTCTTTAGTTGCAGCATCCAAACTAAAGCGAAGCCGTGTGATTCCAGATTTTAAAACTTTTCTTGCACGTTCTTCAGAGAGTAATGTTCCATTTGTATTCAACATAATATCAATAAAACCATGATCTGCTGCAAATCTTATGTAATCTTCAAGATTTGGATCTAGAAATGGCTCATTAGTCCCTTGTGGTTCCATAGATGGGCAATGATATTTTTCACCTTCAAGTATTATTTTTCGATATAGATTCGGATCCATTTTTTCCGATGAGATATACTTTGTATAAGCCTCGGGTTGACCAATTGGGCATGATGGACATCTCAAATTACAAATCTGACTAGTTTCTAAATGTAGAAATAGCGGAAAATCAGTTTCTAATTCAAATCTATTTGCGGCATTCCATTTTTCTCTATACTCTTCAAATCTTTTACCGATGATTGAGGCTAGTTTAGAATTAATATCCCCTTCAGATGCAAACCATCTTACTTTTGAATCTGTTGCATACATTTCATTAGCTGACATAGATATGCAGTTTTAGCCAGATTATAAAAAACATGCTACATTTTCTTTCTTAATTTTATATCTCCTTTAATTCTTGCTTTATGGGATTTGCACTCCACCCTGTTTCAGGTGAATATTTCTCTAAATAGATTTGAACAGCTCTTCTTTCAACATCTTTCGTTACGTATCTAACGCCATGTCCTGCCTTAGGTCCATCATGGAAGATTAGCACACTATTATCCAGATTATATGGTTCGAAGACCATTTTTGATTCATCCTCTTCTGGTGTCACATATGTTCCTCCAGGATCTCCCTTTTTCCAGTTTTTCGTAAAATAAACCATTAAAATCAGAGTACTAGGTCCAACATTATGAATATGTGGTAGTTGATATCCTCCACGTGTTAAAAGCATAAAAGTAAAATCTTTCACTCGATTAACAGGAACTCCAGAAAACTTTCTAATATTAGATAAGAATTCATCAGAAAACAAATAGTGATAAAACTCATTCCATGATTCACTAAAATTGGGATCTTTTAGATCAGTTGCAACATCATTAGTCTTTTTTCCCCCAAACCATTTTCTATAAGTTGATTTATCATTCGAGGATTCAAAATGCCAACTGTCATCTTTTTTTGGATAAGTTTCATACAATTTTTCATAGAAATCTCTCGCAAAGAATTCCTCAAGAAATGCCCATTTAGTGGGTTTTTGCGCTTGAAAAATACTAGTTTGAGAAAAAACATTCTCCCAGTTAATGATTTTTGGATTTTCAGCAGTCATTTTAATTCATCTTGTGATTTAAGATCACGCTCAGTAATTTTAAAGATGATTGCTGTGAGATATCGTTTATAAAAATTTTTTATTAATGGTGACAGGAATTTTGCTTTAAGTGACAATTTTAGTTCAGCATCAAATTCAACTTGGCTTCCTTTATCATTTTTAGTGCATGTTATCTTAATTACACTGCCTTTTGCAGGTCCCTCTAGTATTTCTGTGGATAACTCTTTATCCGATATTATTTTATGGAGTGATTTCTGAACAAATGGTTTCTTTATTAAAGTAGAAAAGATGATCGTCTCTTCTGTGATAATCTCATTATTTTCCTTATTCAGTATTTTAACTTCTTTTATTTGATCAGGAAAAAAATTTTTGTAGGACTCAAAATCAATTATGTAATTCATTAATTTTTCAGGTTCAACTGATGAATCCATTATAAACTGTAAATTCTTCATGATAATTCTCGTAAATATTACTTTTAAATATCCATCGTATGAATTTCCATCTCTCCTTCAATGTTGGATTTTTTTAATATATTCATCTGCTAACATGTCAAAAGATGGTTCATATTTTTTAAGAAATTCTTTAACTTCCTTCTCATTAATTTCAACATTTAATAAATTTCCATCATGGAAAAAATAGTTATGATAGTCTGATTCAAATCCAAATAAATCCCAATCAATGGAATTAGATTCAAGAAAGTTCAAGAATTTATCTACATCAGATGCATTAACATTAGTTTGTAATGATTTTCGAATAGTTGCAGGTAGTTCCTCGATAGATTCTAGCTTATACACAGATGGTAAAATGGAATAAAAAAAGTCAGAAAAAATTATGGCTGGTTTTTGGTGTATCGCCGCCTCTAGCCCAGCTGCACCATGTATTGTAATTACTAGTGAACACTTTTTCAAAATATCTGCTGACTTAACAGAATGGTGGATGAATTCAACATTGGGAATAGATAAAATTTCTTTATAAAAAGAAATATCTCTCCATTCCCTTGTAACTTGTGCTGGGTGTTCTTTTACTAGAAGTCTGTAATCAATAGGTAAAGATTTTGATATATGTTTGATAGTTTCTATTTGATTTGTATTAAATGGAGAAGCGATTAGCAACTCTCGTTCAGGTGTTTGATGCAATGGAAAATATACAAAGTGTTTACTATCTACCGTCTTTGAAAAATTCTTATCCATGAAATCACTACGAATTTTTTTCTTAGTAATGCCACCAACATAATTGGATAGAGCCTTAGGTTTTGTATGTCCATAATAACCATAGTTATTTTCAGTTATATTTTTTGAAAGAAGGAAATCAATGCCTGCATTAATCTTTGGAATTTTTGATTTTCTGAGTGAATATGCTTGATCATCAGTTTGTTTTCTAAGTTCAAATTTCTTCCAATATTTCTCAAGTTCTTCAAAATTTCTGTTGGATGATTCTAACTCTTCTATAATTCTTTTATCATCAAGAATATTTGGTTCCTCTGATATAATACATCTATTAGCAAAAACTGATGCACCAAAAATTAATGGCTTTACACCTGACACTTTACACATTTGATGAAAAAGCTCATGATGATGAAACGTACTTTTAAAAGATATTAGAAATTTGGGTTTAACTTCTTCTATAATTTTTTCAAATAATTTACATTCATCTTCTAAAATTGAAAGAATCTCTTCTGCTGAAAACTTGTAGAATTCATTATATTCGTTGAATAGCCTTTCATTCAGAGCAAGAAGCCAAAGATTGATGTTGTATTTTTCTTCAAAGGAAGTAAGAAATTCAATATCTACTTCCTTTCGTGGTTTAGATATCTCGTCGTGAAAAAACCAAATTTTCTTGAAATCGACTAATTTTTGGTTTCGATAAAATGGTTTTTGTCTATCTGGAATATCCAAAATTTCATAGAATTCACCATTAATTTTTTTTTGTAACGAATTGGCCAATAAAAAAGAAAAAAATTCTCCCTGATTCCAGAAAATTATTTTATCGGTTGTCATATCTGATGAATTCATATAATCTCAATAAATCTTATACATTTCTAGTAAATTATTACTTGAAAAAAACAATTAATTCATACCTTTGTTGCATAAATATTTCCAGCAATTCTATTTGAAAGTCTACTAAGATCTACATGTCGAAAAATTGAACACTTAAACCCATTTCTTTTCAAAAGATTCAATAAATCATCGAGTTTGAATTTTTTATTCCATATAGTATATTCCAATTTTATTCTGTCAATATCTTTTAAATCTTCATCTGTGAGATAGAATTCACATTCTTTACAATCCATTTTAAGTAAATCGATGTGGTTAATACTAAATTTTTTTCTAGCAGTTTGCAATTTGTAACCATCTACTAATTCATGTTTAAAATTTTTATCTTGACTGTTAGAAACAAATGATGCACTAAATGATCCAGTTTCATCATCATCTGATACATAAAATTTCAGTTGTTCGTCTTTGCCGATTGCAGCATTAATAGGAATAATTTTTTTAGAAAGATTTGGATTGAGAGCAAGATTTTTTTGAAAAAATTCAAAATGTTTTTTTAAAGGCTCAAATGCAAATACTTTTGCACCCATATTAGCAAAATATAATGGTGTATCACCACATTCAGCGCCAACATCTACTACAACCTTACCATTCCAGTCAATGTTAGGATTTATTGAATGGATTTCTCTGATAAAAGTCTCAATAATCGTGTTTCCAGGATGAATTGAATCTAGAAAAAATCTAATTCCGCTTGATGTGGTAATTACTTTTTTATTATTTTCAGTGTTTATTGTGTATGTTTGCTTACGAATATCTGATAACGTACCATTGTTTACAAAATTTGCGCAATGCCTACTTCCAAAGTGAAGTAGTTCCAATAAATTGGTATCCTCAAAAGACAATTCGTTCAACGAAACCCTAAATCTATTATTTTCATCAAATGAAAATTCTAAATTTCCCAACGGATCTAATGAATAAGAAATTGAATAGGTCAGACATGCAAGTAAATCTCGTAGCGAATCAAATTTAGTTCTAGGAATTTGAATGGTTGTATTTTTTATTTTAACATTATATTGAGACTTTCCAAACAAAATAGAGCATATTAGTGAGATTTTGTTTTCTACTGCTGAAATGAAAGGTAAGATAAAATACACTAATCCTAAATTCTCTTTAAACGTCAAATTTTCCTCCCTGATTCCAGAAAATTATTTTATCGGTTGTCATATCTGATGAATTCATATAATCTCAATAAATCTTATACATTTCTAGTAAATTATTACTTTAAAAAACAATAAACATGTTGAGCTATGTTATATCCATTTTTTTTAAGTAATTCATTTTTCCTTTTATCGTTTACCTTCACATTTTCATCTTTTTTACCTTCAAACTCAAATGTAAAATGAATTAATTCAAACCCATTTTTTTTATAAAAATCAATCATTTTCTTATTTCGAGGATTAAGATTTGCAAAGTATTTTTTTCTTGTAAATTTTGTTATAATTTCTTGAAGAATTTTTTTACGTATAGCCATTTTGTAATCTCTTACACTTTTTTTTATCCAAATGGCAATTTCATTATTTTTTGATAAATATGCAGAACCAATTATTTTATCTCTATATTCTATTAAAACCCATTTTGAATATGGTTTGGATTTGATAAATTTCACATGAGTAGAATAGCTAGGAAGTTTTTTATGGGAAATATTTTCATGTGGTTTTCGTTCTGCTAATAAATTGTACAAAAATTTGTAATGCTTGGATGATATTTGAATTAATTTTATTGAAATCATTTTATCTCATTGAAGAAGAAAGTTTCTTAATTAAATGAATTTGTATGCATTGTCTAACTCACTAAGAATTAAATCTAGAATGGATAGATTGGGTAAAAAGCTATTTCCTTTCTGCTTGTATATTGGGTGTGTATAATCATGGTAGATTATTTTTATCCCAGCATCTTCAAAACTGTCTCTATAATCTTCCAAATAATCCTTTGAACCAATAGTTGAAAGATATTCTTTAGCGTTCAATTCTTTACAAATATTCAGAACAAGATCTCCCTTTTTTCCTAGAGCTAATAAATTTGAAGCCCTTATCAATTTAGTTTTAATTCCAAGATATTCACAACATTTTGTGATTGATTCAATGTTAAAATCTACAAGATCATTCCACTCCCTATTATAAATTTCAGTTAAAAATTTAATTTGTTGAAAATTTTTTGAATAATTATTTTTTAGTGTCTTAACATGTTTTTGTTTCCAATCCTTAGAATTATCAATAATGACATCTTTGATTAAGGTTCTAGTCGTTACCGCTTTTGTTGGCACAGACATCCATACTTCGGAATCATTATGTTTTGAACTATTTTTTATTCGATTTCTCATTTGCCAGCTATGTTTTTCAAATTTTACGTTATCTAAAAAAACGAATACTTTTGAAGTTTTAATTATGTTATAATATCCAATCCAAGGAAAAAATGTAGGCTGAGATATTCCAACAATCATGATAAATTGAAATTTATATGGTATATGAAACTTAATTACAAATCATCTTTTGTATCAGTAATCTTTTCAAACAAGTACAGAAAATAAATCAGTTGTATGAAAAATTTCCAAATAATTGCTGAAATAGGTTCCAACTGGAATGGAAATGAAAAAATTGGAAAAAAGATGATTAAAGCAGCTAAATTAGCTGGAGCGGATTACGTAAAATTCCAAATGTGGAAAGCGGCAGATCTTTGGAAAAAATCAGAGCCATTCTGGAACGATTTCAAAAGATCAGAAATGACACCTGAAATAGCAAAGAAATTCAAAAAATATTCAGATGAACAAAAAATAAAATTTTTTTGTAGTGTATTTAACCCAGAAGCAGTTGAAACATTAGAAAATCTCAATGTAAAATTGTATAAAATTGCATCATGGACTGCATCCATGAAGCATAAAAAATCAAAAAGTACATTAGAAAGTATTGCTCAAACAAAAAAACCTGTTATTATTAGTACGGGAATGAATGCTAATGCTGATAAACTAAAGCATATTTTTAGAAAAAATAAAAAATATTTTCTATACTGTGTGGCAAGATATCCAACAAAAATGAACCAAGTAAATTTTACCACAATGAAAAAATTTGATGGGTTCTCAGATCACACAGAGGGATTTTTAGCGCCTATTATGTTTGCATCAAATTTTCGAAATTCAAAAAAAACTTTATTCTATGAAAAACATGTATCTATAACTGAATCCAAGGGTCCTGACAAATCATTTGCTATGTCAATGAATGATTTTGGACAATTAATATCAGAATTTAACAAAATAAAACATCTTTAACATTAATCATAATTGTATTTTAAGTAGCATCGTTAAAAAACAGCAAAAATAAGTGGTGAATGTTTGAAAAACAAACACGTTGTTGTGATAATTCAGGCTAGAACTGATTCCAGAAGGCTTCCCAAAAAAGTGCTGTCTACAATAAAAGGAAAACCGTTACTTTGGCATGTTATTGATCGAACCAAACATTTTGGTTGTGACGACATAGTTGTAGCTACTACAAAGAGGAAGATTGATGATGAGATTGTAAGCATATCAAAGGCATCCGGCGTAAAATTTTTCAGAGGTAAAAAAGATGATGTGTTAGATCGCTATTATCAGGCGGCAATAAAATTTAATGCGGGAATTATTGTCCGTATTACAGCAGATTGTCCACTGATAGATCCCAAGATAGGGCAGATGGTTCTTAAAAAGTTCCAAAAAGGAAGCTATGATTATGTGGCAACGGATGACGAAACCTATCCAAAAGGTATTGATGTTGAATGCTTTAGTTTTAATTCTATAAAAAAATCTTGGCTACATGCTAAGCTTAAGTCAGACAGAGAACACGTGACATCATTCATTTGGAGAAATACTAGAAAATTCAAAACAGGCAAGTTGTATTACAAATCTAATTTTACTAAACCGGTTAGATTAGTTGTTGATCATAAGAATGATCTTGAACTTGTAAGAAAAATTTATGCTAATCTGTATAAAAAGAATAAAATTTTCTTTCTAGACGATGTTATACGATTAGTAAAAGCAAAACCAGAATTGTTGGAGATGAATACAGGACATGATCCAGATGATGGTTATCTTTATTCATTAAAAAATGATTAATATTTTACAATTTTCTACTTTCAATCTTCCTTTAATTCAAGTTAGCTCTGTTGAAAATTCTAATAATTTCTGTGAAGCACTGCCTTGATTTGAGAGATAATCGTCAGCAAATTTTTTTCCCTTGTTTATGATGTCACGCCTAAATTCAAGATCTTCTAGTAAATGATTAAAATTAATTTCAAAATTTCTGGATTCTGTTCTAATACAGGATTGAGATTTAAAAAATGAAGAATTATCTTCGCCCATATTATAATCCCTGACAGAAACCGAAATGACAGGTTTACCAGAGATTTGTGCTTCCAAGATCACTGTTGAGATATCAATTGTCACCAACATATCACAGGCTTTAATTAAATTTGAAATATTACCTGATTTTACTACCTGAATTTTTGGATCAATTTTTTTCACAAATTCAGTGATATCTACCTCGTGTGGATTAGGATGCAATTTAATTACTAATTCCTTTTTTGAGTTTGACACCGTTTCACAAATTATTCTAATTGTTTCTAGATATTTTTCCATTGTTTTGATTTCAAGATCTATAACTGATCCATCACTGCTAGGAGATTGAGCAGCAACTAAAACAAATCCTGTTTTTTCAAACGATGTTTGATCATATTCTTCAAATAATTCATCAAAATATGGACTACCTATAACTTGGATTTTTTTTGATGGGATTTTACACTCCTCTAAATATTTTTTAAAGACTGGTCCCCAAACAGCAATTTTATCCGAATAATGAGGAATGACGCCCAAAAACTGATTAAATTCGAAAGATGCCTTGTCATCATAATAAAGGCCATGCTGAAGTAAAATTACTGGAGTTTGGAATTTTTTCGCCACATTAATTAAAATTTGTTCTTGAAAACCCATCTCTGATAAAACAACAAGAGCAGATGGGGTAAACTTTTCAAATAATTTTTTAGCAAACACTATTTCAGTTAAAGCATTTTCAAATCTGTCTTTACATAGTTGGATAAAATCATATCTTATAATTTGCCAAAAAGAAACCCCACTTATTGAAAAAAATGATTTAAGAAAATCTTCCTGGTTTAACAATGATTTGACAAAACTATCACCCAATTCATTGTTTTTTTTAATAGAATTTAATAAAGTTCTATTTTCTAAAAGATTTTCTGAAATAATTGTACACCCTGATTTTTTAAGAATAGATAATGATGATAAGTTCCAAATTGCTGGTCTTCGTCTATTGTATAATAAAATATTTGAAGTTGCTCGGAATTCAGGCGAAAATATTCTATTATATCTTAAGGGATCTAATTCAGTAAATAAAATATTTTTTTTCGTTGCATCAATTATTTGGTTTTTTTTACTCCCCATAATTTTTTCGGATAGTTTTTTGAGAAAATTATAACGTTTTTTGGAAAGTTTAATTGTAAAATCTTTTCCTCCAATGGCAAATCTATTACTAAAAATATCCAAGGAAAGGTTAGTGTACATATGTGGTTTTTTACCCTTTAATGAAATAATAGATTGAGAAAATTGTTTAATCATTTCATAGTGAGCAGGAGACACAAAAAATTTGGCGTTAGAGTATTTTTTGACTATCTGAATAATTTCAAAAAACTTCTTTATGATAGGTAAAGAAAAAACATAAAAATCAATATAGAATAATTCTCCTAAATTTATACCGTCATAAGTTACAGAGTCTGAAATTTTAGTCTCAAACCATTTTGCAAGTCGAAGCGATTCCTTATGTAGAAAATGAATATCTTTTTCGCCTAAAAATGAATCAGAAATTTCGTGTGGGATTTTTTCTCTAGATAAAATCTCATGTGATTTGTAATCAAAAGTAATTATAATTTGCTGATTTTTTGAAAGGGATTTTTTTAGATCTTTTAGATCAGTGCCCGAATCAAACAAAACAATATTTTGTTCTTTTTGTGATGAACTCATTTTATATCATGAAAATTTTAGTGCATTTCTTGCTACAGGCAACGATCTATTTCTTCCATTTCTTCCAATCATAATCGTCAAATGAGACGTTTTTCATTTCATTATCATTAGGTCGCCATGCGATATCTGCTAATGCCAAAATCCTAGAGATTTTATCAGATAGATTGAGGTGTGCAGAAGGTGTGTTTTTTGGAACGTATGCCATAATGGGATTCTCATCGCTAGAAATAATTTCTTGGTAAATACCATCATCATTTTTTATAACAAAAACTACTTTTCCTTCTATACATACGAAATGGCTTTCTCTTCTTGTATGTATATGAGGGCCCTTAACCTCTTTTGGATTAATTGAGCTTACGTATACCATTTTTGGGTTATTTTTTATGATATTATCCCAATCACGCCAAATAACAGTCAAACTGCCATTAACATGTTGATCATGGATATCTTTCGTCTCATGTTTTTCTAGATTTATCCCATATTCTGAACCAGTCATGCTATGTCTGATTTTAGCCAGGAATTAAGTTTTGAATGTATCTACTAATTTATTTCTGATAACATTCTGAACAGTTCAACGTATGTAAAATAATCTGTGCTTGTCCTTTTAGTTTTAAAATTACGTAAAAGTATCTTTAACACACGAAATCGAAGTAGTATAATAAAATCTAAATCAGCCTGAAAATACTCATTCATGGTTTTTTTAATTAATTTTAAGGCTGGTACAGCCTTACCTGTACCACGTAAGTTTGAACGACATTCTTCTACACTATTACTTCCCTGGAATATCATACTTCCCGCAAGGGCTAAAAAATCAATGAGTGGGTTTCCTTTTTCCATAAATGCACCCCAATCTATAACATTTACAGATAAATTATCTTGATTCACTAGTATATTCCTAACTTGAAAATCACCATGGACAGCAGTCTTTTTTAATTTAATAGCACTAACATGTTGCTTATATTCATCCAGGCATTTATGGTAAGGCAAATTATGTATT
>Ga0257112_10000714_pt1 | contig 13035 bp, 10 predicted proteins | sample LP_taG_5_FD_191565 | JGI IMG/M metagenome (GOLD analysis project Ga0257112, IMG submission 191565) | Marine microbial communities from Northeast Subartic Pacific Ocean, Canada - LP_J_2015_P26_1000m | ecosystem: Environmental > Aquatic > Marine > Oceanic | place: Canada: Northeast Subartic...
AAAAACGTACGACCGCATGATGGACAAGAAATAAAATCTGCATTAAAAATTCTGGAGCGTGTGGACTGTAAAATAGAACGGGCTACAGGGATTTCATTTTCTGACGGTTCTGTAAGTGAAACTCTGATTGTGTCTCCAAAACCGTCGCAAAGCAAGGCGCCGATTCCCACTGCACTTTTTATACGTCCATCCAGTTCATTACCTGCTTCAGTAACTCCCAAATGCAGAGGATAATGCATGTTTTCATCATCCATTACTCGTACAAGCTGCCGATATGACTCAATCATCACCAGGGGATTAGAGGATTTCATGGACAGTACTGTATCCTCAAAATTATGCTTCCGGAGAATACGTAAAAATTCCATAGCAGATTCAACCATTCCTTCCGGCGAATCTCCAAAGCGGTTCATCAGTCGATCTGAGAGTGAACCGTGGTTTGTACCAATTCTCAGAGCGCATCCGTATTTTTTCAGGTTTTGTATCAGCGGAAGCAATTTTTCTTCAACACGTTCCAATTCTTCCTGATACTGCAGATCAGTATATTCGCGTACTTCAAATTTTTTCCGGTCGACATAATTGCCTGGATTAATGCGGACTTTTTCCACAAATTCACATACATTAACTGCCAATTGCGGATTAAAATGAATGTCCGCTACCAGGGGACGTTCGATTCCACGCTTCTTCATTTCAGTACGGATTGCGGGCAGACTGTCAATTGATTTTTGATTCGGGACTGTCAGGCGGATAATTTCACAATCCACTGCATCTAATCCTGCAATTTCTTCAATGCATGATTCAACATTAGTGGTGTCGGAGGTCAGCATTGACTGAATCCGAACAGGTTCAGAACCTCCAATCTTTATGGAACCGATTGAAACAGTGTTGGTATGACGTCTAGTGGGGAGCAATTTAGCTTATTGTGTTTTGGGTTTAAGTTTTTATTGAGTGTGAAAAAAATTCTGTACTCAACATAGTTTCATAGTCTGTCAAACACGGAGCCATGTCCAGGGAGAAACAGGCGTTCATAAAAGCGATTTGCGTATTGATCTGTCATGCCGGCAATATAGTCACAAACTATTCTATTTTGATCCCGAACACTTTTTGCCTCTTTCCATAAAATCTGAAAAGATGAAGGTAAAAGCATCTCAGCTTCAGATGAGAGTGTTTCAAACAGGGAAAGCACAACCTTACGTCCCCGATATGTTGCAGCTTGTACAGTATTTAGTTGGATGACATGACGCGAAACAGTTTCTTTCAGTGATTTGAGGAATTGCAGTGGTTCTTCCGGAAGAACTGCATTCCATCCCAGGAGGGGTTCTTCAAATTTTTCATTAAGTTTCAATTCTGCAGAAGTAATAAGTGCATGAACCAGTGCTCCAACAGCTTGTTTGCGGTTGTGCCCGGAGTTTTCACCATGTTTGAAAAGTTTTTTTTCAATTTGCAGAAGATTATTATCCTCTGCCCATTTTGGATCCAAATGTTTTGTGACTTCCTGCCAGTGGTCGCGAGTCAACAATCGCAAAACAACACCATCTTCAAAATCATGAACCCCATAAGCAATATCATCTGCCAAATTCAACAGTGAGGTATCCAGAGCTTTGTGGAACGAAAAACCATGATTTGATTGAGTAGGTAAAGTTTGCTCGCGGAAATGTTTTTGGTCTGAATCTGAAAGGGGTTCTAAAATCCAGTTAAGCACTTCCTGCTCTGTATCCAGATAACACTTTGGAGGTTGCCAAGCTTGTTGCTCATTTGTATTTTTAGAAGTGCCGGATACTTTCGGCAGTTTTTTTTGACGAAGTTTGGAATAGGGTACAGGATATTTTAGAACTCCCAGAAGGTTACGGCGCGTTAAATCTAATCCATACTCGGGTGTGTGTGATTCCAGTTTTGTGAGAATTCGCAATGTCTGTCCATTGCCTTCAAATCCTCCATAGTCGCACATTGCAAAATTGAGAGCAGTCTCTCCGCCGTGTCCAAAAGGTGGATGTCCCAAATCATGGGCCAATCCTGTCGTTTCTATCTGTTCAAGTCGGGGAAGCAGGTCTTTGAGTTCCGGATATCGCTTTACAAAATTAAGTACAAGACCTCGTCCAATTTGAGCTACTTCCATTGAATGTGTCAGACGTGTACGATGAAAATCTCCGTCTAACACTCCGAGTATTTGTGTTTTTGCCTGCAATCTTCGGAATGCTGAAGAATGAATTACCCGTGCTCTGTCTCGCTCATAATCCTCGCGGTGATCGTCTTTCCGTTGTACTCCGGAAGGAGCGCGACGTTCTTTCCATGGGTCCATTTAAACGTTTATATCCTGATGTGAGAATAATTTATGTTCGAAATTTTTTTTATTGACTATCATGGATTATAATGGATTTTAATTAGATTTTCACTGGATAAAAAGAAGATATAAAAACCGGATGCATGCTAATCAATTTTCGGTTAAGGAGAAAAGAAAGTTTGAACTCTTCAAATCACTTGATATATCCTTGAATTTGATTAGTATAAGTTGTTAAATCTTTATATTAAACTAAAATAACTGAGATAATCTTTTAGTAAAGGAGAACGGCATTTGAGTGAAGATAAACTAGAAGTCGAGGGGATTGTACTTGAATCCTCCAAAGGCATTTTTCGGGTAAAACTTGAAAATGATCATGTTGTTATTGGCCATTTGTCGGGAAAAATGAAAATGTATAAGATTCGTGTACTTCCCGGAGATACAGTCACAATAGAACTTTCCCCCTATGATCTGAAACGTGGAAGAATAGTGCGGCGGGAAAAAGTTGAGGTTTGAAAGAAATTTTATCTTTAAAGTTTTATTAATAATGATGGAAAGCAGGTTTGTTGGGTACTGTGGATAACTGGTTTCCCCAAGATTTAACGATTGATCTTGGATGAATATATTTGAACAAACGATCTGTGATTGGACCGCAAAGGTTCTAAACAACATTGATGATTCAAGAACTTGGGATACATCATCATTCAACGAATTAGTTGAGAAACCACCCAATCCTGATATGGGAGATTATGCACTCCCATGCTTTAGCTTTGCTAAAAGTTTGCGACGCCCCCCCTTTCAAATTGCTGTGGAACTGGCAGAGCAGCTTCAATCGTATATCTCACCGGAAACTCCTTTAATTTCAATCCAGGCAAAAGACTCCTATCTGAATTTTACTGTTTCTGCTGCTGTAATGGCTGAAGTAGTCTTACCTGATGTTTTCTGTGGAAAGTATTTCACAGAGCCCTCCAACATTTCCCGTGAACGGGTGATGATTGAATTTTCTCAACCAAATACACACAAAGGTTTTCATGTTGGACATATGCGTAATGTGGCGCTTGGAGATAGTTTGTGCCGTATCTTTTGTTACAACGGCTATGATGTAGTCGGAGCAAACTACATTGGTGACGTTGGAGCACATATCGCAAAATGTTTGTGGTTTCATAGTAATTACAACACTGAAACTCCTCCGGAAAAATTTCGTGGAGAGTGGTTAGGTGAACTTTACACGCATGCTGTAAAAAAACTGGATGAAGCAGAAGGTCAAGAGAAAATTAAGTTTCAGAAAGAAATCAGTCAAATTCAGCAAAAACTGGAAGCAAAAGACGAGCAATTCATTCAAGAATGGGAAAAAACGCGGGAATGGTCTTTGTTGGATTTTCAAGAAATATATGAGTGGCTGGATGTAAGTTTTGACCATATTTTCTATGAGTCCGAGGTTGATGAAGAAGGCAGGCAAATTGTAATTGAAGGAGAAAAAAAAGGGATATTTCAGTATTCAGAAGGTGCAATTGGGATTGATCTTGAGGAGGAAGAACTTGGTTTTTTTATGCTCCTGAAATCAGATGGGAACACCCTCTATTCCTCAAAAGACCTTGCACTTGCACAACACAAATTTGACCAGTTTGGAGTGAAGCGCTCAATTTATGTGGTTGGGGCTGAACAGACGCTGCATTTTAAACAAGTTTTTGCCACCCTCAAAAGAATGGGTTATGAGCAAGTCGACAAGTGTTTCCATTTGCCGTATGCACTTGTTATGCTTCCAGAAGGTAAAATGAGTTCTCGTGCAGGAAATGTGATTCTGTTTTCGCAGTTGCGCAAAGAAATCATTGAAAGTATCCAATCCAATCATCTGGGAGAACATCGGCAGGAATGGAGTAAGAAAGAACTTGAAGAAACGGCTCAAAAAATTGCAGTGGCAGCCATTAAATACGGTATGCTAAATCAAGACTCAAATAAGCAGATTGTGTTTTCAATGGACGACTGGCTGGTTTCTGAAGGAGATACCGGCACCTATCTGGTTTATGCCTACGTGCGAATCAGGAGCATTTGTCGGCAAATTTCGCGTGAAGTGGTCGCTGATGTGGACTTTTCACTATTAGCACATCCCAATGAAAAAAAGCTTTTACGACAGATGCTGGATTTCAATCGCACTGTATTTAAATCCGGTGAGCAATACCGTCCTTCCTTACTTGCCCGGATGCTCTATGAGTTTTCCAAAGATTTCAGCCGTGCCTACAACACATGTTCAGTAAAGCATGCTGAAACTGAAATGCTGCAAGCTGCCAGATTACTTTTATTTCACTGTGTTGCTGAAACTCTCCTGCAGGGTCTTCACCTCATTGGAATCTCACCACCAGAACGGATGTGACAAGATTGGAAATATTATTGGACTAAAGACTTTAGGATTCCAGGACCATTCAAGAAAACTATTTTGTGTGTCTTTTATGGTACTGGAACAAGATCCTACAATAAGATCATTTATGCTTAAATGGTTGTTTATTTTACTAATATCACTCATCCTCTCTACGGAATTATTTGCAGACTATTTTAAATGGGAGATTCTGGTTTCCGAAAATGGTTACGGAACTGAGAGCCACACTATCCCTGTTGATTCAGAAGGAAAAATCAAATCTGTAGCAAATTTGGCTGAGTGCAGGATGGCAAGTTTTTGGACCCGGATAGAATCTGAGTTGCTGCTGGAAGGAAAAACTTTAGTCTGTGTTTTTGAAGACAAAAGGCAATCCGTCAGTGTTGTTTGCAGAGACAATCACCTTAACCGAAAATACAACAGGGTCAAAGAGCTTTATCCAGTTGCAAAAGATGGATTTCGGATCAATCCGGAATTAGGCGCAGGTTCACCCTATTTTGAACTACGCTGCTATTTTTGAAGATCTGCAATTAGAGCAAAGCATTCAAAATGGACTGCACAGTTTCGAATGAACTCTTTGCGGCTTTTTTCATGGATGTAGAGGAAAGTTTGCGTCCATTTTCTCCAGCTAAATCACTAAGACAACGGACCACGATTGCAGGTATTCCAAATTGTTCTGCAACCTGAGCAATTGCTCCTCCTTCCATTTCAACGGCCTGCGCACCAAATTTTTCATACAACTCTTTCCTGGTTTCTTGACACTGAAGAAAAACATCTCCGGTCAGGATAGTACCCATCCGGACATCTGGAAGTGAGGTATTGATTTTTTCCTTTATCACCGGATCTAGAACAAATTCTGCTTTATTTTTCTGTAGCCCCATCGGTATTTCCCCTGCACGGTAAACTCGGATATTTCCGTCTTTCAGTGCACCGTAATCATACTGAATCAAAGACTCACCAATCAAAACTTCTCCAATTTCCATATCCGGATCAATACCTCCCGCGATTCCGGAAAAAATAAGCATTTCACACTTAAATTCCTGAATTAGAATCGTGGAAACCATCGCTGAATTGACTTTCCCTATCCCACATTCAACTACAATCAGCTCATGGAAAGAATGTTCGCTTTTGAAAAAAATTCTACCACCAACCTGCTGTCCAGAATTTGGTAGCAATTTAAAAAAATGTATTTCTTTGGGGATGGCGCAAAGGATTCCAATTTTCATCAAAGACACAAATATAATTGACTAAAAATATTTTTTACAAATGGCCGGGAATTCTCTTTTTTTGCACCACTCGTAAAACTTCCCGCTTCCAAGTGCACAGGATGTGGTACCAAAGAATAATAAAAGGATTACGATGCACAAACCTTTACTATGTCGTACTTGCAAAACTAGAGCATTGAAAAATTTGCGACATTTTGATTTTAGAACCATTTTCACCTTTCATCAGTTATCTCAAAAACCAACTGTGCAAAATCATTCGTCCCACCATCCTGCAGAATTTCATGAAGCCTTTTCCCCATTTCTCCCGGAACACGATTTTCCAAAAAACTATTCCACCACTCTAGACCAGTGGAGGCTAAATCTACCTGGGAAACTATTTCTGCAGCCTTGTATTTTTTGATAATCAAAGCATTATCTTCCTGATGTGTTCCCGGAAGTGGAATGAGAACAGTATCTTTTTGTAAAACAGCAAGTTCACCGAGAATCCCCATTCCTGCGCGTGTCAACACTATTTCACTCCTGGAAAGCAAGTCACCCATGCCTTCATGGATAGTTTCTATCTGGTGGTAATCCGGATGAGAAAAAGCGGAAGATTCTTGTTCCAAAGAATTATTCCATTTTGTTCCAGTGAGGTGTACAACTTGAAAATCAACAAGCCAATGTTTTATCAAGGGAAAGATGGCTTGATTCAAACCAACTGCTCCCTGACCGCCTCCAGTGATAAGTATAAGCGGGCGTTCCGGATGTAGACCAAAACGTTCATTTGCACGTTTTGCACTGGCAGAGTATATTTCCTGACGTACAACCGGGCCTATTTTTCGTTTCAAAGATATGGAAGGAAACTGACTGGCAGTACTATCAAAATAGAATACAAGCGCACTGCTGACTGGAGCCATCAAGCGGTTAGCCAGTCCGGAGCGCAAATCCATTTGCATAATCACATGAGGGATCCTTAAAAGCCAGGCGGCATAAGCTACCGGTACACTAACAAAACTTCCTGCAGAAACAATAACCTGTGGGCGGAAACGGATCAAATAAATCAAACCTGTTATTCCACCTCCGAGGATATACAAAGGATCGATAAAATTTCTCCAGTTCCAATAACGCCTGAGTTTCCCGGAAGGAATGGTGGAAAACGGTATCTCAGCTTGCTCTACCATTTTTCTTTCAGGACCAAATTTACTACCTAAGAATAGAAATTCGGAGTTCTTTTTTAGTCCTCGAATTTCCTGTGCCAAAGCCAACAGGGGTATGGTTGGACCACCAGAACCTCCCCCTGTGAATAAAACTCGAACAGTTTTATCACTCATAGCTTCCGTCTCTTTTCCTGTTAGTTGACACTTCCTTCCACAACTAGTGATTGAGCCTTCTTCAATTCTGCTTGAAGAATGCTGCTCAAACCTACTGCGTCATTGCAGAAAATCCATTCCACTCCACGGTTAATTTCTCGAAAAAGATTATTTTTAGACCTGGGATAACCAACTCCAATATTTTGTCCGCAGTCCAAATGTTGCTTTACTAATTTTCTGTGAAGTAACAGATAATGCCCACCAAGACCGGCATAGTTTTCATTTAACGAGATATTGCTTAATATTTTTTCGTTAAAAACCGCAACCAAAATTTTTGCTGAATTTTCGGTAAAAGTCACTATTTTCAACATTTCTGGAATCAGGCAGAGCAAATGAAAATCTTTTTGAGGTTTTAACTGAGAAAAAAGTTCTTTCAGTATCCTGTTTTGTTTTTCGGGTTGAGGATAATATTCTTCTTTGGCCTCCACCATTAAATGCAATTTCCCCCCGTAGCGCTGAAGTACTTCTTCCAGTGTTGGAATATGAGGGCAGATTCGATTTAGATCTTCCAGTTTTGTTTCTGAAATCCTGGTATTAGAACCGTACAATCTCATTAAATCCGGATCATGGGAAACAACTGGATACAAGTCTTTTGTCCAGCGAAAATCCAGTTCAATACCCCAAATCCCATCCGTTTCTAGCGCATGATCAAATGCAGTCAAAGTGTTTTCAAAAATTTCTTGGTTGTCATGCTGCCCGCGGTGAGAAATAATTTTACATTGCCCTAATTTTTCCAGAGTAGGAGTCTGTTGGGGTATGACAGCAAAGACCAAGTCACAAACCTGCATCAAGCGGGTTTCCAGCCAGGTTGGAAGTTCCATAATAAATTAGAGTGCTATTCTTTTATTTTTTTGTACACAAACCTCTAAATTTTCTATCCCACTAAACACTATCGGGAGATTCTTCCCAGATTTCCTTTACAAATTTTAATGGTCTCAACTTCTCAACTATTTTATGAAAAACTGGCCAGGAAACCGATTCAAGTTTTATGCGAATATCTGCCTCTTTATTTTTCTTAGCGGCGGTTTCGGAATTAATTATTGCTACACCTGCATCCTTTATTATTTTCGTTATTTGAAAAAGAATCCCTGTTCCATCAATCACTTGGAAATGAATAATGTGAGAACGAGTTATTTTTTTAGAGATTTTCCAAGCCACATCAATTGGAATTTTGTTTTGCTGCAGACGTTTATTTTTACGAGTTAATTTGGAGCAGTTTGTGACGTGTATTTCAATTTCATGATCATTACAGATAAAACCTGTGATTTTGTCTCCAGGAATTGGGAAACAACAACTAGCCAATCGGATTAAGGGGTTTTGAATATCATCGATCAAAAAAATGTTTTTGTCGCCACCAAATATATTCCCCCAAAATTCTGAACCTATCATCTCTTTTATACGACCAGTATGTTGATACTCAAGCAATTTATATTTTCTGAGAAACATTTTTAGAGGACGTTTTTGCAGTCCAATTTCCTGAAAAAATTTGTTTGCTGATATTTTTTCTGCTTTAAGTGCCTCTTTTACAGCCTTGGATTTGATCCATTTCTCTGTACCTTGCTCATCACCATAATTTCGCAATTTCCGATCCAATAATGTCCGCCCAGAATTTCTGGCACTGATTATTTTTTGTTGTTCCAAAGCACGTTTAATTTGGGCACGGCTCTTTGCAGTTTTGACTTGTTCAAGCCACTCTTCTCTCGGCTGAACTCCATGGTCTGTGAGAATCTGCAAAGCTTCCCCTGCAAACAACTGACGCTCACGAGGGACCCTTTTTTTTGTTGTTCCTACTGAAGAAGGATTTACCAGGGCACCAATGCAATGGTTTCCAAGTTCTGAATGAATCCCATAAGCAAAATCTAGCACAGTAGCACTTTTTGGAAAAACAAACATATCACCTTTCGGACTATAGACCTGTACCTGATCAGACTGTACATAGCTCATAACTTCGAGCATGCGAACGTCTTTATCACCAGCCAACTGATCAAGTTGATTGAGGTATATCCTGTAATAGTCAGCCAGATCAGTTGGACTTCCCTGCCAATGAGCCATGATTCCATCCTGATTTTTTTTCAGCATTTCTTCTGAAACGATCTCAATACATGTTTGTTCACCCTCAATTCTTAACTCTGTCTGGATTCCTTCATAACCATTCCAGAGAGGGTTGCTTATGTAATCTCTAATTTTCAAAGGAATTACATAAAAACTTGTATGAACTATTCCAAGTGCTTTAAAACAGTCCAAGCTGTTTTTGACAATAATCCTGAAACCTTCCAATACATGGTCAATAGGACCTCTTTCCTGAATTCTGGAAGAAGGATGAACAAATAGCGGCTCGATCGTTTTATATGCTAAATTATTCTTTTCAAGAGTCCTCAGCATAGAAATCCTCATGCCATTTATTGTTGAAGTACGGGCTGTTTTCAGTTCATCAATTTCTTTGAGTGTTTTATTATATCTCTTTGGGTACAGTAGTTTGAAACAGAGTTCGGTGTGCTCCCGGCAAATCTGTGTTAGTCCCAGTCTTTCGGCTATAGGTACATATACATTTAGAGTTTCAAGGCTGATTCTACGCTGTTTGTGGCGGGGCATGGCTTCCATGTCTCTCATGTTATCGAGCCTGTCAAACAGCTTGATCAGCAAAGCACGAACATCCTGTGTCATGGCTTTCAACATACGCTGATAAGTTGCGTCTAAATAATCTGCTTCTCCTTCTTTTGGACTTTCCGGATTTTTTATTTTAGTTAGCCCTCTGACAATATCTGCATACCAGGCTCCATATCGATTTTTGATGTCTTTGTGTGTAATTTTAGTATCTTCAATGATATCGTGAAGAATGGATGCTACAACTGTTGGGGCATCCAACCCTGCTCGGCAGATATAGTTTGCCACACGAAGGGGGTGTATTATGACCGGTTGTCCGGATTTACGTTTTTGATGTTCGTGGTGTTTCCGGATATCAGCAATGGCTTGTTCAAGCAACTCTGAATCTTTAACTGTACCGTATTCCTGAACATAGCTCCGAATTTGCTTGACTAACTTTGCAATCAAGGCTTTATCACTGGCTGAACTAGCTGTCTTTTTGGTGACAGGCATTATTGCTGTTTTGAGCATATTGTTATTGTGGTAGAAATTCTCGTGCTTGACCAACCCCACTGCAGTAACGCAAAGGGGTTTCAATTCGGATTGGCTTCCAACCTACTTCAAAGTTTAGATCCCACAAAGATTTTCTTATTTCACGGAACATTTCAAAACTGTCTGGATCAACCCAGAAAAAAAAGTAGTTTTCTTCCGGAGGATATTTTTTCATTAATTTTTTCATCACCCCATTACGCTGAGAAAACTGATGCCACCACTGTCCTGCTCCCGGAGAAGGAAGAAATTTAAGACAGTGTGCGTGTCCACTTCCGACTGTGAGTTCAATGGAAAATTGATCCAGATTGACGTGTTTTGGTAAAGGCTCACTACCAGAGAGATATTTTTTTAGCCTTTGATAAACTAATGTACGATCCAGGTACAATAAACGGTTACTCCGAAGAAAAATCAAAAGGATGTTTTTTTGTGATACATGAGACCAGGGGATTTTCAGTTTTTCAATATTTTCTGTGGGTTTTGTTTTTGAAGTTACCTGTTCATTTTTTTCCAATAGTGAAAACATTGCCATGAACACAGCTAATATAACGAGTATTCCTACATTGTTGGAAACAATGTCAACCAACGAATCCAAGTTTAATAAATTATGAAAGTCGCCATTTAATCCCTGTTTTCTGTGCATCAAATTCCATCTTTCTGAGATTCATCTCCATTATTTTTGCTTTGCTTCAACTCCTCACGAGCTTGTTTTTTTTCTTTTTCCAGAAGAGAATGCTGATACTTGTTAAACCAATCTGTTATTTTTTCAGTTAAATCAGGACGATTGATGTGGGCGCAAAGGTCAATTAATTTCTTTAATGTACTGTTTTGTGGTTCAATCTTGATTGCCTCTTGAAAGTAACGGATAGCTCCTTTGTAATCAGTCTTTTTTTCAGCTTCCTCTGCTTTATTGATTTTTTCCTGAACTTTACTTTGAATCTCTTTTCTTTTGATATCTTTCAGCATCTCCTCCAACTCCACTACTCTATTTCCATTTTTGAGCAGCAGGTTGATACTGATAGCTTTTTGAATCAGATTAATACCTGCGGCAATTTTTAGAGCTTTTTCAATTTTCACTGCTGCATTTATTTTGTCATTTTTTTTAAGAAAGTTTTCGGATTCAATCAAATATGCTGTATGAATTGATTTAATACCTTCACGAGCCTCTTTATTTTGACGGTTTTTACGAAGTATACGTTTATAAACTTCAAGTGCGCCATCCAATAATTTTTTATCAAGATATAGCTTGGCGATTCTATGCAGCAATACTTCCGATGTGATTTCAGAAATAAGTGGTTCATATATTTCAAGAGCTTTTTTCTCAAGATTGTCGTTGAATAATTTTTCTGCATTTTCCAAACATGCTTTTATATCATAGTCTCCCTGAGATCTCTCAAGTAGCCTGAAAGTCGTGAAAAAACTAACTCGTGATTGCTGAATCTTTCCTTTGCGTCTTAACAGGATCCCCATGTTTACATTGGTGTAGCGGTGATTGGGATTTCGGCCAAGTATGCTTTGTAGTGTTTTTATTTCATCATTTGTATTACCGTCGAGAGAAATTGCAAGAACGAGGAAACAACGTAAATCCACATTTTCTTTATCACGCATCAGCAATCGTTTCAAAGAATATTGGGCGATCTTTGTTTCATTATTTTTTAAACAATAAATACCAAGTGTGAAAACAGCATTCCTCTCTTCTGTGCTTCCTGCCTCCAGATTGGAAGTAATGTATTTGAAAGTTTGAACAGCGTCAATACTGTCTAAATCATCCTTGTCATCATCATCATCAGTGTCAACCTTGACCTTTTCATTATCGTCTTCTTTCTCCTCTTTTTCAGGTATTACTTTTATTTCATCTTTATTTTCAGGAGACTGTACTTGATTGAGCTCAGCTGTATCATCAGCAAAATTAGTCTGCATTTCGACTAATTTACCCATGCCATCTTCAATGTCAGGAAGGACAAAGTCCGTCATTTTTTCAAACTCGTCAATGGCGGAGATAGCCATGCCATCTGCAACTTCAACTTTTGCTGTGGTTGCAGCCAGATTATAAGTAGCGTTTTTATAATCAGGATCATACTTCAGACAGTGCAAGTACATATTTTTTGCATGATTCCAATCTTGTTTTTTGCGGTAAGTATTACCAAGTTGATTGGCAAGATCTACGTTTTTAGGGTCCATTTTTAGGACAATTGTACCCAGACTTATTGTCCCGTCAGGGTTGCCGCTACCTTGCATTTCCTGAAATAGTTTGGTTACAGTCTCTGCAGCAAGTTTTGGGTTCAGTGCAAGAGCTTTGTTAAATTCTACTGTTGCCCATTCATAGAAGTTTTTTTCAAGCAGACTTTTACCACGGGCAAGAATGGCATTGACTTCATTGTGGGAGTCTTCAGCCGCAAAAATTTTTTTGAGTATTTTCATTAATATTGTGTTAGCCTGAGAGTCATATTAGCTCAAGCAGTATTACAGGAAGTGTACTGTCAAGTTTAAACTTTATCATAACCGAAGGTATCATGATTGTAAATCCCTGTTTAAATCAAATGTTAATCTTTAACAATGATATGATGTTTATAAAAAAGTAGCAGGTTGATAGAATTTAAAAGCAATTCAAGTTTTTTTATTAACTGAAAAATTGCTAAAATAATTACCTATTTTAAGAAATGACTTGCCAAAACCAAGCCG
>Ga0257112_10000715_pt1 | contig 13019 bp, 14 predicted proteins | sample LP_taG_5_FD_191565 | JGI IMG/M metagenome (GOLD analysis project Ga0257112, IMG submission 191565) | Marine microbial communities from Northeast Subartic Pacific Ocean, Canada - LP_J_2015_P26_1000m | ecosystem: Environmental > Aquatic > Marine > Oceanic | place: Canada: Northeast Subartic...
CGTGGTGGGCGGGAGAGTGGTCGTCGTGGTCGTCGTGGTCGTGGTGGGCGGGAGAGTGGTCGTCGTGGTCGTGGTGGGCGGGAGAGTGGTCGTGGTGGGAGCGTCGGTCGTGGTGGGAGCGTCGGTCGTCGTCGGGGTGTCCGTCTCCCCACCACCTCCACAGGCAGAAGCAAGGAGTGCGACGACCAGAAGGGAGCGCAGCATCTGCATGGCGCGACCGTAACCCGGGTGGTGTCATCGTGGAGGGGTGCGAGACCGACGCGGCGCAGGACGCAGTACCCGACATGACGTGCTCGTGGTGTGCCCGCCGGGCCTCGAGGACCTGGTGGCGGGTGAACTCACCGGCCAGGGCGTGGAGCGCACGCGGACCCACAAGGGGGCCGTGGCGACCGACCTCACCACCCGCCAGCTCTACGTCGCCAACAGGTCGTTGCGTTGCGCCACCCGGGTGCTGGTGCGGGTCGCCGGTTTCACCGCCCGTTCGTTCGCCGACCTGGAGCGCCGCCTCGGCGAGGTCGACTGGGCGTCCTGGCTGGTGGAGGACGCCCGACCCTCCTACCGGATCACCTCCCGGGGTTCGCAGCTCGTCCACACCGGTGCGATCGGGGAACGGTTCGCCGCTGCCCTGGGGGCCGGGCGACCCGATGGTCCGGAGCAGATCGTCGTGGTCCGGGTCTCCCGGGATCGGTTCACCATCAGCGTCGACTCGTCGGGAGCGCCGCTCCATATGCGGGGCTGGCGCCAGGCGACGGCGAAGGCACCACTGCGGGAGTCGGTGGCCGCAGGGATGCTGCTCGCCGCCGGATGGGATCCGACCACGCCACTGGTCGATCCGATGTGTGGTTCGGGGACCGTCGCCATCGAGGCGGCACTGTTCGCCGCCGGTCGGGCTCCTGGCGCTGATCGTCCCTTCGCGTTCCAGCATTGGCCGTCGTTTGAGCCGGGCACCTGGGCCAGCGCGACGGCGGCCCCGGTAGACCCCGTGGCCAAGCTTCCGGCCATCGTCGGAAGCGACCGGGACGCCGGTGCGGTCGAGGCCGCCCGCTCGAATGCCGAGCGGGCGGGCGTCGCCGACCTGGTTGAGTTCCGACAGGCGCCCGTCTCCGACCTCGAGGCGCCGGGTGGAGGCCCCGGACACCTCGTCACCAATCCTCCCTGGGGCGGGCGCCTCTCACCCGGCGGCGACCTGCGCAACCTCTACGCCACGCTCGGACGGGTCGCCGCGGAACGCCTTCCGGGGTGGGGACTGGGCCTGCTGGTCACCGACCGGGACCTCGCCCGCCAGGTGCGTCCAGGCCTCACCGAGGCGCTGCACCTGGAACTGGGCGGCCAGCGTGCCGCCTACCTGACGGGGATTCTGGGATGAGTCAGCCGACGACGATGGTGGCGGTCATGTCCGGGTGGAGGGCACAGAAGAACGTGTAACTGCCCGCCGTCGAGGTGTCCAGTTCCCAGTTGTCACCGGGATCGAGTAAGCCGGAATCGAACAACTCCAAGTCGGGCGCGTCGGGTGTCCCCGCGCTGATGGTGTGGGGGACCGAGTCGCTGTTGTTGAAGTAGACGCTCGTTCCGATGTCGACCTCGATCTCCGCCTCGAAGGCGAAGTCACTGATGAGTGTCTGGCGTGCGCCCCTGGGGAAGTCGCTGCCCTGCACCATGGCGGCCGCGCGCATCGACTTTTCGCCGAGGAACGGGGTGATCGAGGAGTTCCACATCGAGAACACACCGAGTTGGTTGTCGTGTTCGGGATCGACCCAGGCGTGGAGCATCCAACCGATGGAGTCGTGGAACGTGCCGCCCACCCCCCGACATTCCTCCTCGGTGACGAAGTTGTCACTGCCCCTGCTGTTCCCCCTGCAGAGGTTGAAGTGGGTGTGCCAGTTGTCGAGGTTGCCGCTGAAGCCATCGGGGTGTTCGAGCCCGATCGTGTAGGGCGACAGGAGGAAGGCCGTGCCGACCAGTTGCAGCGGGTCGCCGTCCCAGACGCCCCCGCGGCACTGTCCGATCGCGCCGCTCGGCATCTGGTCGTCGGCCAGCGTGTAGAGGAGGATCTGTGGGCGGCCGGGGTCGAAGCCGTCGTTCATCGTGGACAGGTCGATGAAGTGCGATCCCATGTTCGGTGTCTGGATCCTGTCCGAGATGAAGCCGTCGGCACAGGCGGTGTCGACGTCTCGGTGCGCCTCCATGAATTCGTTCAGTTCGTCCAGTTCGACGACGAGGTCCGCCAACTCGCCCGGTGTCAGATTGAGTTCGTCCGGGATCGGATCACCGCTCTCGAGCAACGCCCGCAACTCGACGTACGAACATGGCAGGTCGGGATCCTGGCACCTGACCTGGTCCCCGATCGGGCCCTCGACGAGGGTCGGTACCACGCCCGCCGAGGTCTCCCGGAAGACATAGCGGGTGTAGCCGGGAGCGCCACCAGCCTGGGGGTCCAGGTCGTCGGGGAGCAGGAAGGCCGAATCGGCCTGCTTGAAGCCCGCCGCCAAGGCGACGTACTCCTGCATCTGTTCAGCCGTCTGGATCGAGTGGATGTCGATCGTGGTCGTCGGGGGGAGGGTGGTCGTGGGCGCTGCGGTGGTCGTGGGCGCTGCGGTGGTCGTGGGCGCTGCGGTGGTCGTGGGCGCTGCGGTCGTCGTGGGCGCTGCGGTGGTCGTGGTGGGCAGGTCCCGGGTCAGGGACGTCGAGGCACAGGAGGCCACCAACAGGAGTCCGAGGGTCAGTGGGGCGAGGCGCAGGTTCGGCACGGGGCAAGTGTTCCAGACGGGAGCGTGAGTGTCAGGGCAGTATCGCCGGGGTGATGCAGTAGTCGGGATCGACCGTGCGGGGTCCCTCGCGTCGGGCAAGGGCGGCTTCGACCGCCGAAGCGAGCCGCTCCTCCTTGGCAGCGACGAGGCCGGGATCCCGTTCCTTGAACTCGGGCATGACCTCGGCGGCGAAGAGTTCCATCGACTCGCAGATGTCCTCGTGGCGGTTCCGTCCGGCCTGGCTGATGAAGATCACCTGGTCGATGCCGGCCTCCTCGTACTGGCGTATCAGCGGCCGGATCTGGTCAGGTGTGCCGATCGCACCGCGCAGCGAAAGGACCCCCTCTTCGCCTTCGAGTTGGGCACGGAGCTCGACGTTCTTCTGCGCCGCGGTCGCACGATCGAATCCGTAGGCGCTGCGGTTCTTCTCGAACTCTGCCCACACGTCGGTGGTTCCCGGTTGGTGCTGTCCGTAGACGTAGAAGTGGCCGAGCGAATAGCCGAAGAAGTGCACGCCGTCGATGCCCCGGTCGATGGCGGTGGCCTCGTCCTCGTGGCACATCAGGGGCAGGACGCTGGCCATGTTGGCGTTGACGGCGAAACCTGCCGGCACGCACGCCTCGGAGGCGATGGTCGAGTAGTAGTCGTCGACCCAGAACTTCGCCTCGTCGGGTTCGACGAACGCGAACGTGAGGGCCCCGACGCCCTTCGTGGCGGCGAGGTGGATGGTCTCCCGCTGGCTGCAGGCCACCCAGAGCGGTGGATGCGGCTTCTGGAACGGCTTGGGCACCACGTTGCGGGCCGGCATCTGGAGGAACTCGCCGTCCCAGCCGGCGAAGGGCTCCTCGACCATCATCCTGGTGGCGGCCTCGATGTGGTCGAGCCACTGTGCCCGCTTGGTCTCGCGCTCGACGCCGAAGCCCTCCAGTTCGGCCCTCGACGACGACTCCCCGGTCCCGAAGTCGACACGGCCATCTGAGATCAGGTCGAGGGTGTTGATGCGCTCCACGACGCGGGCCGTGTGGTTGTAGGCGCCGGGCAGCAGGACGATCCCGTGGCCCAGGCGGATGTTGGTGGTGCGCTGGCTGGCAGCGGCGAGGAACACCTCGGGGGCCGAGCTGTGGCTGTACTCCTCGAGGAAGTGGTGTTCGACCTCCCAGACGTGGTCGAAGCCCAGTCGGTCGGCCAACTCGACCTGGTCAAGGGCGTCCTTGAACAACTGGTGCTCGTCGCCTTCCTCCCATGGCCGGGGAATCTGGTGCTCGTAGAAGATGCCGAACTTCATCGATCGGACCCTAGGACAGCACCCTCGCCCGAGCCGGATCGGACGGTCCGACGCGCATACGATCGGTCGAGCCAGTCGGAACAGGGAGGCAGCGATGCGACGCAACGTGGTGGTTGTGGTGGCCGGCGCCGCCGTGGTCCTTGCGGCAGCCGTCTGGTTCTTCGTGCTGCGCGACACCGCCCCGCCGCCGCCGGACCTTGGCAAGGCCGCAGCGGTGGCCGCCGCAGCCCAGACGACGACGGAGGCGCCCACCACGACGACGGAGGCGCCCACCACGACGACGGAGGCGCCCGCCACGACGACGGAGGCGCCCACCACGACGACGGAGGCGCCCCAGGTTGGCCTCTCTGGCACCTGGACGGTGGACACGTCGATCGGCTCGTTCTCGGACTTCACCAGCACCTACGTCGGCTTCCGGGTCGACGAGGAACTCGCCCGAGGGATCGGCGCCGCAACGGCAGTGGGTCGTACCCCGACCGTGTCCGGCACCTTCGAACTCGACGGCAGCACGCTGGTGGCCGCCGAGATCACAGCCGACCTGGGCAAGATCCGCACCGACCGGGCCGGACGGGACGGCAAGGTCAAGCAGGCCCTCGACACCGGAAACCACCCCGAGGCGACCTTCACCCTGGCCGGCCCCGTCGACCTCGGAGACCCGCCCAGCGAGGGAGCCCAGATCGAAGTGACCGCAACGGGCACCCTCACGCTCAAGGGCGTCACCAACGACGTCGAGGTCGACCTGGCCGCCACGCTGATCGGCGAGATCGTGACCGTCGTCGGTACCTTCGACATCATGTTCGCCGACTACGGGATCGAGGCGCCCTCCGCACCGATCGTCGTGTCGGTCGAGGACCACGGGGTCGTCGAGATCCAGTTGTTCCTGACCCGCTAGACGGTGGAGCAGCCCTCAGACCCCGTCGATGGGGGCACGCAAGAGACGCCGCGCCGACGACCCTCCGGGGCTCTCGCCCCGCTGCGCCACGTCTCGTTCGCACGGTTCCTACTGGCCAATACGGTCTGCACCGTCGGCCAGTTCCTGCAGGGCCTGGCCGTGCCCTTCCTCATCAACCAGATGACCGACTCGAACACCTGGGTCGGAGCAGCAGCGTTCGCCTCGCTGATCCCCGCCGTCGTGACGACGCCGATCTCCGGCACGCTCGCCGACCGGGTCGACCGGAAGCGGATCCTCGTCGCTGCCTATGTCCTCCAGGGATTCATCACCGGCGGCCTGCTGGCGCTCCACCTGGCCGACCTGCTCAGCCCATGGCGGATCATCGGGCTGCTTCTGGCCTCCGGCGCCGTCGCCGGATTCCAGTGGGCACCCATCCAGAGCCTCAGCGCCGTACTCGTCCCCCGGGAACTGTTGCCGCAGGCGATCCGCCTTCTGTCGATCTCCTTCACGGTCGGACGTTCGGTCGGTCCGGCGACTGCGGCCCTGATGCTGGCCTTCGTCGGTCCCGGCCTCGCCTTCGCCGGGACCGTCGGCTGCTACCTGGTCGGACTCGTGTTGCTCACCACGGTGCACTACCAATGGGAACCCGGTGAGGCATCCGAGCCCTTCCTCGCCCAGTTCCGGGCGGGCATCGGGTACGTCGGTGCCAACCCCTCCATCCGGCTGGCGTTGCGCCTCTCATTCACGATGGCCTTCCTCGGTGGGGCCTTCGCCTACTCCCTGACCGCCAGCGTGGCGGACGACCTGTTCCGCGCCGGTGGTGGCGGCCTGGGCGCCCTGGCCCTGATGCTGGGCCTCGGGTCCGTGCTCGGTGGCATCTACATCTCGGGCCCCGGAGGACTGGTCCGGCGTTCACGCCTCGAGGCTGCCGTCGCCCTGATCTTCGCCTTCGGCATGCTCATCGTGACCGCCACGCCGTGGTTGTTCGTCGGCTTCCTCGGCTATTTCGTGATGGGGATGGCGCACATGCTCCACGGCGTCACGGTGAACACGGCACTCCAACTCCAATTGGACGAGGAGTACCGCGGCCGGGTCATGTCGGTGTGGCTCGTCGCCCTGCTCGGGGGCCTGCCCCTGGGCTCCTTCGCCGGTGGCGTGCTCGGTGACCTCCTCGGGATGCGTTGGGTGATGCTCGGCTACGCCGTGCTGCTGGCCGGGGCGATCAGCACCATGGCGCGTGGCGCCGGCTTCGCCCTGCTCGACGACGATGGTCCCGGTGTCTGAAATCGGCGGAGAAGGCGCCCGGTGGCTTTCGCACTTGCCGAGTTGCCCGATCGCGAGGGACAATGGTGATGTCTGCGAAGGAGGCAGTCCGTGACCGATTCGATCGAGGCGTCCGAGCACCTGCTCGAGGCGATGACGGCACTTGAGGAACTGGCGCGGGTGAGTACGCCCGCACAGGCGGCCGAGGACCTGGATCCGGTCGTCCTGCAGGCGTTCTGGCGCGAGTGGCCGCACACGAGCGTCTGGGCGGGCACACTTTGGCGGGTACTGAATCGGGACCTCGAGCGCCCTGCGACCCAGCAGCGCGATCCCGAACTCGATGAAGTGGGGGGAACGGGCTGATGGTCGAAGTACGTGAGGTGATGTCTCCCGACGTCGCCACGATCGCCTCGGATGCTTCCGTTTCCGATGCCGCGAAGTGCATGGTGAAGGGCGGCTTCGGTTCCGTGATCATCGTGCACGGGAAGATGCTCGTCGGCATCCTCACCGAGCGAGACGTCCTGCGGGCCGCCGCCAACGAGACGGACCTGTCCGCCGCCTCGGTCGAGGACTGGATGACTCCCGATCCCGAGACCGCCGAGCCCGATCTCGAGACCGAGGACGCTGCCGGGATGATGCTGTCCCGTGGCTTCCGCCACCTGCCGGTCACCCAGGACGGCGACCTCGTCGGCATCGTCAGCCTCCGTGATGTCCTGAGTGCCCGTATCGGGCGTCGCTAGCCCGACCGCTGTCACGGCTCCAGTTCAGGTCCCACCAGAGCGCACATGGCGACCGATGTCCGGGAACGGGCGCGTCGCACCGACGCTGCATGGACTGCCGGTCCCGTCTATGCGGTGGTCCGAACGACTGTCCGATTCGTCCTCTGGCCCTACTTCCGGGTCCGGACGACGGGGCGTGAGCACATCCCCGCTGACGGTCCGGTCATCCTCGCACCGGTGCACCGCTCGAACCTGGACTCGTTCCTGCTCTCACCGCTGACCCGTCGCCGCCTCCGGGCATTGGCGAAGATCAGCCTCTTCAACGTGCGTCCCCTGGCCTGGTTCCTCGCCTCGTTGGGGTCCTTTCCGGTACGACGCGAGGGGGCCGATCGTGAGTCGATGCGCGTGGCCCGCGACCTACTCGACGAGGACAACTTGTTGCTGGTGTTCCCCGAGGGGACCCGGTGTGATGGACCGCAGGTCGCCGAACTCTTCGATGGCACCGCCTGGCTGGCTGCCAAGGCCGGGGCGCGCGTGGTTCCGGTCGGCATCGCCGGTAGTGGAGAGGCGATGCCGTCGGGTGCGAGGTTCCCGAAGCCATGTCGGATCCGTCTTGTCGTCCATCCGGCGCTCGAGCCACCCGAGCCCAGGGCTCCCCGGAGTGCGCTCAGGGCCTGGACGGCCGACCTCGAGTCGGCCCTGCAGTCCGCCCTGGACGAGGCCAACGCCGGGATCTGACCCGGAACCTGCACAAGCTTGCGCGGATGCCGGTCGTCGATCGGTGCCGTGCGAGGGTGGCGCGGTGGATCGCCAGGTGGTCAGCGGTCGGGGAGCGGCGACGCTTGCCGTGTTCCTGATGGCGTTCGGCCCGATCATCGTCAAGGTCTCCGACCTTGCCGAACTCCGCTTCATCTTCTGGCGCCTGATGGCGGCGCTGGTCGTCTACCTCGCCGTCCTCTTTGCCCGCGGTGGTCGTGTGACGCTGGCTGCGCTCCGCACGTCATTCTGGGGTGGACTCCTGTTCGGCCTGAACCTCGTGCTCTTCATCACCTTCATGCGTCGGACGAGCGCAACCCATGCCGTCATCATGGGCTCGCTGCAACCCGTCGTCCTTCTCGGGGTGGCAGGCCCGCTGTTCGGTGAGCGTCCCCGCAGGTCGCTCTACGGCTGGTCGGCCCTCGCTCTCGGGGGAGTGGCGATCTCGATGTGGGGCGGTGACCCCAGCGGCGTGGCGACTGTCGAGGGAGACCTGTTGGCGTTCGTCGGAATGCTGTTCTGGTGCTCCTACTACATCGTCAGCAAGCGCACCCGGGCCACGCTCGACGCGGCCAGCTACCAGACGGGACTCACCCTCGTGGCGGCGGCCGTGATCCTGCCGGCGGCGCTGATCTCGGGTCAGGGGGTGGCACCCCCGTCGGGCGCCGACTGGTGGCCGGTCGTCCTGATGGCGGCGTTGCCCGGCACCGGCCACCTGCTCACCAACTACGCCCACGCACACGTGACGTTGACGGTGATGGGCCTCATCAACCTGCTCTTCACGGTCATCGCCCCGCTCTACGCCTGGTGGCTCCTCGACGAGGCGATCGGCGGCGTGCAGGCGCTGGGCATCGCCGTCGTGATGGCGACCCTCGCCATGGTGGTGACACGTCCCGCCGAGCGGCCCGTGGACATCGACCGTTAGCCGGACAGGACCCGCAGCATCCAGTCGGCGACGGCGAAGCGGTCGGTGCCATCGTCGAGCGTCGACAGTGCATCGGCGACGACCTCCTCACCGATCCTGAGGAGGCGGCTGGTGTAGAGGTCGCGGGCGAAGTCGGTGTCGAACTCGGGATGGCCCTGGATGCCGATGATGTGGTCGCCGATGCCGAACGACGCCACCGGGCAGTGGGCCGTCGACGAGGTCAGCCTCGCCCTGGCCGGCAGGTCGACGATCTGGTCCTGGTGGCAGTAGGTGATCCCGAAGCCGCCATCGACCGGAGTCGTCACCGACGAGGGGGCGACCACCTCGGCGTGTCGGACGCCGATGTTCCAGCCACCGGTGTACCGGACCTCGCCGCCGAGCGCCTGGGCGACGGCCTGGTGGCCAAAACAGACGCCGATGACCGGCGCCCGCGCTGCGTCGAGGTCCCGGACAACGTCGAACAGGTCGGCGACCCACGGGTCATCGTCCAGAGCCGACGAGCGGGCACCGGAGATCAACCAGCCGTCCTGCTCGTCGGCGGCACCGGGCAGCCTGCCGTCGACCACGTCGTAGTCGGTGACCACGACCTCCTCGTCGCCGTGGTTGAGGAGTTGGGTGAACAGTTCCCGGTAGCCGCCGTAGCGGTCGAGTCGGTCGCCACCGACCTCGTCACAGCGCAGGAGCCCGAGGCGCACGGTCAGACCTCCTCCGCCCGGAGGAACACCGGACCGGTCCAGCGGGCGACAAGGTCGGTGACCAACTCGGTGTCGGATCGGACGGGGATCACGACCTGTCCGTTGCGCTCGGGAACCGCCGACGAGAGGTCGTCGGTGGTGGCGTAGCCGAATCCCAGGACGATGGCGGTGGTCGCCCGGGCGTCGGCATCGCCAGCGGTGATGCGGCGATCGATGAGCATCGTGCCACCGACGACGTAGTCCTCCGGGGTGCTTGCCGGTCCGAAGACCAGGAGGTCGCCGCTCCATGCGTCGGCGTAGGCCTGCCAGCTTCCGCCTGCGAACACGGCGAGGGGCTCCGGCAGGTTGTCGCCGACGCGTTCGAGGGACGAGGGGAGGTCAACCTCCGTGCGGACGGCCACCACGTCGGGGGCGTGGATGGTGTCGACGTCGAGCGACGCCAGCGCCGTCTCGGAGCCGACGACGATCAGCGTGGCGTCGAAGGAGCGGGCCATGGCCGCCGAGGGGTGCAACACCGCCTGTGCCCGGTCACCGCCGTCGAGTGGCACGAGCAGGTGCGAGTACATCGGCGAGAGCGTACGCCTCCCGGTCGATTTGCGAGGAGCCGTGGGCGCCGTTTCGCAGTTCGGAGGTCGCACTTGCCGGTTGGGGCAGCGAGACTGCGCCGGTGCAGCGGGGATTCCTCTACGCGGTCGGCGCCTTTTCTCTTTGGGGCGTCTCGCCAGCCTTCTGGAAGTTCCTCGGGCACATCCCTGCGAGCGACATCTTTGGACACCGGGTGGTCTGGACGTTCGCGTGCGTCGCCCTGATCCTGGTCTCCCGCCGCTCCTGGGGTCGGGTGGCCACAGCGGCAGGTGACCGTCGGACCCTCGGCCTCGAGTTCGTCGCGGCGGTCCTGCTCGCCTCCAACTGGCTGCTCTGGGTCTGGGCCGTCACCTCCGACCACGTCATCGAGGGCAGCCTCGGCTATTTCATGAATCCGCTGGTGAGCGTCGTACTGGGGATGCTGTTCCTCGGCGAGTCGCTGCGTCGGGCACAGTGGTTTGCGGTCGGCCTGGCGACTGCGGGCGTGGTCTGGCTGACGGTGCAGGTGGGCACATTGCCCTGGATATCGCTCGTCCTGGCGTTCACCTTCGGCTTCTACGGCCTCATCAAGAAGAAGCTCGACCTGTCGCCCTTCGAGGGGCTCGGTATCGAGATGTCGGTCCTGTTGCTGCCGGCCGTGCTGTTCCTCGTCGTAAGGGCGTCGGCCGGGGACGGATCCATGGGCGTCGGCGTCCCGGCCGACAGTCTCCTGCTGATGGCCGGCGGGTTGTTCACGGCAGTACCGCTTCTGTTGTTCGGAGCCGCTGTCCGACGGGTGCCGTTGACGGTGATCGGCCTCACCCAGTACCTCGCGCCGACCATCAACTTCGTGCTCGGTGTGGCGGTCTACGCAGAGCCGTTCGACGGGGTACGGCTCATCGGCTTCGTCGCCATCTGGATCGGACTGGTCGTGTTCTCGCTGGACTTCCTCGGGAGCGCCCGTCGGCTGCGACCGACGGCCTGAGGTCGGTCAGAACCGGGCGGCTGCCAGCACCTCGACGGCGAACGCCGGGGCCTCGTCGTCCAGTCGACGACGGTTGAGCGACCGGGTGGCGATCACGTCAGCCCCGTGCCCCTCGAGCAGGGCGGCCAACTTGTCGGCGGCGTTGCCCGGGTTGACGGCGTGGGTCATGAAGGCGACCACCCGCTTGTTCCAGAGCTTGGGGATGCTGCGCACCATGCCGGCGTCGCCGGGGCGGTGGCCGAAGAGGATCAGGCCGTCGACCCAGGTGCCCACGAAGACCAGGTCGGCTTCGGCGAGTTCCTTGAAGTCGATGTTGGTGACCGGTCGGACGGCGACCGTGTCGCCGGCGGCCTCGGCGGCCCCGCCGATCAGCTCGGCCGCGCGACGCGTGTTGCCGGTGCGGCTCTGGTGGATCACGACGATGTTCACGGGGCTCATGGCTATCAGCGCAGCGTCCCGGTTGCACGCCTTCTGGCGGCTTGCGCTCGGCCGGAATCCGGGCCGTACACTTCGCTCCATGCCCCTCTACGACTACCGATGTGGGACCTGCGACACCGTCTTCGAGGTCCGGCGGCCGATGTCCGAATCGGGCGAGTCGGCTGCCTGCCCCGCCGGTCACCAGGGTGCCCGGCGGCTGTTGTCGGTGTTCGCTGCGGTAGGCGGCGACGACCAGCGATCGCCGGCGCCGATGTCCGGTGGCCCGATGCCCGGAGGGTGTGGCGGGGCCTGTGCCTGCCACCCCGGCTGAGGAGCGGGGAGACCAGAACGTGACGGGGCGCCTCGAAGGGAAGATCGCCTGCATCACCGGAGCCGGGTCCGGACTCGGGCGGGCCATCGCCGAGCGGTTCGCCGCCGAGGGGGCGACGATCGTGGCGCAGGACCTCCGGGTCGGGTCCGCCGAGGAGACGGTCGGACTCCTGCCCGATGGCGACCACTTCGCACAGGGCGGTGACGTCGCAGACCCCGAAGCCGTTGCTGCAGTGTTCGCTGCCATCGACGAGCGCCTCGGTCGCCTCGACGTGCAGGTCAACAACGCCGGTGTCGACCGCCTGCCGGGCGACGGGTTCGACCGGATGCTGGCCGGCGAGGGGGCCCAGATCCGCCTCATGGAGCACGCCGCGTTCACGCGGATGCTCGAGATCCACGCCGGAGGCACCTTCGCATGCACGCAGGGCGCTGTGGGCCTCATGCGCGACGGGGGCTCGGTCATCACCATGTCGAGCATCGCCGGGATCGCCGGCTGGGGGCCCGTGCACTACAGCGCAGCGAAGGGTGCGATCCTCGGCTTCACCCGGGCGGCGGCCCGGGAGTTGGGCGCCATGGGCATCCGGATCAACGCCATCGCCCCCGGCGTGATCGATACGCCGATGACGGCGAAGGTCGACGATGCCCTGCTGGCGCCGATGATCATGATGACCCCACTGGGCCGCAAGGGCACTGCCGACGAGATCGCATCCACGGCACTGTTCCTGGCGACGGACGACAGTTCGTTCATCACCGGCCAGTGGATCTCCCCCAACGGGGGCATCGTCACGGTCTGAGTGGCGTGTCCCGATCGGAGGCCCGTCAGGAACGGTCCAGGTCGACGAGGTGGGCTTCGGCCTCTTCGGGGGTAAGGCTCATCTCCGCCATGCCCTCGACCAGCACCTGCCGATAGCTCAGGCTGGGCGGGCCCGGCGGTGGAGGTGCCGTCGAACCGAACGTCACCGCTGGGCGTCCGTCGATCGGGTCCATGCCGATCAACAGGTCGATCACGCCGTCGACCACGACGACGGCCTCCCCCGGGCCCGGGGGAGCATCGGGAAGCGACGCAGCGTCGGTCGGCATCCCGTTCTCCTGGGCGATGACGTCCTGGATCTGTCCGTAGGTCATCAGCCATGCCCGTCCGACGACGGGCATGGCGTCGGGGTGAGGCGCCTCGGCCGGGCAGATGCAGCAGCCGCCGTCCCAGCGGGTCGAGTGCCCACCGAAGTGCACGGGGTGCGGGACCACCACCCTCCGGTCGTCGAGGGGAGGGGCCGGGTCGCGGGCCCCCCGATGCGGGCCCCAGGGCCGGTCGTCGCCGCAGCCGACGAGGTAGGCGAGCATCCGGTCGGTCAACAGGTTCGAGCCGTAGGCGACGTACCAGACGAGGGGGGTGTCGCTCATGGCGTCCCGAGGAGGGCGTCGGCGGCCGCCCAGGCGCTGG
>Ga0257112_10000718_pt1 | contig 12990 bp, 9 predicted proteins | sample LP_taG_5_FD_191565 | JGI IMG/M metagenome (GOLD analysis project Ga0257112, IMG submission 191565) | Marine microbial communities from Northeast Subartic Pacific Ocean, Canada - LP_J_2015_P26_1000m | ecosystem: Environmental > Aquatic > Marine > Oceanic | place: Canada: Northeast Subartic...
AAAGTGATACTCAATATTTCCTCAATAAAATTAACCACTGTACTTAAGTTGACAGTGATAAAGAAACCGATAATGATACCCATAACAGACCCAATAGATCCTAAAAAAAATCCAATGGCCAAAAAAATCTTATGAATCGAGTATTGTTGCACTCCAAGAGACCTAAAAACGGCAATATTAGAGCGTTTTTGCCTAACTAACATTGTCAGTGAGGAGATGATATTAAAGCAAGCAATAGCTAAGATTAGTATTAATACAATAAAAATAATCCTTTTGGTTAATTCTAATGACCTAAAAAAACTTGGGTTTTCTCTGGTCCAATCGCTTATCAAAAACCCTCCACCTGATTCTATAGCAATTTGTCTTGTGTAAATTGAGGCTTTATCAGGATCATAGTATTCGATGTTTGTGCCTGAAAAATTATCTCCCATTTGAAAAAATAATTGAGTGTCTTTCAATGTAGTAAAAACTAGGTGTTGATCAAATTCAAAAACGCCTGACTCAAAGATTCCTGAGACTTTAAATTGTTTTACTCGAGGAATACGCCCCAATGGAATACCCAGGTTATCTTGTGTCATAAACGTTATTTTGTCGCCAAGTTTTATCTTTAGTTGTTCTGACAAACCTTTACCTATGATGACATTAAAAGATTTGTTATATAAATCGAACACTTCACCTTCAATCATTAGTTGTGACAATTTATTTTTAATTGGTGACGCTTCTTTAGCATAAGCTTTTATTTGTATTGCATTAAAATTTGTATCGCTAATTGCTATTGCTTCTCCATTCACAAAAACTGAATGAGACTCTACAAATGGTTTCTTATCAAGAATTGAATTCAAAAGGTCTGTGTTTGACTTGTTGTTAATGTTTTTAATAGTGGCATGAGGGATTAAATTTAACATTTTTTCCTGAATTTCAATCTGAAAACCATTCATAACTGACATGACTGTAATGATTACAGCCACTGCTAAACTGATACCAAGAAGACTTAATAAAGAGATGATGGAATAAGCCATATCGCCCTGCTTTCTTTTAAGAAATGATTTTATTATTTGCCATTCAAAATATTTATACATCTTATGCCTAATTTCTATAAAACCTTATGATTGAAACTGGGTCTTGTTTAGAAGCTTTTATTGAAGGTAAATAACAAGCTATAAAACTAATCAATAATGCCGAGATTGAAATAATTGCGACATCTCCCATCCTGATCAGATAAGGCATAGATGAGATGTAATAGAGTCCTTCTGGAAAGAAATCAAAACCAAAGATAACACTGATAAATCCCTCAATTGTTTGTAAATTATTTAAACCAATAAAAGCTAAAACAATACCCAATACAATACCTACTGTGGCGTTCATCATTCCTTGTAAAAAAAATATCTGGGAAATATCACGTTTCGTAAAGCCAAGGGTCCTCAGTATGGCAATATCTTTTTCTTTATCATCTACTGTCATTGAGACCATCACCATAATATTAAACATGGCAATAAGTACAACTAGAAAGATTAATACGCTCATAATTGTCTTTTCAATCATAATAGCCTTGAAAAGTGGTTGATTATTGCTTGACCAATCACTAACGATTATCTGATTATTATCAATTGCAGATTCAATTTTTTGAATATATTTAGTAGTTTGGTAAGGATTATCTACTCTAATCGACCAACTATTTAATGCAGCAATTGACCGCATTGACATTCTTAATTCATTCATGGGTAACAAGGCTAAAGTTGAATCATATTTACTGAGTCCAAATTCAACAATATCAATCACCTGATAAGATTTAGAATTGGCCACTGTAACTGAAGTAAAATCTTTAAAATTAGGAATTCTAATTATGATTTGGTTGCCAATATTAACTCCCATACGATAAGCTAAACCCTGACCAATGATTATCTGATTTGGTTTTAATTCAGAGATATTAAGTTGGTCATAAAACTCTGCATTTAGTGCAACACTATTAGCTGAATCTAAGCCCTTTAAATTTACACCTGAAGTTAACCCATTAAATTCCATAATCCCCTTGGACTCAAGTGAAGGAAAAATTATTGTCTTTCCTTGTATAAAACTAAGATCCACGTCTTTCAAAGGATTATAGTCCAAAGGTTTAGTGCTTTTGATTGTTATATGAGGCTCAACCTTCAATATTCTCTTATGGATTTCTGATTCAAAACCATTCATAACAGAGAGCACAATGAGAATAGATGCTATCCCTATTGCAATGGCTATTGATGAGACAATACTTACAATTGAAATGAATTGACCTTTATCTTTTGTAAGCAAAAACCGTCGAGCTATAAAAAATTTATTCTGCACTGTGTAAATTAACTATTAGTGGATTAGAAACATCATAAATACTTTAAACAGAAACACGAAGAAAAAATAATTAAATATGGAATAATACATGTCCTAAATTATCAAAATGATGAACAAACGATCACAATATAAGCTTATTAATTCTCAGAACTTGGATACAAAAAATAGTTCTATAAAGTTTGGTCAACTTTACGGTTCATCCATTGGTTTAGCTTTAGCAGAAGATAAGATGCAAACTGATGTGTCTTCTTTGGTTATATGTCCAAACAGTGAAAGTGCACAGGTGATTGCAGAAGAAATCAGCTACTTTAATCAAACTGATCAGATAGTTGAAGTCTTCCCAGATTTAGAAATCTTACCTTATGATTTCAGCTCTCCAAGGCGGAATATAATTTCGAAACGATCAGAAATCTTACATAAGTTAATTAAAAAAGAAGTTAACTTTTTGATTGTTAATGCCTCTAACCTTTTGTGGAAATTACCTCCTAGAGATTTTTTTGATTCTGTAAGCCAACAAATTGAAGTTGGACAATCATTTTCTATTAATGAGATAAAAGAAATATTAAAGCGCAGTGGTTTTGATCGTGTTGCAGTGGTCCATGATCCTGGTCAATACGCTGTCAGAGGCTCTATAGTTGATCTCTATTCACCTTCTGAAATCCATCCTATACGCCTTGATCTTGGTGACGATCATATAGACTCTATCCGATTGTTTGATAGTGCCTCACAACTCACAATAAACCACATCTCAAAGACTTGGATTATTCCAGCGAGTCAATTTCCTCGAGATTCAAAAGCGATTGATTTTTTCAAGGCAAATATGAGAAATCACTTTGAAGGAAATCAAATGGAATGGCCTCTTTATAATTATATTTATGATGACCCTGAGAACCATGGTGTTTATAGCTACCTACCTTTATTCTATAACACCATGTCTTCTATTCTAAACTTCATTGACCCTTCAACTAGAATTTTTTTAATTGATGATTTTTCTTCATCTTTATTGGATTTTGAGAAACTAATTAATCAAAGATTTAATGATTATCAATTGGATTCACAACCGATAATGCATCCTAATGAATTGTTCTTTAATGCTAAAAGTGTATTAGATGATATAAATCAGAAAACTCCTTTTACTATTCAATCAGAAAAATTCACCCAGACTAATAAGCAACAAGTTATTAATTTTGGCACTCAACCCTTACTGTTAGAAACCTCAGATATTTCCTTAATAACTAACAAGATCCTTCAATTAATTGAAAAAGAATCTATTAGTAAGGTTTTAATCTCAACACCGACAAAAAAGAAACAAAGTTTAATAAAGAATTCTTTTAAATCCACTTCTGTAGCTATTGGTATGACAGAAAACTGGGCAGATTTTCTGAATCAAAAAGACGGTATTTACTTGACTGAAAAAATTCTAGGCAAAGGTTTTTTAATAAAGAGTCAAGGTTTAGCTGTAATTGGTGAAATTGACTTATTTGGTAAACAAACAAAAAGAATCAATAAACAGTATCGTAAACAAGACCCTGAAACAATTATTGAAAATCTAAAAGATTTACAAAAAGGAGCACTCGTTGTTCATCGAGATTATGGTATTGGCAAATATGATGGGCTAAAAAGACTAACACTTGATGATATTGAATCAGAATTTTTATGTATTAATTATGCTAAAGGAGATCTACTGCAACTGCCAATAACTCAACTGGAAAAAGTCTCTAGATACATAGGTGATAGTAGTGATGAGAGCCTTTTAAGTAATCTTGGGAATGATCAATGGAAAAAAATATGTAAAAAGGCAAAAACTAAAGCTCAAGATATGGCTGCAGAACTCTTAGAATTGTATGCTAATAGAAAATTAACTCCTGGTAAGAGTCAACCTATTAATCAACAAGATTATGATGCTTTTTGCTCAGGTTTCCAGTTTATTTTAACCAGAGATCAAGCAAAAGTAATTGATCAGGTATTAGATGATATGAGTTCTTCTAGCAAGATGGATAGATTAGTTTGTGGTGATGTTGGGTTTGGAAAAACTGAAGTGGCTTTAAGAGCAACATTTAGTGCAGTTATGAATGGCAATCAAGTTGTTTTAATGGTTCCTACAACGCTTTTAGCACAACAACATTATGAAACCTTTCAAGAAAGATTTACTGAGTGGCCTATCAACATTGAACTGTTATCACGCACACAGAGCCCTAAAAAAAGAGAGGCAATTATCAATGATTTAAAATTAGGACAAACAGACATTGTCATTGGTACTCATGCCGTTCTTTCAGAAAAAATATCCTATCCAAAATTAGGTCTTGTTATTGTTGATGAAGAACATCGATTTGGAGTTAGGGATAAAGAAAAATTAAAGAAAATAAGATACGGCGTTGATTATCTAGCAATGACCGCTACTCCCATACCGAGAACTCTAAATATGGCTATTGGTGAACTCAAAGATATTTCAATGATTGCAACTCCACCAGAAAGTCGATTACCAATCAAAACCTATATAAGTCGTTGGGAAAAAAACCTTATTAAAGAAGCCTTTCAAAGAGAAATTAACAGGGGTGGGCAGATTCTCTTCGTACACAACAAAATCAATGATATTGAAAACATTTCTGAACAACTTAGAAATATTTTTCCAGACCTTTCAATTGAAATAGCTCATGGTCAAATGAGAGAGAGAAAACTTGAACAAATCATGATGAGATTCTATAACAACGAATTCAGTGTATTGTTAGCAACAACAATTATTGAAAGTGGATTAGACATACCAAATGCAAACACCATTATCATTAATAATGCCAATCGTTTTGGTTTAGCACAACTCCATCAACTGCGAGGCAGAGTGGGTAGATCTGAACGTCAATCTTATGCTTATTTATTAACACCACCAAAAAATCAAATATCAGAGGATGGACTTAAGAGACTTGAAGCAATTGAAGCTATTGAAGATTTAGGAGTCGGATTTATTTTAGCCATGCATGATCTAGAAATTAGAGGGGCAGGTGAAATTCTAGGCGATGAACAAAGTGGACAAATCCAAAAAATAGGATTCACCCTCTATAAAGATTTACTCTCAGAAGCTGTTAGTTCATTAAAAGATTATGGAACCTCTGATGATCCATTTCTCACAACGGATATCAATTTAAATATTCCAACACTCATCCCTGAAGACTACATGCCTGACGTTCATTTAAGATTGATATTCTATAAACGAATATCATCAACTGATAGCGACAGTCAAATCAAAGAAATAAAACATGAACTCATGGATCGTTTTGGTGCTGTACCTGAATTCACTTCTAATCTTCTCGAGGTTACTAAACTCAAAAATAAGGCGAACTCAATTGGTATAAAACGCATTAAGCTAAACAACCAATATGGAAGAATTTACTTTCATTCCTCAACCACAATAGAAAGTGATCTACTGATTCAATTAATTAAAGAGAATCATGACAAATTTCGGTTATACCCAGATCAATCCCTTGGTTTCAAAGGTGATTTTCTAGTCAGTATCGAGAAAATTAAAGAAATTAAAGATTTGCTGAACTATTTAACAAGTGGTCAAGCTCCAAAATCAACTCATTAATAGATAAGGGTGTTTCCTCATGGTTCATCAATGGTTTCATTAACTCTATTTGGTTATTTGGATTGATATCTGTTTTTATAGCTATTAAATCAAGTTTTGTTTCAAGGTTTTCTTTTGCATGACACCAAAGGACATAGTCACAACCAGCATCAAGGGCCATATTCACTTTGTCTATCATGAATCCAATATCTTTTGTTGCCCCCATAGAAAGGTCATCTGAAATTACAAGACCTTGAAAATTTAATTGATCTCGAAGAATATCTTTTAGCCATTTCTGAGAAAAAGTCACTATAGAAGAATCAACCTTAGGGAACAATATGTGTGCTGTCATAATTGCTGATAAGCCTTCTTTAAATAAACTTTGAAAAGGACTGAGATCATTATCTAAATCATCAAAGGAACGTTGATCAATCGGCTTGTCAACATGGGAATCAATGCTCACCTTTCCATGACCTGGAAAATGCTTTGCAACAGCTTTCATACCAACAAGTTCCAAACCCTTTAGGTAAGCAGTAGATAAGTCAATCACTGTTTGTGAAGAAGAATGGAAAGCTCGATCGCCAATCACTGAAGATAACTCATAGTCAAGATCGACCACAGGGGTAAAACTAAAATCAACATTCACCTCTAACAGCTCAAGTGCCATAATTTGTGAAGCAAGAAACGAAGCTTTTAATCCATCTTCAGCTGAAGAATCATAAATTTTGCCCAGTTGTTTAAGAGAAGGAAGTGAATAGAATTCCTTTTGAAACCTCTGAATACGCCCTCCTTCTTGGTCCACACAAACAATTAATTCTGGTGATTTTATTGCTTTTATTGATTGCACAAGATCTTTAAGTTGATTCCGATTTTCGTAATTGTTAGCAAACAGAATGACTCCACCAATTGAATCATGTGACAAGATAGTTTTCTCTCTTTGTGAGAGTTTCTTATCGTCAATTGAAATGATTATTGGACCAAGGCAAGTCATCAGGCTATTCAATTAGTACTGGGGTGCCTATATCGACTAAATCAAAGACTTCTTCAATATCATTATTAGACATATTAATACAACCTTTTGATCCAGGAATTCCAAGAATTAACTCATCAGGAACACCATGAATATAAATGTATCTTTGCATACTATCAACATTGCCTAATCTATTTTTACCAATCTCAGTTCCACTTAACCAAAGTATTCTTGTTAATATCCAATCTCCTCCATTGAGATCATTGATGTCAGCTGAAAATACTGTTCCTGTTGGTCTTCGTCCTTTGAATATTTGTCCACGAGGCTGTCCTGTACCTATTTTTGCTCTAATTAAGTGTTGACCTCTGGGTGTGCAATAACTATTTTTCTCTTCACCAGGGCCGTGCTTTGAAGTAGCAATTATATATTCACGACTTTGTGTCTCTGTTTTTAGATAAAGCCTTTGATGAATGATTGAAATAGAAATATTGGTCATTAGATTAAAGCTTTTCAATAAACTCATTGTGATGATGTTCACTTGAACTCAGAAAAGATTTAAGTGTTTCTTTTTTCTCTCTTAATTGATCATTGGATATTTCTGCAATTGTGTATTGATGATGGATGTAGATTAAATAAGTATTAAGGACATCGGCTTCACAATACTGGATGATTTCTTGTATTTTGTTATCCACATACAAATCCCAAACTACTGTTCCTGAATGCAAGGTTTTACCAGGTAGCCCAAGGTGTTTTGAAACCCTATCAAGACCTGAAATTAGACTAATATTACCATTTGATAAAACAGCCTTTAAATCAGTATGATGTTTATCATCTAACAGCTTATTGTTAATAACTAAATGTTCAATAAGAGTCCTAAAAGCAATCACTGGAACATCAAATCGATGACCATTCCAAGTCACGAATTGGTCCGCATCCTTAATAAAGTTAATAAAATGTTCCAGCTGAGTAAAACTCTTCAATTCAATTATTCCATTCTCTTCAGCTACACAAGAAATAGTGATAATTTTATGCAGATCAATGGGTAAAAACTCATCACCTTTTTTTTGCAGTTGCTGAAAAAACATCGACCTTCCAATATCCTCGTCACTCAAACCGTCTAGATTCATATTCTTTTTCCCGTACTCAAGATCTGGAATGGTCTCTACATCAAATGCTATGGTTCTCATTTATTTCTCTAAAATAACAAATGCCATAGACCAGGGTTGTTCATCAGTTAAACTAATATGAGATGCATTAATCCCTTTAGTCATAAATAACTTTTTAAGTTTATTTGATAGAATTAATTCTGGTTGGCCAGAAGGTTTATTACTAACCCCAAAATCCTTCCACGTAATCCCTTGGGAAAACCCGGTACCCAAAGCCTTAGTTGCAGCTTCCTTTCCAGCAAATCGATTGGCCAAGAATTGATCTTGATCATTGGTTTGATGAAACAACTCCAATTCAGTTGAATTTAAGATTTTTGCCACAAACCGTTTACCGTATTTGTGATGTAGTTTTTTTATACGATCAATATTGACCATATCAACCCCAATACCAAATATGCTCATTTTCTCGATTTAATCATTATTGATTTCATCTCGCTCACTGCTTCTGCAATTCCTGAATTGACGGCTCTAGCAATAATTGAATGACCAATATTTAATTCTTTAATTTCACGAATAGCAGCAATGTCACTTGTGTTGTCATAATGAAGCCCATGTCCTGCATTAACTCTTACTCCAATACGATCAGCATGAACTGCACACTCCTTTATTCGATTCAATTCATATTCTTGATCTGATGAGTTGGCGCTATCAGCATAAAGACCTGTATGAATTTCAACCGCATCAGCACCAATCATCTGGCTGGATTCAATTTGTTTTGGGTCTGGATCAACAAAAATAGAAACTCTTATTCCAGATTGTTTAAGCTTTTCAACACAAGAGGATAAAAAATCTACTCTAGAGTAGACATCAAGTCCACCTTCAGTAGTCAATTCTTGTCTTTTCTCAGGAACCAAGCAGCAATCATAGGGTTTTAACCTGCATGCAATATCAATCATTTCATCTGTTGCAGCCATTTCGAAATTTACTCTTGAATCTATCACTGCAATCATTCTTTCCACATCATGATCCTGAATATGTCTTCGGTCCTCTCTAAGATGAATAGTGATACTGTCAGCACCATTTTTTTCTGCTATAAGAGCAATCTGTAGCGGGTCTGGATAATTAACCCCTCTCGCCTCTCTCAGAGTAGCTACATGGTCTACGTTTACCCCTAATAAAATATTTTTATCTTTTTTCATTATTTAATAGTATTTTTTAACTGATAATATATATTACCAGTAAGTAATGAGGTTAATAAGAAATACTATAATTCTCATTTCTGTGAAATTAGATTTATGATCGTTCATTCACTCTGTATTGACAGTGAACGGAAGTAGACAATAAAGTCGAAGGAACGCTCTTAACCACTCTAAATGTAGAGTTAGGAGGAAATTATGGCTAATTCAAAAGAATTTTTAAATTCTGTAAATCAGATGTTTGACAAATCTGCCAAACTGATTTCATTACCAGAAGACTTAGCAACAAAAATAAAGTTAGCAAACTCAACTTATACGGTAAATTTTGGTGTTAAATTAAGAAATAAGCTGCATACTTTTAAAGGTTTTAGGTGCGTTCATTCTGAACACAATGAACCAGTCAAAGGAGGTATTAGATACTCATTAGATGCATCACAAAATGAAGTTGAAGCCTTAGCAGCCTTAATGTCATATAAATGTTCACTGATGGATTTACCCTTTGGAGGAGCAAAAGGAGCATTAATTATAGACCCCAATGCTTGGAAACGAGACGAATTAGAAAAAATTACTCGGAGATTCACTTATGAACTTGCTAAAAGAGATCTGATACACCCCTCACAAAACGTGCCTGCTCCAGATATGGGAACAGATGAGAATGTTATGGCATGGATTGCTGATGAATACAGACGACTTAATCCAACTGAAATTGACTCACTTGCTTGTGTAACGGGTAAACCGATTTCAAAAGGAGGAGTTCACGGGAGAACTGAAGCAACTGGTAGAGGAGTATATTACGCTATAAATGAATTTCTAAGCTACCCAAAAGACTGTAAAAGAATAGGACTTTCTCCTCATATTGAAGATCAACAGATTATAATTCAAGGTTTTGGTAATGTTGGTTATTATGCAGCAAAATTCCTCTCAGAAGATGGTGCAAAAATTATTACTATCATTGAGAAAGACGGTTCAGTGGTAAATGAAAAAGGAATTAATATTGAATCATTAAAAAAATACTTTGATAAAAAAAGAACATTTAATGGTTATGATGGGTTCACAACAACACGAAGTAGATTCCTAAGTAAAAAATGTGACATATTAATACCGGCTGCAATAGAGAATGTTATCAATAAGAATAACGCGAATAATATTAAATCTAAATTAATTGTAGAAGCCGGGAATGGGCCCGTAACTGCTGAAGCAGATGACATTCTTCAAAAAAGAGGTATTGTTGTTATCCCTGACTTTTATGCGAATGCTGGTGGAGTGATTGTGTCGTACTTTGAATGGGTAAAAAACTTATCAAAAATGCGATACGGATTAATGCAAGAAAGAGAAGAAGAAAAAAGACAATCTAATTTAGTGTCTGCCTTAGAGTTAATGACAGATAAGAATTTTCCAAATGAGTTGAAAGGTAAAGTTATAAAGGGTTCCACTGAATTAGACTTAGTTAGATCAGGACTTGAAGAAAAAATGAGAGAAGGTTATAGCAACATCCACGAAAAGTTTCATTCAAACAAGAAAATTAAAGACCTTAGAACTGCTGGTATGGTTATAGCCATAAGAAAAATAGCTGATGCCTATAGTTATCTTGGAATTTGAAGGTAGAATAGCTTCTCTTTAACAAATTAACGGAATTATAATGACTCACCTATCGAAGTTTGCAACCGTTGATCCATTTAACGAAATGAACGAAGAGAACCCCGGAAAGTGTCAAAATCTAGTCAGTGGTCAATGGAGAGATGCAGCTAATTATTTTGATAATGTTCCTGATCCCATTAATGGTGAGAGTTTTATACAGATTCCAAACACACAAAATGTTGATGATTTTATAGAAAACCTGGCTAGCTGTCCTAAAAGTGGTTTACACAACCCTTTAAAAAATGTGGAACGCTATGTGATGCTTGGAAATGTTTGTGCTAAGGCTGCTGAAGTTATGAGAGATAAAGAAGTCGAGGATTTCTTTGTTCGTCTAATTCAAAGAGTAATGCCAAAAGCTGATAATCAATGTTTTGGTGAAGTAAAAGTTACCAGGACATTTCTTGAAAACTTTGCAGGTGATGGCGTTCGTTTTCTAGGCAGAGGGTTTTCAAACCCAGGGGATTACGTAGGACAAGAATCCTCTGGTTATCGATGGCCATATGGTCCAGTAGTTATTATTGCTCCCTTCAATTTTCCTTTAGAAATTCCAGGTCTACAATTTCTGGGGGCTGTGTTTATGGGAAATCGACCACTCATTAAATCAGCTACCACCGTCGGTGTTGTCTTTGAGCAATTCTTACGCTTACTTATTTATTCAGGCCTACCAGCAACAGACGCTGATATGCTGCATTGCAGTGGATCGACGATGGGAAATTTGGTTAAAAATTCCAGTAGTAACATTCGAATGCTTCAATTCACCGGCTCTTCAGGAGTTGCTGAGCAATTAGCCCAAGATATGAATGGTCGAATCAGAGTTGAAGATGCTGGGTTTGATTGGAAAGTGATCGGACCAGATTACAGCTCAGAGTGGGAAGATTACGTTGCATGGCAATGTGATGAAGACGCTTACAATGCATCAGGTCAAAAATGCTCAGCCCAAAGTATTCTCTTTGTTCATGAGAATTGGACAGATCATCTAATGCCAAAATTAAAAACACTTGCGGAGCGAAGACAACTGGATAATCTAAGTATAGGACCGGTGCTCACTTGGAATAATAAAGAGATGCGGAATCACATAAATGGTTTACTTGAAATACCAGGTGCAAAGCTTCTTTTTGGCAATGAAGAACTTGAATCACATAATATACCGAGCGTCTATGGGTCACTTAAACCGACGGCAGTAGAGGTTCCAGTTGAGCAGTTAATGACAGAGCATTTTGACCTTATTACCACTGAGGTATTTGGACCTGTTCAAGTGATTGTCAATTATAAGCATGACCAATTACCTATTATTCTCGAGACGTTAGAAAAGATCCCATTGCATTTAACTGCAGCGGTGGTCAGTAATGATCCCCTCTTCCTACAGCAAGTATTAGGACTTACTGTCAATGGAACAACCTATGCGGGCATGAGGGCTAGGACAACTGGAGCTCCTCAAAACCACTGGTTTGGACCTGCTGGCGATCCAAGATCAGCTGGCATTGGTACACCAGAAGCAATCATCAATACTTGGAGCGGACATAGAGAAATTATAAAAGACATTGGCCCCATTGATACTGATTGGAGCACTCCTGAGTTAGGCTAATGAAAAGTTCCAACCAACGGAATTTTATAGATAAAGAATCCATCTTTGGACCCGACAACTATAAACCCTTGCCAGTAGTTTTATCGAGAGCAAAAGGAGTGTGGGTCTGGGACGTGGATGGTAAAAAGTATTTGGACATGATGTCAGCATATTCTGCTGTAAGTCATGGTCATTCCCACCCTGAGCTACTGAAAGTGCTCCATGAACAATCAAGCCAGTTAGCACTCACCTCTAGAGCATTTTATACCGACACCCTTGGCCCCTACCTAGAGACAATTACTTCGCTCAGTAATTTTGATATGGCATTACCAATGAACTCAGGTGCAGAAGCTGTCGAAACAGCTATCAAAGCCGCTAGACGATGGGCTTATCTCTCCAAGAAAATTGAATCGGACAAAGCTGAAATTATTGTTGCTGATGGTAATTTCCATGGCAGGACCACCACGATCATCAGCTTTTCTAGTGATGCTAACTCAAAAAATGACTTCGGACCACACACACCTGGATTTGTGTCCGTCGAATTTGGCTCAGCTAAAGCTATCGAACAAGCTATCAATGAGAACACAGCAGCTGTATTGATCGAACCAATCCAAGGTGAAGGTGGAATTATAGTG
>Ga0257112_10000723_pt1 | contig 12976 bp, 10 predicted proteins | sample LP_taG_5_FD_191565 | JGI IMG/M metagenome (GOLD analysis project Ga0257112, IMG submission 191565) | Marine microbial communities from Northeast Subartic Pacific Ocean, Canada - LP_J_2015_P26_1000m | ecosystem: Environmental > Aquatic > Marine > Oceanic | place: Canada: Northeast Subartic...
AGAATAATGTTGCGTAAAAAGCATCCCGTTTTTTGCAAGCGCATCGATGTTTGGTGTTTCAATGATTTCCTGTCCATAAGCACCAATTTCTCCATAGCCAAGATCATCTGCCAATATGTAAATAATATTGGGGGGTGTCGGTTCTTCTGCACAAGAATTAAATACCAGAAACACGGCTAGAATAATCAAGGGTTTCATATTTGTTTCCATTGGCTATTTTTAATCATCCGTAAATTTCAGAAATATACAAATGGTGGTTTTTGTTAATCTACCCATAGCTTGGTAGATTTTAACTAATAATTGGAGCAATTAATGAAACGATTTTTGTCTATTGTAATCGTGGTCCTTGCCGGGTGTTCTGATAAGCCCATTGATATGGAAGTCGTGTTGTACGATCGGAGCGGTCAATATATTACAGGCGATAATTATAGCAACTTTTTTTTCTATAATCAAAAAGTCTATAACGGACCGGCTTTTAACCGGTATCGAAGCGGCGAGAAGCGCGAACAGGGAATGTTAAAAAACGGGTTTAAATCAGGAATGTGGATTGGTTGGGACAAAGATGGAAAGAAAAAATATTCCGGAGAGTATGGAAGAGGCAAGGCCCATGGTAAGTGGACTGGATATCATCCAAATGGAGATAAGAAATATGAAGGTCTTTATGAGCAGGGGTTCCAGTCCGGTAAGTGGGCCTACTATGATGAAAAAGGTAGAAAAAATTTGGAAGAAACCTACTATGTTTGCACCGAAAAATGTCAGGACGAGCATCCGCCGGATCGTCGTGGCGTAGCCTATATTTGCGAAAAACTGGGGAAAATTGTCGACACAAAAAAGTTCTGATCCAGCTTTCTTATCTAAATCATGAACACCATTGGATGATGTGTGTTCATGAAATAACACGGCGTTTACATCCTATACAACATAACGCTGTCTTTTAACATTTTTAAAAGATGTTGTCCCTATCGCTGATATAGCACATCAGGATTGTAAAAAGCTAATTTAATACCTGAGGTGCAACCAGTCGAAATGGCTTTATTTGGGCATCAAATTCTTCACCATCGCTGTGCACCATGCGAAACGTCCCCTCCATAAACCCCATGGGGGTAGGAAGAGGGCAAAAACTGGTATATTCAAAGGATTCACCGGGCTGTAGGGTTGGGGTTTTCCCAACGACCCCGGGGCCGTGAACGTCCTCAACGTTTCCCTGCCCATCCGTAATGTGCCAGTACCGGCTGAGCAACTGAAAGGTGTGTTTCCCCTGGTTGGTTATGGTAATATGATAGGCGAAAACATAATAGGAGCGCACAGGATCTGATCGCTCTGGAACATACTGGGGTTTTACAACAATCTTAATCCTGTTATCCATGGTTGAAAATTAATTCCTTTGTCTTTGTCATCCGATTTATTCCATATAAATTTTAATTCGACATGAATGAAAACACCAGATCACTATATGCCTTTATTTTCATAGTCGTTCTTGGGCTAGTACTAATCCAGATAAGAAGAGCAAACTCTTTTTCGGAAATAACAAAAAATGAAATCATGGGACATATCCGTTACCTGTCCCATGAAAATAGAAATGGTAGATACCCGGGAACCCGTGGCTCCAAGGATGTGATCGCCTATTTAGTAAAGCGTTTAAAATCTTATGGTGTACAGCCCGGAGCGGGTCAATCCTTCATTCAGCCCTTTAATATTACCACTGGGATTGAGTTAGGTGAAAACAATACCGTACGGGTCAATGATAATGTTCTAACTGTGGGTGATGATTATATGCCCCTTTCTTTTTCCGGAAATGGTTCAACATCCGCCTTAGCTGTCTTTGCTGGGTACGGATTTAACATTGAAGAAGATGAGTTAAAGTGGAATGATTATGAAGGGCTGGATGTCAAAGACAAGTGGGTTATTGTATTGCGCCATAGCCCTGAGCGCAACAACCAGCATTCTGTATACACTCCCCATTCATCCCTGCATAAAAAAATGCTTGTCGCAAGAGATCGGGGTGCTGCAGGTATTCTTTTTGTCTCCCAGCTGGAAGACCAGGAGCTGTACCCGCTCAAATATATTCCCGGCTATAAGAACGCGGGAATCCCCGCAATTCACTTATCCAATGATCGGGCGGAAGAGATCTTTAAGGCTGTTGGCTGGTCACGTCAGATGATCCAAGAAACAATGAACCGGTCTTTAGAGTCCATAGCCTTTGAGCTGCCTAATACCATCATTGAATCCGTTGTCAACCTCAATTTTATAGAGGCAAGAGCTGCAAACGTCATCGGTTCTATAAGGAGCGGGAATAGAAAATATCGTGATGAATATATTGTGGTTGGGGCCCATTTTGATCACGTAGGGATGGGAGGAGATGGCTCAGGGTCCAGAAAACCAAACGAAAATGAAGTTCACCCAGGAGCCGATGACAACGCATCCGGGGTTGCCGGGCTTCTTGAATTGGCTCAAAAACTCACAGCATATAAAAGCAGGTTAAAGCGCAGCATTTTACTGATCGGGTTTGATGCAGAGGAAAAAGGACTTCAGGGGGCGCGGTATTTTACAGAACACCCTACTGTGGATCTGGCAAATATTATAACTATGATTAATATGGATATGATTGGGCGTATGAAAGACTCGTCTGCTACGGCGGGAGGCGTTGGAACGTCACCCGCATTTAAGCCTCTCCTGGATAGCTTATCAAGAAACAGGGGGTTTAATTTGAACATGACTCTGCCTGGGTTTGGACCCAGCGATCACGCTGCGTTTTATGCAAGGGATGTCCCAGTTTTATTTTTCTTTTCGGGGTTTCATAATGAATACCATACTCCGGATGACACCTGGAAATTAATCAATCTGCAGGGTGAAAAAGACATCCTGGAATTAATCTATGATATTGTCTTTCACCTGGCCAGGACACCGGATAGGCCCGTGTATACCGAGGCGGGACCAAAACAGGGTCAAATGAACCGTGATACACGGTTTAAGGTTACCTTTGGAATAATGCCTGCTTACGGGAGCATGAAAGATGGCCTTGAAGTAGCTGGTATCTCAAACCCTGATGGTCCTGCAGCAAAGGCAGGTATCAAGAAAGGGGACGTAATCAAATCGATCAATGGAAAAGCGATCAAAGATATTTATGAATATATGGATCGATTAGGGGAATTAGAAAAGGGCATGACAATCCCGGTTCTTGTAGATCGGGATGGGGCAGAAATTAATCTTAATCTTTCCTTTTAATCTAATAAGTGTTTATTGTGTCGCCCGGGCCCGAATTTCTTTTGTGAGTTCCAAAACAGCCATCACATAATTATCTGCATGGTTGTAGGCATAAATGGCTTTCCATATGTCCCCATTTTTATCATAATTGTTGCTGTTTTGTGTATAACCATTTCTGCGCAAATAATTTGCAATACTGGCAAGAACATCCGGCCAGCTGTATGGCTGGCGGACCCCGTCTTCATTAAAGTCTACAGAATAGCGAGTAAAACTGGATGGAATAAATTGACCATATCCAAAAGCACCAGCATAAGACCCCCCTATCTCCTGAGGATCAAGATGATCATTAAAACAATATTTTAAAAATTCAGCTAATTCTTTCGATGCCCATTTTGAGCGCCGAGGCATTTCGTGTATTTGAGTATACAGGGCGTTAAATACTGAGAACTGGGAATGGTGTGCTCCATAATTACTTTCAATGCCGGCTATGGTTATAACGATAAAAGGATCCACCTTATACTCCTTTGCGACGGTTATGATTAAGTTCTGATTCTGCTTATAGAATTTTGCTCCGGCAGCAATACGTGATTCTTTTACGAATATTTTACGATACTCTTCCCAGGGTTTTTTTTCATGAGGCCTAGCAAAACGTTCTGCTATCTCTTTATGTATTTTTAATTCGTCATGTGTGAATGCTTCCCTGACAAATGCATCCGGGATCGCATCTCCAAGTTTTTCAGATACCATGCGGTAGGCCAAATCATCATTCAATGATTGGGCAACACTAATGCTGGTAATAAAAAATATTAATTTTAAATGTTTCATAATTTTTTCCATTCTGTAATAAACAGGTTTGTTTCCCCGGGTTCTGCTTGGTTTCTGTTGGATGCGAAAACAAGATATTTCCCATCAGGACTAAACATGGGGAAACCATCAAAACCATCAAAATAGGTGATCCGCTCCAAATCTGTGCCATCCGTATTAATAGCATAAAGATCAAAATCCCGTCCTTTGGGATCGTGCAAATTTGATGAAAAAATAATTCGTTTTCCATTGGGAAAAAAGTATGGGCCAAAATTTGCTGAATCATTATCCGTAACCTGCTTCTTGTTTGAACCATCGGAATGCATGGTCCATATCTGCAGGGCCATGGGCCTGATTGAGTTTTGCGCTAATAAAGATTGATAGTCTGTAATCTCTTCCTGGCTTTCCGGGTGGTAAACACGCCAGACGATTTCTGAAGCATCCTGGTTAAAAAATGCCCCTCCGTCATAACCCAGCCGGGTGGTCAACTGTTGTTTATGGGTTCCGTCTGGATTCATGGTCCAGATTTCAAGATCGCCGCTGGCCATGGACGTATAGACGATTCTACTGCCATCGAAGGCAACCGTGGCTTCCGCATCATAATTGGGTGAGTCTGTGAGTTTCTCTAAATTGGCCCCGCTTAAACTGGCTCTAAAAATGTCATAGTCTGGATAGAGCTTCCAGACGTAACCATGGCTAAAATCCGGCCTGGGGGGGCAATCCTTACTTCCAAGGTGTGTGGAAGAATAGATAATGTTGTTGCAGTCAGGATATTCAAAATAGCTGCAGGTGGTCACCCCTTCTCCAGTGGATACCATCTCTGTTTCCCCACTCATAATATCCATTGTGTAAATCTGGTCGCATAATGAATCACCATCGTGGGATTGAAAAATCAGTGATTTACCAGCAGCAGAAAAGTATGCTTCAGCATTTTCACCAGAAAAAGTAAGCTGGCGGAAATGAAGAAAATGAGTCTCTCCTTTCTGGATCAAAGAATCATTATAAACAGGCGGCGGGGTCAGGTCGCTGTTTACAGGACGAAAAATAATTATTAGCACAAGTAGAATAAAAACAAGTGCGGCTTGAAGCCCAAAAAGATTATCTGTCATTCCGATCGGTAAAAATAATATTTAGAATTTAACACTGGATCTTAAAACGAGTAGTGATGAGATAGATAATTATTTCGCTGGTTTATTATCTAAAGGGGATAAGCAGAAACGACAAAAAGCTAATCATTTATCAAAAAGCCGGAGCCCGATATCTCGACAACATCATCAACCGGCTTTGCTGATGTTAGAATGCTTTCTTTTTTCGCTTTTTAAAATTCATCTGGCACCGTTTTACACTTAATCAAACATTTCTGGACCATAGTTGTGGTGGAAAGACTCCACTCTATATAGCTGTTTTATGGGAATGCCTAAAGCATTCAGATATACATATTGACCGTTAAATAATGGGTTGTGGTGAGTCCTGGCTTCAATGTCAATAACGCCATTATTCATAGGAAAATACTTAAGTCCCGCATCCACGCCCACATGGGGCCTTCCCAATATATCGGAGCCCCATAGGTCTGCGTATGGTCCCATTAGATAAAACCAGTTGACCTTGGCACCAGCAATCAGGTCTTCGCGGATCTGGAATGTAAATTTATTTGTATATGAATTAACAGATAGGGGCTGTGAACCCCGGACGTCTGCCTAAGGGTTCGCTTGTTCACATTATTAATGTTGGGTATTTTCGTTGGGGTGTCTTTAGTCCTTATATAACAAGAACATTATAAAAGTATTTCCACTGGATACGCTCTAATACTGCTTGTATATTTACAGGCTGTGCCTATTCTTATCACATAAGAAAATCGGCGCTGAATATGTTCTACTTACTGTTGTTCTAAATATAAATTCATAGAAGATAAAATATGCCTGGACAAAACAACGGACGCAATTCGTCTATCCCTAGGGGTTATCGATCAGAAGACACAGAGGCCCGGAAAGGTTGGGTTAAGAATTTTTCCGGTGTTGAGCTTGATGATACCCTTAAAGATGATGTAGAAGACCTGCAGGGGATCATAGAAAACCATGTAGGATTTCTTGACATGCCCATGGCTGTTGTCGGGCCCCTCCTGCTTGATGGCATATATGCGCAGGGTGAGTTTTGTGTTCCCATTTGTACCTTAGAGGGAACGCTTGCCATGTCTATGAATCGAGGTATGTACGCATCGTTAACAAGCGGCGGCACCAAAGTGAAACATTTTCGTCAGGAACTTTCCCGCGCACCTGTCTTTATTTTTGACAATTTAGATGAAAGTACCGATTTTCACAACTGGGTGTCCAACAATGAAACTCAAATTATAGAAATTGCAGAGAGCACAACCAACCACGGCAAGGTATTGCGGATTGATCAGTATCCGGTTCAGAACTATGTTATCCTTGATTTAGTTATGGATACCGGCAATGCTGCCGGACAAAATATGGTTACCCTGGCGGCTAAGGTTGCTTGCGAATTTATCCAGGAACAAACAAACCATAATTATTTTTTGGAATCAAATCTCAATAGTGATAAAAAAGCATCTGTTCGAAATATGTTATTGGGTCGAGGCCATGGCGTAATTGCTGAAACCACAATAAAAAACAGTGTTATGAAAAGAATCCTCAAAGCAGATCCAGACATATTGTATGATAATTGGATGTATTTTCCAATTGTTTCAAGCATGGCGGGCACCCATGGGAACGGTGTTCATGTTTCTAATGCGCTGACTGCAATTTATTTAGCGACAGGGCAGGACACGGCGTGTGTCGCTGAAAATTCTGTTGCTCATTTGGGGCTTGAAAAGACAGGTGCGGGACTTAAGTTTAAATTAACCCTGCCTTCCTTAACTGTGGGCACAGTTGGGGGTGGTACTCGTTTAAAAATGCGAAAACAGAATCTAGAATTACTGGGCTGCCACGAGGGCGAGCATTCTTCCAAAAAACTTGCAGAAATTATCGCTGGCGCAACCCTTGCGCTTGAATTGTCTCTCTTTTGCGCCATTGGTTCACACACCTGGACCGATGCCCACATGAAATATGGCAGAAAATAATATATTGTATGGATGTGCTCGAAAACCCCAAGTATTCTTATTTGCTGGGGAAACAGCCATTTTACTTTCGAATCTGGAAAACTTTATTTTATTATTACAGTAAAACAGTTTTTACTCTTTATACGCCTTTAAAAGTGTTTGGCAGAGAAAACATACCCGAGACATCTTTCATCTTCTGCAGTAACCACAACAGCCATATGGATGTGGCCTTATTGTCTGCTGCGGCGGAGAAAAGTTTTAACCACTTTGGCATGTTGGCCGCCAAGGATTACTGGTTCGACAGCTGGATTAAACGCACTCTGGTCAATACAGTCATGAACCTGATTCCCATTGATCGCAAGATAGATGGTGTTCGCAAATTTTCAATCCAAGACACTTTGGGTCTGTGCCAGGCCTTTATGGGCTATCAGCAGCGTAACCTGGTTTTTTTCCCAGAGGGCACCCGCGGGAACCCGGGTAAGGTCCTACCCTTTAAAAAGGGTGCCGCATCTTTTTCCCTAAACCTGAATGCGCCCATTTTACCAGCAGTTATATATGGTTCCCATAAAGCATGGCCCAAAGACAAAATATTTATGCGCCCCACTGCGATTCGTGTCTACATTCTTGAGCCAATATTCCCTGATTCTTTCCTGGATAATAATAATCCTGATGAGGATGATTTGACCGCTGCCGCCGATGAAATGACCGCAGTACTTGAAGAGCGTATTACTGAAAAAACCCTGGATCTTTATGAATAAAAAAGACAACTCGGACAAAGAAAAATTCTTTGCCGTTAACGCGATTAACTGGGGGCATAAATGGGGTTATAGAGATTCTACATTTATTATGAATGATGATCGCTCCGTAAGCATGACCGGGAGCCGTTATGAGCTATGTGGTATTGAGATGCCGGATTTCATCCCTTATGTGGAAGAAATGCTGGATATCAATATAGACCCCGAGGATACGCTGATGGAGGTGGAAAACAAACCAGTTAGGAAAGCTCGAATTAACGATGGGTTTTCCCATGCGGTCAAATCAGAATTTCCTGAAGATAGATACACCTTTAAAGATGATGAGCGTCTCATGCACAGCCAGGGCCAAACCACAGACGAAGTATACAAAGCCCTTTATTTACAAATCGATAAAATGACAGATATGGTTTTTTATATAGAATCGGAAGAAGAGGCAAAAAGATTGATTCAACTGGCCACGGAGCATCAGGTATGCTTAGTCCCATACGGAGGTGGAACCAGCGTCAGCAATGCTTTACAGATTCCAGAGCAGGAACAGCGCATGGTCGTTGCAGTAGACACGCGGCGCATGGACGCTATTGAATCAATTGATGAGAAAGATCGTCGCGTCACTGTCCAGTCTGGCATAACGGGTGGACGGCTTGAAGAACTTCTGCAAGAAAAGGGTTTTACTGTGGGGCACGAACCAGACAGTATCGAGTTTTCCACACTGGGCGGGTGGATCTCAACCAATGCCAGTGGTATGAAAAAAAATCGCTACGGCAACATAGAAGATATTGTAGAGAATGTAACGATGATAACCCCGGGGGGAGTGATTGAGCAGATTAAACCCCTGACCCGGGCATCCATAGGTGTAAAACCTCAGAACATGCTTCTTGGATCCGAAGGAAATTTTGGTATTATTACAAAGGCGACCCTGAAGCTCCACACTCTTCCTGATGTCCAGACCTATAATTCTGCACTATTTCACGATTGGGATACCGGTGTGGATTTCATGTATGAGCTCTCTCAAAGCGATGCTGTGCCCGCCAGTGCCCGCCTCATGGATAATGCCCAGTTTCGTTTTGGACAGGCTCTGAAGGAAAGATCCCGGGGGCTGGAGATTTGGATGAAAAAAGTGGAAAAGTTTTTTGTTTTAAATATTAAGGGTTTTGACCCCTATAAGATGGTTGGCACATCCTTTAAGCTGGAGGGGTCCCGTCAGGAGGTGGGGTTCCAGCAAAGTCACCTGAAAAAATTAGCAAAAAAATACAACGGGCTCATTGCGGGGGCGGACAATGGAAAACGGGGGTATAACCTGACGTTTGCCATTGCCTATATAAGGGACTTCATAAGTAATTATCATATCGTGGGTGAAACAATGGAAACATCCGTTCCCTGGAGCAAGATACATACAGTCTGCGACGCGGCAACAAATCGGTTACACGAACTTCATAAGAAACATAATATTCCAGGGACACCTTATATGTCTTACCGCATCCCCCAGATCTATCACACTGGTGTCTGTATTTATTTTATGTTTGCCATCAGTGTTAAGGGCATAAAAAACTCTATTGATATTTTTCATTCTATTGAACATTCCATGCGTGAAGCTATTATAGAAAACGGAGGCTCAATATCCCATCACCACGGGGTTGGAAAACTGCGGAAAGATTTCATGACAGACACCATCTCCCCTGCAAGCATTGAATTATTGAAACAAATTAAACACTCTCATGATCCGAATAATATTTTTGGTATACGCAACAATGTTTTTTATGATTAAAGCCGTGCTGATTCCTCGGCCAATACTTGATTGATTTTAAACGAAAAGGTCTTTATTGTCACTGGGGCCTCCTCTGGAATAGGTGAAGAGCTTTCCAAGGCTCTGGCACTAAAAGGGGCCAAGGTCGTCTGCGCTGCCCGAAGAAATGATGAGCTTGAGCGAGTTTGCAATTCCATATCTTCTTCTGGTGGGTCTGCCCTGGCCGTTCAAACTGATATTACCGATTTGGAGCAATGCCGTACCCTGGTCCAGGGCGCTCTTGCAGCCTATGGCCGGATTGATGGCATAATTCTGAATGCCGGTGTCAGTATGTGGGCCCGGTTTGAGGAAATAACTGATATTGAATTTTTTCGCGAATTGATGAATACAAACTACATGGGGGCCGTCAACTGCTGCCATGCCGCTCTTCCCTATTTGAAGGAAGTCCAGGGAAAAATTGTGAGCTGTTCGACAGCACAGGCAATCATGGGATTTCCTAATCACTCGGGCTATGTTGCATCAAAGCATGCTCTGCATGGATTCTTGTCTACTCTTGCTATGGAACACAGGGGGGAGATTACCATTTTGGAGGCTGTTTTAAGCTGGATACGGGGCACCAATCTCAGGGGAAACGCCTTTGGGCCTGATGGGAAAAAACACGGGCAATCATCAAGGCAACATAGCAATGAGTCTGTAAGCCTTGAAGTGTGTGTTGAAAAAATTATTCACGCTATTGAGCGTGATAACACAACGATTTACATTCCAAAAAAACTGGCATTGATTCCTTTCTTAAGCGCCTTTTTTAAACGGTTTCTGGAGTGGAAAGTCAACAACAAAATTGATGAGAATGAATAACAATAATGATGTTTCGGGTGTGATCTTTCTGATTTAGGTGTTCCAGAAACTCTTGCTCTTGATTCATCATTGTTCTCCTGTAAAACGTCATCTTTGAAACAGGTGGCATAACCTGCTTTCGATAATTATAAAATGAAACACATTCAACATGGGGGGGGCTGGCCCGCGATTTGGTATGCAATTAAAATGGGGCGAAGTGCAGGTTTTAGAAACATGTGGAAAGCGCTTTCTTCAAAAAACACCTGCAAGACCTGTGCTCTGGGAATGGGTGGACAGGATGGCGGTATGCGGAACGAACAGGGACATTGGCCGGAGGTCTGCAAAAAATCCATCCAGGCCATGGCCGCAGATATGCAGGATAAAATCCCTTCTGGTTTCTTTAGTCGTTTTACAATTGACCAACTCAGGAAATTCACATCCCTGGAGCTTGAACAATCAGGTCGTATTACAACTCCCCTATTATTAAAACCGGGGGCCCATCACTATACTCAAATAAACTGGGAGGATGCTTTTGATCGGATCGAAACAAAACTCAAGCAGATTAATCCTAACAGGTCTTTCTTTTATTTCAGTGGCCGTTCGTCCAATGAAGCTGGGTTTCTTCTACAGCTTTTTGCCCGAATGTTTGGTACCAACCATATTAATAATTGTTCTTATTACTGCCATCAGGCAAGCGGGGTTGGGCTTTCAGGATCGTTGGGAACCGGGACAGCAACAATAGAGCTGGAAGACCTTGATCACTGTGACCTGTTTTTTTTAATTGGTGCCAACCCCAGCTCGAACCATCCCCGCTTGCTTACTAAATTAAAAAATCTCCGAAAACGCGGAGGCGATGTGATCGTAATTAATCCGGTTATTGAAAAAGGCCTGGTTGAATTCCGTGTCCCGTCGGATCCCAAGAGTCTGCTTTTTGGCTCAAAGATCGCATCGAAATATGTGCAGGTAAAACCCGGTGGAGACCTTGCGCTGTTCAGCGGCCTGGCTAAATATCTTCTAGAAGAAAATAAAACTGACTCAGAATTTATAAGTTCTTCAACCGAAGGATTTGATATCTTTAAAGATGGTATTCAAAGCCTGGGCTGGGCTGATATCGAGCTGAGTTCTGGGGTGTCACGGCTGGAAATTGAAGCCCTTGGAAAATATTATCTTAGGGCTCAAAATGCTGTTTTTTCCTGGTGTATGGGAATTACCCACCATCCTCACGGAACAGCAACTGTACAACAGATTGCAAACCTGGCTCTGCTTCGGGGAATGGTGGGGAAAAAACATGCAGGGCTCCTCCCTATTCGGGGCCATTCTAATGTTCAGGGAATGGGTTCAATGGGGGTGACTCCTGCACTAAAAAAAGCCGTGTTTGACCGACTCTCTTCTGAAGGAGTATCTGTACCGTCTATGGAAGGTTTTGATACATTGTCCTGTGTCCAAGCGGCTGGTCGATGCGAAATGGAATTTGCTTTTTGTCTTGGGGGCAATCTCTATGGTTCTAATCCTGATTCCGATGCAACAGCATCAGCCTTATCAAATATTGAAATGATAGTTTATGCCAGCACAACCCTAAACACAGGCCACGCCAGAGGCACGGGAAAGGAAACCATTATTCTTCCTGTGGCCACCAGAGACGAGGAACAAGAGCCCACAACCCAGGAATCCATGTTCAATTTTGTGCGATTGAGCAATGGAGGCATCCGTCGGCATGAGAACCTGCGGTCTGAAGTTCAGGTCATCGCTGAAGTTGCCAAGCGGGTTTTGGGAGATAACAGTCTTTATAATTGGGGGGATTTAAAAAACCATGACAGTATTCGAACGCTCATTTCCCGTATTATTCCGGGTTTTGAATCATTTGAATCTATAGATAAAACAAAAAAAGAATTTCATATCCCGGGCCGTGTTCTACATAAACCAGTGTTCCCAACCGATTCGGGAAAAGCAAAATTTATTTATCATCCTATCCCAAAGAAGAGACCATTAGAAAAAAATGAGTTCCAACTTTTGAGCGTTCGATCTGAAGGACAGTTCAACACTGTGGTATATGAAGATAAAGACCTGTATCGTGGTCAGGAACGGAGAGATGTTGTTTTAATGAATGAAAAAGATATGGCGAGCATAAGCCTGATAAAAAATAGTCCTGTTATGGTAAAAAGCAAAACTGGGGCGCTCCATAATATTCTTGCCAGGCCGTTTGATATAAAACGGGGTGCGGTCCTTATGTATTATCCAGAAGTAAACTCTCTTATCGGTCGAACTGTTGATCCGTTATCTAAAACGCCGGGTTTTAAATCCGCAATTGTTGCAATCAGCGGTATGGAATAAGTCCATTTTTATTTTTAAAAAAATATAAATCTGTTAATTTTATTCATGTTCGAAAAACTCTTAGTATGGTTTGTTCATTTTGGCCCTGGTACTAAGCGCTGGTTCTGGCGCACATGGTATAATATATTTGCCAGAATGGCCCGGGGTCCGGATTTTCGATTTATGAACTACGGTTATGCAAAAGACGGATTTTTTCCCGATTTGTTTCCAGCTGATGAAATAGAACGCTACCCCCATTCACTTATACCA
>Ga0257112_10000724_pt1 | contig 12972 bp, 10 predicted proteins | sample LP_taG_5_FD_191565 | JGI IMG/M metagenome (GOLD analysis project Ga0257112, IMG submission 191565) | Marine microbial communities from Northeast Subartic Pacific Ocean, Canada - LP_J_2015_P26_1000m | ecosystem: Environmental > Aquatic > Marine > Oceanic | place: Canada: Northeast Subartic...
GACAATTCCCGCCGGCAATTCCTTCAGGCGCTTGCCATCGCAGGACCGTCAATGTTGATGGCAAAAAAGCTTATGGCGCAAATCCCTGATACCTTAATTCCAGGCATCGGGCCGTACTCTGACGAATGGCTGCCTGTTGGGATGCGTTCGCGTTTTGTAGACAATGTGAATGGTCTACGGGTTCATGTACTTGAAACTGGGTACGAAACACCTAACAGACCAGTGCTGTTGTTGCTGCATGGGTTTCCGGAACTGGCCTATAGCTGGCGCAAGGTCATGGTACCCCTAGCTGAGGCCGGTTATCATGTGCTTGCACCTGACCTTCGCGGTTATGGTCGCACTACGGGGTGGAGCAGTGACTATGATACGGATCTCACTCCCTTCCGCATGCTCAATAAAGTACGTGATGCCATTGGCCTGATATCGGCCTTTGGCTATCGCTATATCGATGCCGTGATCGGCCATGATTTCGGGTCCCCGTTGGCCGCTTGGTGCGCGGTAACGCGGCCGGACATTTTTCGATCGGTGGTTATGATGAGTGCTCCGTTTGGTGGCACGCCGTCAATCCCATTCGACACTATTAGCAACCCAACACTTGAATCCATAAGTAGTCCGAGTATCTATGACGATCTTGCCAACCTGCCGCGTCCACGGAAGCACTATCAGCGTTATTACAATACGCGCGGCGCCAACGAGAGCATGTGGTATGCCGAGCAGGGTTTAAGCAATTTTATTCGCGCCTACTATCATCACAAGAGTGCGGACTGGAAAGATAATAGGCCTTATAGACTCGCTGCCAGAACTGCTGTGGAGTGGGCGAAAATGCCGACCTATTACATTATGAATCTGAACGAGAGCATGGCTGAGACGGTAGCCAGAGTCATGCCAACCACGTCAGAGATCAACGTCAATACATGGCTAACAGAAGCAGAACTTGCGGTATACACTGCCGAGTATGGGCGCACTAGTTTCCAAGGAGGCCTTAACGGTTATCGCATGGGTGCCTCTGGTATAGGGAATGCCGAGATGCAATTATATGCTGGCAAGACTATTGACCAGCCCAGCATGTTTATCAGTGGCGCCAGTGACTGGGGAACTTACCAAAACCCGGGCTCATTCGAGCGTATGCAGGAGAGGACCTGCACCGATATGCGTTCAGTTCACCTAGTGGAAGGCGCCGGACATTGGGTTCAGCAGGAACAGGCTTCTGGGACAAGCCGGTTATTACTGGCATTTCTGGATTCCCTGGCATAGGTTACTCGAGAGACACCCATCAACATTTTAAAACACGATTGACCGTTAATCTTAGCTCGCGTCTGTATTGCGCAGACCCCCAAAGCCATGCGTTAGTCAAAGTGTTATCTCCAGAAGGCCAGGTTATCGCTGTGGATGTGCAAGCGTGCTAGGCTTCGAAGTAATTCTTTAGCTTGGCCATTCCTTCGTTGATGTCATCAATATCGATTCCGGAATAAGCGAAGCGCAGATAATGATTGGTCTCGCCTTCTAATAGACGCCCGAAGTGCTTGCGCGTGCAGAATGAAACGGATGTTTCGATTAGGGCTTCGTCCATTAGCTGATCGATGTCGGTAAAACCTTTACGTTCCATTATGTCGGTGACATTGGGAAACAGATAAAACGTGCTGTTCGGTGCGGCTATCGAAATCCCATCGATAGCATTTAGCCCTGCTACGGCTGCATCCCGTCGCCGTCTCAGTTCTTCAATAATTGAATCAGGACCAGAGGTATCTCCCTCGATAGCTTCCACCATACCTTTCTGGATGAAGTGTGTTGTGCAGGATTCGAAGTTCGTGTTGAATTTGTTAATGATATCGATGGCAGATTTTGGGCCGATGGCTGCACCGAGCCGCCAACCGGTCATGGCGAAACGCTTTGAGCAGGTATAAAGAATAATGGAGCGTTCCTGCATACCTGGCAAACTTACAATTGATTCCGGTTTACCACTGTATTGAATCTCGAAATATGCTTCGTCGCTCAACACCCATAGATCGTATTTAATGGCTAACTCTGCTAGTTGCTCAATCTCTTCTTGGGAAGATTCGGCACTGTTAGGGTTTTGGAAGTTGTTATAAATCAGGGCTCGAGTTTTTGGGGTGATCTTACTTTTTACAGAGTCTAGGTCTAGATCAAATCCCTTCTTGGTTTCAAGATAAGCATAGGGCACGGCGACGCCACCTTGGTACTCAATCTGTGACTCGTAAATTGGATAGCCGGGATTAGGGTAGAGAACTTCATCGCCGGGGTTCATCACGGTAGCGATGAATTTGCTTATCACTGGTTTGCCACCGGATTGAATGGAAACATTTTCTGCACTATAACGCAGGTCACGCTTTGAGCCCACATCTCTGGCAATAGCCGCTCTTAACTCGGAAATGCCCGCGCCGGGACAGTAACCCGTGTAACCATCGGCTATGGCTTTGTCAGTCGCCTCGACGATATTACGGGGCGTGGGAATATTAATGTCGCCCAGATGAAAGGGGTAGATCTTGTTACCTTTATCACCCCATGCAGCGGCTGCTGCCGAGACAGAAAATGCTGTCTCGGTACCGAGTCTCTCTAGTTGCTTTGCTAATTTCACAATGTGGTGCTTTTCTTAAGAATGAGTTTAAAGATTTCGAGTATGATGTTTTTTTCGTGCGAGATACTATACGAACCAGCAACAATCGGATACCCCTCACGAGTGACGCTGGAAAAATTAGCAGGGTATGGCGTGATCCGGATGCTAATCGCGGCGCGCTAGAAAAGTACAGTGTATTGCAGCATAGGGTGAATTGATAACTGGCAAGCGCGTAGGCTAGAACTATAGCGGCGATGCTGGGATTCTGAAGTATAGATGGACCGATCTAGAAGCTGTACTTGATGCCAAGGAAGCCCGACCTCGGAGCGGCTGCGCCAAAAAACAGGGGCACTTTAAAGTCTTCGATGATAGGCACCTCTACTTCACCCGGTTCCTCGCCCAGCAAGCCGAAAGTTTCATACTCTTCGTTGAACACGTTGTGCACAGCGGCAAAAATCTGCAGGTTATCGTTTAGCTGGTAACGGGCACGCACGTTAACCACGTGATAACCATCAATTTGATCGAGTTGATTTGACTCATCACCTCGTAGGAACTGCTTATCATTGTTCACTAAATCAAGACCAATATTAAAACCCTCCGAGAGCTGGTAATCGATAACAGTCTTGAATTGGTTCTGGGGAATGCCTGGAATATAGTCACCACTTTCTACCGTGATCTCGCCTTCTCCGTCAGCAAAGGCATGATTAGGACTCAATACATTGAAGCTATCCTCGAAAGTGGCATTAATGCGACTATATGCAACCTTCCAGCTTAAGTTTTGCCATTCACCAGCCAGCTGGCTCTCAATGCCACTGCGTAGCGTCCTGTCAACGTTAGCGAACAGACCGGTAGATCGACCAGTAGTCTGGAACAGGATGTCATCGTGATTGGTCGTATGAAAGAACCCGAACGAGTAACTCACATCGCCCAGAAAGCCACGAGTTCCGAGTTCAAAACTCTTGGCGACCACTCTCTTTAGTGGTGGGTCCGCTAGGAATGCATTTGGTAATCGGCATTCGAACTCGACATCATCCGGGTCTTCGCCATCTTCTATTGCGTACTGAACTGCCAGGTCGAACACTCCTTCGTTGCATGCAAGTTCAATAGGTGTAGGGGCGCGGGAAGATTCACTATAGGAAGCATATAGGTTGTGGGCATCGGTTGCCTGAAAAGTGATACCGATCGCCGGGTTAATCCGCGCGAAGCTGTGGCTTCCGTTTAATTCAGGTCGGTCTCCGGACTTATCGCGCAGATCAACGGTAGTTTTATTGCCGCGGGCAGATAAGGTCAGTGTAATGGAGCTGCTGATGTCTAGCGAGTTCGTAAAGTAAACACTGAAGGATTCGGTTTCAGTATTTATAAATGTTGATTCTTCATCGATAAAAGCACCTGTGCCGAGCCCGGTAGTTAGTCGGGTAATTGGATCAATGTTTGCTAGTTCTACCACCGAGTTGAAATAAGACTCGCCATTAAAATAAGTGCTGCCGATCACTAGTTGGTTGTTATAATCGAAGAACTTGTTACTAAACGTCCACTGGAAATCGGCCCCGGTACTCTCTTGGTTACGATTGCTTATATTGTTGATAGCTTCATCCGATAGAATGCCAGTACCGGATACATTGTCAGAATCAAAGCCGTCCAGCTCGAATTCTCCCTCTTCGCTTAACGTAGCAGCAGTTATATTCAGGAAGTTTTCAAGTTCATTGAGATTGGCATACTGGTTTTCGCAGATATCTTGGCCGTCCAGTCCCAGTCCTTCGATTTTGTCTTCTTCTAAGCCTTCCAGCAGGATGAGTTCATTACCAAGTTTACAAACGCTGAATTCGCTTCCATCACCATTGAAAGAGTTGGTTTTGTTTTTGCGATAGGAGATATTTCCGTTAAAACGTATGGTTGAATTAACTTCGTGGGCGAAGTCACCGCTTATCATTACCATGCTGTTATTAGTGATGTCAGGACCGGTGAAGATCGCTTTACGATCCATGTTAAGAAGTTCGATGGGGGATGAGCCGTTACCAATTAACTCCGAATCTCCGTGCTGGTAATTAAGGTTAAGCTGAGTGTAGTCGGATCGCCAGCCGACGCTACCGTAAAAATTGATGGCGTCAGAATTGGAATGATCGCGCCAACCGTCTTCCTCAAAAGAGTCGATATTTAGGTAGTAGCCAAGTTGTCCATTGTTACCACCAATTTCGATGTTGGCAGTGGTGCGATCAAAGGAGCCGGAACTCACTTTTATATTGGGATCTTGAAAATTAAAACCGTCTTTCATGTCAATGATCAGTGAACCACCGAGACTATTCAAACCGAACAACGGGTTGGCTCCACCATTTAGTGTAATACTCTGGATAGCCGATTGGGGGAGCAGATCCCAGTTAACCGTATCTCCTAGCGGTTCGTTGATGCGTACGCCATTCTGGTGCACCGTTATACCCTGGGCTGGTCCCAACAAGGGAGAAGCGGTGAAGCCGCGGTATTGGAGGTCAGGCTGCATGGGATTGCTCTGCACATCGTTAAGAGAGATGCTGGAAAAACTCTGAGCGAGAAAGTCGGCGAGGCTCAGAGCGGCTATATTGCGGAGATCCTCAGCTGTGCTGGTTTGGATTGGGTAGGGTATCTTGTCCAGTTCTTGGCTGGCGCCGGAGGGCACAATACCCACTATCACAATTTGCTCAATATCTTGGGCAAGCGTTTGTGTAATTACTGCGGCCGTCAGGAGAGAAACTAGTCTTATTTTCACAAATTTATTCGTATGGTTAGTCCGAAGCTATTAACGTCTATCTGTCCGGCGCGTTAGTATAGCAAACCTCACTAGGTTTGCGATTTTCAGTAATTGGATTGGGTGTCTCGGATAAATGTAATGAGGAAGAACCTTTGGGTTCATAACACACGACGGGTTGATACAGTAATCGACCCTTAACAAGCAAAGAACAGCAAGAGGAGTCAGCATGGCAACGGTATTGATTACTGGAACCAATAGGGGGATTGGACTAGAGTTCGTTAAACAGTTTCTAGCACGAGAAGATACCGTATTAGCGACCTGTCGCGATATGGGATCAGCAACCGAGTTAAGACAGCTGAAAAACGATACTAGCAAACTGCGCATATTTGAGCTCGATGTCTCCTGCCATAAGTCCATGGAGGACCTGACCTTACAACTTGCAGGTCACGCGATCGATATCTTTATTAACAATGCTGGTGTGTACGGACCAAGAGATTCCACATTCGGCAAAGTCAGTGTCAATGAATGGGCGAAGGTATTACAGGTCAATGCCAAGGCTCCCATGATTCTCACCCAATTATTGATCGACAACCTACGTGATGGTTCTGACAAGAAGCTTATATACATCACGTCGAAGATGGGTTCAATTGATGACAATAAGGGCGGTGGTTCCTATGTATACCGAAGTTCCAAGGCAGCGTTGAATGCGGTGGTGAAAAGCATTTCTGTCGATTTGAGAGATTCTGGTTTCAGTGTGGCAGTGTTACATCCGGGCTGGGTGCAGACCGACATGGGTGGGCCTAACGCATTGATTGATGTGACAACCAGTGTTTCCAAAATGATAGATGTGATTGACAATCTCAACTTCCACAATAGTGGTAGCTTTTTCAACTACGACGGTGGGATCATCCCATGGTAACTGGCTGACCCGATTAATATTTTCCAATGATACCAGCGGCAGAGTAGATAACAGGATCGGGCAATGTATTTTGCTCAGCCGCTTCTTAAGTGTAAACTCTTACCTTTGTTAATCCCGTCTTTAGAATTGAAGATCGTTTTTGCAGGTTATCGTACGTGAATGCCAAGGTTCTGAGGTTAAACAAGGCAGGAATTCCAGTTAGTTGGCTTACTCGGGAAGAGACCGCGACGCTTCTAGTTAAAGATTTGGTTATTTGGTCTTTAGGTAACACGGTGATGGAAATTCGGGGCGGTTACAATCGCAGTGGTATTCAGTCTGTTCTCAAATTACCCAGTATAATTGCCTGCCATGGAAAAGTTCACAAGGATATCTCTGATCCACCCCTGGAAAACAAGTTCCTGTTTCGGCGCGATAAGAACATGTGTATGTATTGCGGTGGAGCTTTTGCCGTCAGTACACTATCCCGTGACCACGTGAATCCACTGTCTAGGGGTGGTAGCGATGTGTGGACCAACGTTGTGACTTCCTGTCGCCGCTGCAATAATCGAAAAGCTGATTGCGTCCCTGAAGAGGCCAACATGGAGCTCTTGGCAGTACCCTTCGTGCCGAACCAATACGAGTTTCTTTACCTGTCCAACCACAATGTGTTAGCAGACCAGATGGAATTTCTCAGTGCCCGCTTTTCTCGACGTATAAAACTGTCCTGATTAGACCTGGCTCCTTAGCCTCGACGACCAGCAAATTCTGTAAGAGAAAGGATTTGCTTTCATCTGTCAATCCGATTAGTTTTCAGCCTACTATTATGAATAACTGCAGTGATTGAGACAGGCAAATGGATAACTCTGGGAAGATATGGATAATTGTGCGGTTTAGAGTAACTATCATGTTTGGCGCTTTACTGGCCGCCTGTCAGGTTGCCGACGCTCAGCGAGACTTCGTCAGTTTCGAGCGAATTGTACTCGATGACCAGATGCTGGGTGGTTACGGGGTGGAAGTCGCTGATGTGGATCGTGACGGATTGGCGGATGTCATAGCTGTAGCGACTAATCCGGCACAGCTTAACTGGTATAAAAACCCGGGCTGGGAAAAATATCCAATCAGAACGGCCACTCAGGCTAATATCGATGTTGCTTCTCATGATGTTGATAACGATGGGGATATAGATCTTGCTCTTGCTAGCTCCTTCAAACTTGACGCTTCGACCGAAGGTGGGTTGATTCACTGGCTCGAAAATCCCGGCGATCCGATCATGAACCAAGAATGGCAGCTGCATTACATCGATGAGATTCCCGCATCACATCGTATCAAGTGGGGTGATCTCAATGGGGATGAAAAGCAGGAACTGATTAACCTACCAATTATCGGTATCGGAGCATCTCGACCTGAATATGATGTGAACTCGCAGCTCAAAGCTTATTCCATACCGAACAACCTATCTGTCGACCGATGGCAGGGTATTGTACTTGATCAGTCATTACAGTTATCACATGGAATGAGCGTGACTGACTGGGATGATGATGGGCGACAGGATATTTTGACCGCTAGCTTTTATGGCGTACATCTGTTTCAACTAGCGACACGGGGACAATCTGTAGCACGAACTTGGCTCGGTGTGGGTAAACAGGGCGCGGAACGGCCAGCGATAGGTTCCAGTGAAGTGGGTGAAGGTGTAATAGCCGGTGGCAGGCGATACATAGCCACCATAGAGCCTTGGCATGGTAATGAAGTTGTGGTTTACACTAAAGGTGAAAGCACACTATGGGATCGTACTGTTATCGATGATCAGATAGCTAATGGTCACGGCTTATTGGTTGCTGATCTTAATAACGACAATATAGATGAAATTATTGCTGGTGGCCGTTCTCAGCCTTACCAGCTAGCCATCTACCACCGGCCAGAAGATTCATCCCGTTGGAAACGCATTGGCCTTGATGAGGGCGGTATAGCTGTGTCGGGGCTTGCTGTCAATGACCTAAATGGAGATGGCTATCTCGATATCGTTGCCATAGGATCCGACACAGGCAACGTCATCTATTACGAAAACATCGGCCGTTAACAGTCCAACAGTTTTCCATGATCAACACAAAACGAAATTATGTATTGGGCTTCTTCTTGTCCCTGACTACCGCTGCTTTGTGGGGGATATTACCAGTAGCACTAAAAGAATTGCTGGTTGCAATGGATGCCACAACTATAGTCTGGTACCGGTTCTTTGTGGCTGCCGTTATCCTTCTTGTCTGGCTCGGCTATAAAAAACAGATGCCCAATTTAGTAGCCGTGAGCTGGCGTATACGCTGGTACCTGATCATCGCCGCGATAGGGCTTTGCAGCAACTATTACCTTTTTAACTACAGTCTCAATTTTATAAATGGGGAAACCGCCGAAGTAGTCATGCAGCTTACAACCTTATTCCTGATTCTGGGTGGTGTGGTTTTTTACAAGGAGCCATTTATCGGAATTCAGAAACTAGGGGCGTTACTGATCATTGCCGGGTTGGTCCTGTTCTTCAACGATCGCCTGCTAGATATGGCTAGTATGGAAACTTCAGAAAATTTTGGCGTTTTGATCGTTTTCTTCTCGGCTCTTACTTGGACCATATATGCTTTGTTACAAAAAAAACTGCTGCAGAGTTATGCCACGGCGCAGATCCTGTTTGTAATCTACTTTTTTTCTTTTGTGGTTTTGCTTCCCTTTATCGCGATAGCACCGGATAGCATCATAACGCTAACACCTTTCCAAATGGCGCTGCTTGGCTTTTGTTGTGTCAATACGATAGTAGCTTATGGTTGCTTTGTGGAGGCCCTCAAATTATGGGATGCCTCGAAGGTCAGTGCCGTATTGGCGCTAGCACCTCTTTTTACAATTGGTAGCCTCAAGCTGACGGTGTACTTCTATCCCGATTACGAGTTTTCAGATCGTCTCTCCAATCTTTCTCTCATCGGAGCTTTGCTACTGATAATAGGTTCGATACTTACGGCGTTGATACCTTTAATCTACCAGACCTCAAGAGAGCAGACCTTTGCTTCTGAGATTACGGCGAGTTCAACGGCCAAAGTTTCCGACGGTGGTTGACGATTGGGGTGAAATGTCAAAAACCTAAAACTTCTTTGAAAGATAACAATTATGACAATTTAAGGAATTTAGCATGCTTAGAGGAAAGTTAATTGGCTCTTTATTGACTGTTAGTTTGCTTCTTACCAGCACTTTGCTTCTCGGTGAAGTTAAGCGTTTAGAAGTAACAGGTCGCGAAACTTTGTCGCTCCCGGATGTTTCCTTTAGCTACGAGGTTATTGAAGGGGTGGCACACTTTACCTTGGATCCTTCCGATTCGGCCAATGAAATGATTACCGATATTGGGTACGCACCGAGAAATAGTGCTGGGCTTGTGGAGTACACTGTGGACTTTAAGCTGCTGGTGCCATCAGAAGATATTGCCAATAGCGGCTTGCTCTATATGGTCAATAATCGGGGCAGGGGCGCTACGGCACCGGAAATTTCCCTTAGGGATCCTCTTGCGGGCTTTGGATTTACCTACCTGCTGACCGGCTGGATTAACGAGATAACTCCTGGCGAGGGCCGTCTGAGATTGCATGCGCCTATCGTAGGGTCGACGATGCAACCAATTACTGGGGATGTTCGTTACGAAGTTAGCGTCACCCGCGAATTAAACGACGTGAATATAGCCGGGGGAGGCCACCTTGCTTACGAACCGACAGAGGCAGGATTAGAAGGGGCTACTCTTTCCCAGCGGCTTTACCAGACTGATCCACGAATCCCAATTGAGCGGTCGCGGTTCGACATTGAAGTGGATTCAGAACCAGACAGCAATCAGCCCCTCGTTACGCTCAATCTTCAAGGAGGTTTCCAGCCTGGCTACATCTACGAGTTGATCTATGAGGCCAGGAATCCCGTGTTGGCCGGTGCAGGTATGGCAGGTATCCGAGATCTAGTATCACTCATTCGTTACGGTGGTAAAGGAAGTGATGAACTGTTGCAGCTTGACCTGCCCGATATTGAGCACACAGTTGCCTATGGGTTCTCACAAAGCGGGCGATTACTCAGACAGTATCTGTACGATGGATTTAACGCTGATATCGAGAAGCGGACTGTCTTCGATGGCGTCGTGCCATTTATCGCTGGTGGTGGTTATGGCATGTTCAACAACCGTTTCGCCATGCCTACCCGTACTAGTGGTCAACATTCCAATTACTTATATCCGAACGACCTGTTCCCGTTTACCTATGGCGATAGTACCGATCCCTTCACCGGTCGTACGGACGGTGTTCTGAAGAAAGCACGACAGAGCAACACTGTGCCGAAACTCATGCATATTCAAACTTCAAACGAGTATTGGGTCCGTGCCGGATCATTACCTCACACCAATCCCGAAGGCACTGAGGATGCTCAACTACCATCGGGGGTCCGTTTCTATACTATCGGGGGGTCCCAGCACGGGTCTGGTAATGGCATTCCTCGCCCCGCCACCACAGGGCAGTTGCCTCCCAATCCTAGCTTGTGGAATCCTATCGGCATGTCGCTGGTTGTTCGAATGTTTGAGTGGGTAGCTTTGAATAAGGAGCCGCCGGTATCACGTTACCCACGCATAGCTGATGGAACGCTAGTGCCTTCCCACATTGATGGGCGCATTAATGGTGACGCGTGGAATAGACTTAGCTTCATAACTCATCCTTCGGTAATGTATAAGCCTATGCATGCGAATTATGGCAGCCGCTGGGATGAAGAACGTATCATTGAGCAGCACCCGTATTACTCGGATCATTTCTATGAGGCATTGGTGCCTGCAGTGGATCCTGATAATAACGATTTTTCGGCCAGCACGATTTTACCGCCTACCACTTTGGTGCCCCTTGCCACATTTACGCCCTGGAACCTTCGGTCACCGGCCACCGGGGCTGAAAAATCACTCGCGCGATTATCTGGAGGTTATATCCCGTTTGCCAAAGACACAGTCACAGCTTTACAGGCTCGTGATCCGCGTAACTCAGTGGCAGGTCTCTACACTTCATTTGATGACTACCTGGCTAAGTATGAAGCAGCGACTGACCTGCAAATAGAAGAGGGTTTCCTTTTGCCTGGCTTCAAGGAGGTTTATATGGATATTGCCCGCAGTAATCAAAGCATGTTCGAGTAAAATAAAAAAGCCACGCAATCAATAACTGCGTGGCTTGTTCCTTCACACCAGTAGCTGGGTTTTTCTGTAATGTAAAGATATACCTTTGGTGAAGATTCTATCGATCCTTATCTAATCGTCTCCTGGGATATCGAATTCGATTTTGGGCAGTCGGGGCAGAGTGCAAAGATGGGGAGTCTTATCGTAGGAAATCATCGCGGGGTCTTTACCACCCATTAGATTTATGAAGCTGGCTCCGCTCTTGTCACCCAGGCAGACTATGTTTTTAGTGCTCAACCCTTCCTTTACTATTCCGTCCCACACGATGTTGGGTGTATTGAGCCCACTAAGTTCGTGCCAGGGCACTAGTGCGCGATGACGGGGCGCTGTTCCACCTCCACGGTACTTGTTGTCGTGTATGTAAATTTGCTCAGGATACGGGTCATAGTTGGGATCATCATAACTACGGCCGCCTAGCGTATAGCTGTAAATCATAATGTTGACGTTATCGTTATCCCAAAAATCGTTCTCGAAGACCTCGATGTTGTCGTTAGCCAGCACTAGCAGGCCGGTGCCTGCGGGCACATTGCCTACGATGGCGCCTTCAGGTGCAAAGTTCTCGGTGTTATTACGAAAAACGTTGTTGCTGAATACTCGGGTGCCCCGTCCACCCTGCACTTCTAGGTTGGGCAAGTCAAACACGAGAATGCCGCCGGTGTTATTTGTAGCGATGTTGTCATATACATCGGCATAGGTGGAATTCTCGATTTCGATGCCGGCTACGTTGAATTCTGCACGAGAATTACGCACGATAATATTACTAGACTGACCAACATAGATGCCCGCATCAGCAGCTCCGATGGCAACAGATTCTTCAATCAGAATATTCCGCGATTGCACTGGGTAGATACCATAGGCACCGTTATCGGAGTCGGGACCATTAGTCCACTCGGTCCGCACGCGGCGGACGGTTACGTTGGAGCTTTCGTTAATTTTGAGCGCGTCCCCTACCGTGTCTTCTATGGCCAGTTCCTCAATGATGAAATCATCGGCTGTGACCAGCAGGCCTTCGGCGCCTTGAACTTGATTCTTGAAAGAGAGAATGGACTTATCACTACCGGCGCCACGAATGGTGACACCAGGAACATCCAGTGACAAGCTGCGAGTGATTTCGTGGATACCAGCCGGGATGTCGATAACATCTCCGGGCTTGGCCTGAATAAGCTGAGTTTGCAGTTGTTCTTCAAAAGTAAGTTCGGGCGCAGGTGTTAGTTCTCCCGATTCGCCGCAACTGGTTAACAGACCTACTACGCTCATTAACACAATAGTGTTTATAGCATTGTACTTAGTGCTCATTGCGATCCTTTTCCTCAAGAATTGTACATAATGAAACAACTTTCATATGTGCAGAATCTTTTGATATTGAATTAATGCTAACGATCTACAACCTCGTACATCCAGGTGTCACTATTGGTGACTGATTCGGCTGACGAAATGCTGCCAGCTGTTGTCCCTGGGAAATACTTGCGAGCCAGTTCGTCAAGAACAGGCACTATTTCCGGACCTTCCATGATGCGTTCTAGGCGCTGTTCGTAGAGCATACTGTCGATGCGTAGAATTACCCG
>Ga0257112_10000725_pt1 | contig 12965 bp, 13 predicted proteins | sample LP_taG_5_FD_191565 | JGI IMG/M metagenome (GOLD analysis project Ga0257112, IMG submission 191565) | Marine microbial communities from Northeast Subartic Pacific Ocean, Canada - LP_J_2015_P26_1000m | ecosystem: Environmental > Aquatic > Marine > Oceanic | place: Canada: Northeast Subartic...
AGTTGATTTTTCTTTATTAATTGGTGGTGACGAAGTTGGTTTTCGAAATCTTTTTTTTTCAACAATAACCGTTTTGCCTGTTTCAAAACCTCTTGCAGAAGTAATAACAGGTTTGGAACCAAGTTTTAGACTTAAAGTTTTTTTATTTTTACTATCTTTTGACATTGAAAAATTCTATTTATGACTAATTAAGCCATATCTTTCTAGCCTCCATAATTAGTTGGTCTCCTTCATCTTTAGTAAAATTGAAGTCTTCAAGTAAACCTTTCACTTTTGAATTCTTATCATGTCTATCTTCATAATAACCAATTAAATCATCAGTTGTTAGACCTGCAAAGTCCTCTAAAGTTTTGATATTATTTTGAGCTAAAGTCACTAACATTGTTTTGGTAAGGAGGTTAAAATCTAAAAGATCTTGACTTACTTTAAGTTCTTCTAGTTTTTTGTTATCCTCTTTTTCTTTTTCAACGATAAATTTTTGAGATCTATCAAAAAGCTCTTCAACAATTTCTTCTTCAAATCCTTCTATTGCGAGCAATTCTGATTTATCAGTTTCTAATATTTCTTCTATAGAGCTAAATCCTTCACTAACAAGCAATTGAGCAAGAGTTTGGTCCACATCAAGTGAATCCACAAAAGCATTTGTTTTACTAGTAAAATCTTCTTGTCTTTTTGAAGACTCTTCATCTTCAGTTAATATATCTATTTCCCATCCGGTTAGCTCAGTTGCAAGCTTAACATTCTGCCCTCTTCTACCTATAGCTAAGCTAAGATGCTCTTCAGCTACCACAACTTCAATTTTATTCTGATCTTCATCCAACACAACCTTGAGGACTTCTGCAGGAGAAAGTGATGATATAGCTAAATTGGCCACATTCTCTGACCAATTGATAATATCAATTTTTTCCCCTTGTAGTTCATTAACAACTGCTTGAACTCTACTTCCTCTCATTCCTACACATGCACCTACAGGATCTATAGAACTGTCTTCAGTAAAAACTGCAATTTTAGCTCTACTCCCAGGGTCTCTTGCAACGCGTTTTATTGTAATAAGACCGTCATAAATTTCTGGAACTTCCTGGGTAAATAATTCTGACATAAATTGAGGGTGAGATCTTGAAAGAAATATTTGAGGTCCTTTTAATTCTGACCGAACATCATAAATATAAGCCTTAACACGATCACCATTTCTAAGATTCTCTCTCGGAATTGTCTGATCTTTTCTGACAATTCCTTCTGCTTTACCAAGATCGAGTATTATATTTCCGAATTCAGCTCTCTTTACCACTCCATTAACTATTTCGCCAACTTTGTCTTTATACTCATTATATTGCCTTTCCCTTTCAGCCTCCCTTACTCGTGATATAATTACTTGTTTTGCTGATTGAGCTGCTATTCTTCCAAAATCCATTGGCGGCAATGAATCAAGCAATTCATCACCAATCTGGGCTGCACCATTTATTTTTTTTGCATCATTAAGATTAATTTCTAAAAATTTATTTTTAACTTCTTCTACCACTAACATTTTTCTTGAAATTGAAATATCGCCGCTTTCAGGATTAATTTCTGCAATTACTTCATTTTCTTCTCCATAATTATTTTTTGCAGCCTTAGCTACGGCTTCCTCTAAAGCAGATAAAACAATTTTTTTATCAATCATTTTTTCTTGCGCTACAGTTTCAGCAATTCTTAAAATTTCAATTTTGTTAGCACTGACCATCTCAAATACCTTTTAAATAAAAAAAAAGTGGGCTTAACCCACTTTATACTCGGTTTAGCAATAATGTTGTATTTCTATACACCCCTATATTTTATAAATCAAGTGATGAAAATACTTTTTAAATTCAATGTGTTAAATACAGTTAATTTCGATTTTATATATGTTTTCCTTCTTAAACATTGCTTTACGCTGATAACTTGAAACCCCATACAAAGAATCATTTTCTTCCATGCATTTAAATTTAGAACTATTAAAATTTTCATTATTGATATTTATTAGATTCTTTACCGAATTAAAGTAGTCTTTTGAATCAGTTGTAACAATGATTTGTCCATTTTTTTTTAATTTCTCTTTCAATAAAATAAGGTTTTCTAAATTCAATAGCCTTCTTTTGTTATGTCTTCTTTTTTCCCAGGGATCTGGGTTAATTATATAAAATGAATCAATAGATTGAGGTTTTAAAACTTTTAATAAATAAATAAAATTTAAACCACATACTTTTATATTAGATATTTTGTCATTGATAATTAGCTTTAACACTTTTGCTAAACCATTTATGTATACTTCAGATCCAATATATAAATAATCTGGATTAAGCTTAGCTTGATTGATAAGATATTCTCCCGTTCCAAAGCCTACCTCAATAATAATTTTTTTATAAAAGTTTATTAAAGATAAATGTAAATTTTGATTTCTCTGATTTAATAACTCTATAACAGTTGCATCAATTGAATAATTTTCATATTGATTTTTAATTAAATCTATTCCTGGAGCAGAAACTTTTTTTGTTATTCTTCTACCGTTATATCTATAAAATTCTGGAAATTTACTATTTAGATCGAACAAAAGTTATATATTTTTTAGTTGATCAACCAAATCTGTTTTTTCCCAAGAAAATGAGCCATCACTTCCTAAGTCTCGTCCAAAGTGACCGTATGCAGCAGTCTGTTTATATATTGGTTGATTTAATTTAAGATGATCTCTTATGCCTCTTGGAGTCAAATCTACGATTTGACGAATTTTCTTTATCAAATTTTGATTATCAATATTACCCTGGTTATGTGTATCTACATAAATAGATAAAGGCTCTGCTACACCTATTGCATAAGCAAGCTGTAGTGTGCATCGCTCAGCTAAATCTGCTGCAACAATGTTTTTTGCAATGTACCTTGCAATATAAGCTGCAGATCTATCAACTTTTGTAGGATCTTTTCCAGAGAAAGCTCCACCGCCATGAGGAGCGGCTCCTCCATAAGTATCAACAATGATTTTGCGTCCTGTAAGACCAGTATCACCGTCAGGGCCTCCTGTCACAAACTTGCCTGCAGGATTAATTAAAATTTCAGGATTATTTAACATCCACTCTTCAGGCATTACTGATTTAATGATAGGTACAATCATTTCTTTTATATCGTCTTGACTTAATACTTCATCATGTTGGGTTGAAACAACTATTTTTGTACATTCTTTAGGTTTTCCAGAATCATATTTAAGAGTTACTTGACTTTTAGAATCTGGCTGTATTCCTTTTAAAGTATTTTCTTTTCTTGCTTTTGCCATTTTTTCTAAAATTAAGTGCGAATAAAAAATAGGTGCAGGCATTAAGCTTGAGGTTTCTTTACATGCATAACCAAACATAATTCCTTGATCACCGGCTCCTTGATCTTTATTGCCTCTAGCATCTACTCCTTGAGCAATATCTTCTGACTGTTTGTGTACACCTGAAGAATCAAAAGCTAGATGCTTCCAATGAAATTTCTTTTGTTCATAGCCTATGTCTTTGACAGCCTGTCGAGCCAGTTCTTCATAGTTACAAACATAATCATTTGGACCTCTTATCTCTCCAGCAATTACAACTTTATTTGAGGTTACTAATGTTTCCATTGCCACCCTTGAGTTTTCTGGATTACTTTGGGACATGAAGTCGTCAACAATTGAGTCAGAGATAATATCACAAATTTTATCTGGATGACCTTCAGAAACAGATTCGCTTGTAAATAAATACTCTTTACTCATATTCTAATTTGTTCATTGAAAATTTTAAAGTAGAATAACCAATTAACAAAAATAAGACTATTAAAAAAAATACAATTTTATCTCCATAGGAATTATAGATTGTCTTATTAATTTTATCCGGAACTTTTATATCAATATAATCTAATGAATTGTAGGGAATAGATTCTATTATCTGGCCAATTGGATTAACTAAAGCAGTTATCCCCTTATTGGCAGATCTTGCTAAAGATAAACCATTTTCAATCGTACGGTATCTAACATGAGTAAAATGCTGTTTGGGACCTGCCCCACTACCAAACCATGCATCACTTGTAACATTAACAAGTAGTTTCGAATTTTTCTGAATACTCTTTCTTGTAAAATTAGGAAAAACTCCTTCATAGCAAATTAACGGCACAAGAGATGTATCAAAATTAATTTCTTTATCTCCTTCAGAAAATGATTCCATTGGCAAAAAATTATTTAATCCAATTTTTTTTAAAAATTTTTGCAAAGGAATAAACTCACCAAAGGGTACAAGTTTTCTTTTATCGTATACTCTTCCATTATAAATTACTGAATTATAATATTTTATACCATCATTTCTAATTATTCCACTAAACCAATTAGCATGATTTACTTTGTGACTACCAAAAGATGATTCTGGAAAAATAGTTATAATATCCTCTGAACCTAAAGATTTCATTTTTTTAAATGATTCATTTGTAAGTTTTTCTTTTCTATTAAAATTTGTACTAACTAATCTTATTTGATCAGTATTTGAGTAAACATCTGTATAATTTGATATTCTGTTATGACCAAAAAAAAATAAAATACCTAAAATAATTATTGAAAAAATACTAATTAAAAAGTTATATTTTTTTGGTCTAAATGAAAATATTCCTGAAGCACAAAATACAGTAAACAAACCTAATCCAAATACACCAAATAAAGACAGCGATTGCATATAGCTAATAGACCACGACCAACTATAAGCAATTAAGTTCCATGGAAACCCTGTAAGAATAGTGCTTCTAAGAATTTCAAAAAAAATCCAGCTAGATGAGAAAAAAAAGATACGAGAAATATTATTATTCCATAAAATGGCATTAATCATTTGCATTAACCCATAAAATACTCCAAGCAACAATGGTAAGACCAGCAATGGGAAAGGAGTCAGATAAGATAAATTAGGGTCAAATTCAAAAATAGAATTCGTAATCCAATAGATGCTGGTAATAAAAAATCCAAAACCAAAAAATAAACCTGTATTAAACATTAATTTATAATCTCTGCCAAAAACATTATGAATTTTGTCATTAACCATAAAAAATAATCCTACGATGATTACTGAAAAAAACGGAATATTGTAAGGTTCAAAAGATAATGAAAAGAAACATCCTAATATGAATGAAAATAGAATATAAATATTCTTATTACTGGATAATAAAATTTTTAAGTTCATTTTTAAATTTTAGGAAAACTTATTTTTAAAGACTTGATTTTTCTAGGATCAGCATCATTTATTTCAAAAATTAGTCCAGATTTATGTTTAATTATTTCTCCGCGTTGAGGAACTCTACCAGTAATTGAAAAAATCAATCCTCCTAATGTATCTATGTCATCATTATCAAAATCTTCTAGGAGATTAATTTTAGATATTTTTTCAAACTCTTTAATTTCTACTCTAGCACTTGCCTCAAATGAATTTGGAGTTATCTTAATTAACATTGGTGTGTTTTGTTCATCATGCTCATCTTCTATTTCTCCTGTAATTTCCTCAATTACATCCTCAATTGTTACAAGTCCATCTGTTCCACCATATTCATCAATGACAATGCCCATATGCAGTCTCGTGAGTTGCATCTTCATCAATAAATCTAATACGGGCATTGATGGAGGCATTTCAAGAATATCTCTTTTAATTTTCCTTAAAAATCCAGATTCAATATTTTCCTGGCCTTGATACTTTACAAGATCTTTAATGTGAATCATTCCTATAATATTATCTAAATTTTTTTCATATACTGGAACTCTCGAGTGGGTTTCTTTTTTAAAAACTTCTAATACTTTTTCAAATGTATCACTTACTTCTATGGAAACTATATCAGCTCTTGGTATCATTATGTCCATTGATCTTATCTCACCAATTTTTAAGATATTGAGCAGCATTAGCCTTTCTTGTTTAGAAATATTCTCACTACCTTTTTTTGCTGTATCTAAAACTATTTCAATGCTCTTTCTTAAAGAGCCTTTTTTTGCATTGTTGGGTGGAAAAAATCTATTACGTATTTTACTAAACATTATCTTGAGAATATTTTTTTTAATATAGATTGCTCAATTTCTTTCATTTCAATGTATTGTTTTTGGGTTTGATGATCAAATCCTATTAAATGAAGTACACCATGAATCGTAATTTTTGATAAATATTTATATTTTTGTATTCTAAATTTTTTTGATTCTTTAAGAATTTTTTGAAGGGATATTGCAATATCTCCAATTAAATAATTATTACTTTTTTCTTTATGATTCATTGGGAAAGCAAGTACATTCGTTGATTTATTTTTATCTCTATAATTATTATTAAGTAATTTTATATTTTTGTCAGAAGTAAGTAAAAAGCTAATTTCGGTATTTTTTAAATTTTTGAAATTAGTAGTTTTTAATGTTTCCTTCACCGCACATAAAATATTTTTTTTGTACATAGGTAGCTCATTTGCCCAAGATAATTCTTCTACATTAAAACTAATTTTAACCATTAATAGCCTTCAGTCATGAAGATGTATCAAGCAAATCTTTAATATGTTCTTCATGAAGATCGTATGCATTTATTATTTTTGTAACCATTTCATCTCTTACAATATCTTTTGAGTCAAAATTTATAACCTCTATATCATCGATATTTTCTAAAATTTTTATTGATCTAATCAAACCAGATTCATTTCTTTTGTTCAGGTCAGATTGGGATGGATCACCTGTCACAACCATTCTAGAATTCTTCCCACATCGAGTAAGAAACATTTTTATTTGGTTATGTGTTGCATTTTGAGCCTCATCAAGAATTACAAAAGAATTATTTAATGTTCTACCTCGCATGAAAGCCAGTGGAGCAATTTCAATTTCAGCAGATTGTATTTTTCTCGTTGCCATTTCTGTTGGCATAAGATCATAAAGTGAATCATAAAGAGGTCGTAAATAAGGATCAATTTTTTCTTTGAGGTCACCAGGGAGAAAACCTAATTTTTCCCCTGCTTCTACTGCGGGTCTTGATAATATAATTCTATCAAACTTATTCTCTAGTAATTGTGAAACTGCTGCAGCAACTGCTAAAAATGTTTTACCAGTTCCTGCTGGACCAATTGCAAAAATAATTTGTTTTTTTTGTAATATTTCCAAGTAATCGTTTTGTCTTTTACTTTTACCCACAATATCACCTTTGCTAGTTTTTGTGACTGTAAATTTTTTTATATTTTCGGAATTATTAGTAAGTTGCATTTTAAGATTCTCTCTCATTAAATTATTTTCTCGTTCATTTTTTTTAGATTTAATTTCCTGAATTGTTTGTAAAATAGCATTGCGTAAAATATTTCTATACTTTTTATCACCTTTGATATCCATTTGATTTCCCATTTGAAAAATTTGAATTGGCATAACTGATTCAAAATAATCTATATTCTCGTTATTGATGCCAAATATTTCTAGAACATTTGCATTATCTATATTGATAATAGTGGAACTCTGGACTTGCTCCGATAATGGCTTTGAAATGCTTTCTAAGTTTTTATTTTTCAAACTATAAAACTAATATGAATTAACAATTACCATACAAATTCTTATGATTGCAAGATGTAATTTTTACCTTCATTTCTTCACCTATTTTAATGTTTTCTGACTCAAGATAAACTGATTGCATATGAGGAGTTCTTCCAAAAAAATACTTTGGATTACTAATACTTTGATTTTCAACCAAAACATTTACAGTTTTATTGTAAAAAGAATTATTGTATTTGAATTGTATATCTTTTAGTTTTTCTTGGAGTCTAAACAGTCGTTCTTTTTTAATTTTTAGCGGAGTTTTATCTTTTGCAGAAGATGCTTTTGTACCAGGTCGCATGCTATATATGAAAGAATATGATTGTGTAAATTGAATTTCATCTACTAGTTTTAATGTTTCATTAAAATCTTCTTCTGTTTCACCGGGAAATCCAATAATAAAATCAGAAGAAATTTCTATTTCAGAATTAGATTTTTTTAATTTCTCAATAATTTTTCTATAGTCTTTACTTGTATATTTTCTATTCATTTTTTTTAAAATTTTATCTGAACCAGACTGAACCGGCAAATGGAGAAAGGGCATTAACTTTTTATTGGAAGAATGTAACTGAATTAATTCATCAGACATATTAATTGGATGTGATGTTGTATATCTAATTCTTATGACATCTTCAATTTCACTAACAGTATTAATGAGATTTGCTAAAGAATATTTAACATTATGATAATTGGATTGGTAGGCATTTACATTTTGGCCAAGCAATATAATTTCTCGAGCGCCTCTATCAGACATTGATTTTACTTCTAGCTTTATTTCATTTATTTTTCTTGAGTACTCTGGACCTCTTGTAAAAGGAACAACACAGAATGAACAAAACTTATCGCACCCTTCTTGTATTGTGACAGCTGAAGAAACTCCTTTTATTTTTTTTTCTTCTAAAATGTAATCAAATTTTTCATTAATTATAAAATCTGTATTAATTAACTTAGATTTCTTTTTTTGAATATCAGAAAGCATCTTTGGCAACAAGTGATAACTTTGTGGGCCTAGAATAATGTCAATGCCAACATTTTTATTAAACATTTCTAAATTCTCAGCTTGTGCCACACACCCAACTACAACTATTGTTTTATCTTTATCTAATTTTGTTACTCTTCCTATATCTGAATAAACTTTATGAGCTGCCTTATCTCGAATATTGCATGTATTAAATATAATAATATCAGCATTCTTTATCTCTTTGTTCTCTTTCATTCCTTTATCTTCTAAGATGGAAGTTATTTTTTCACTGTCATATATATTCATTTGACAGCCATAAGATTTTATAAAAAAAGATTTTAGAACCATTGCTTTTAAATTTTAATTACCTGATTAATTCCATTTAATATTTCATTTTCGCAAAAAACGGATAGTTCTTTTCTATTATTAAACTTATCAATGGAAGTTTTTGGATGAAATAATAAATTAACTGTGATTGAACCAGTTGATAGAAAATTTTGCATTGAGGCCACCATTGAAACTTGACCCACCCATGCTATAAGCCTTCTGTTAAAAATACCCATTGGAAGATTGTTTTTTAAAGTATAGCAAATTGACACTGGCTGAACATTTAATAATTCTTCATTTGAATTAACGCATTCCATTAGTGATGACTTAAATTTTTTTATACCATTACCACCTGATGTGGTGCCTTCTGGAAACAATATTAAACTTTCACCACTAATCAATTTTTTTCTAATAGAACTACTGTACTCAGCTATTTTATTTTTGCTTAAATTGTCTATAAAAAATGTGTTACTTAATCTAGCCAGAAAACCAAATATACCCATTTTTAAAACTTCTCTTTTTGCTATAAATCTCGCATTTAACACTGCACCCAAACATAGAATATCAAACCATGATACATGGTTTGCAATGTATAATGTGCCAGGGGTTTTTTGCTTATCATCATTTAACCCTATAACATTTATTCTAATCCCAGTAATATTTTTTATTACACGATAGAAAAAAACGGGAAATGTATATCTCACATTTAGTTTAAATATATTAAATGTTATCTGAATAGGTATTATTATAATAATAAAAGTGCTGAGACAAAATAAAATAAACAATAATCGAATTAATGACATGAATTAAAAATTACTTTTTTATTTTAGTGCCGTACAATTCCAGTCTATGATCTACAAGTTTGTATCCCAATTTCTTCACAATTAACCTCTGTAATCTTTCAATTTCATCATTGCTAAATTCATGAACTTCTCCACTATCAATATCAATAAGGTGATCATGATGTTCATGTGGAATTGTTTCATATCTTGATCTTCCACCTTTAAAATCATGTTTTTCTATAGCGCCATATTCTTCAAATAGTTTAACAGTACGATAAACAGTAGCTATACTGATATTCTTATCTTTTTCATTTGCCTTTGAATGAATTTCATTTATATCAGGGTGTCCATCAATTTGACTTACAACATCTGCAATGATATTTCTTTGTTCTGTCATTCTAAGGCCTTTTTCTTTGCAAAGTTTTTTTAAATCAATCATTTTTTTATATTAAAAAAAACTTTTAATATAAAGTGGTTTAGGAATGTATTTTTTTTCATCTAAATTTTGAATTAATTTTTCTACATCTTGAATGTTATATCTAAATATCTCAATGTCTGTAACTTTCTTTTGTCTAAGGCACTTTTTAATTGAAAAACTATCAGAAATAATCCTTGATTCTTTAGTTATTTTTATAACTCTTTTTTTTAAATCTACTATTTCAGGTTTTGATTGAATTTCTACGTTTTTTTTGAACCTTTGAAAAAAAAAGCTACTATTGTTATTTAGAATAAATATATTCTTTGTGTCCGACATGGATTTTGAAACAGTCAAGAAATTAATAATTTGAAATTTTGATAAACCATATATTTTTATATCTAATGACAGTTTTAAAAGTTTTGCAAATGTCACAGCTGTTCGAACTCCTGTAAAACTTCCAGGTCCAATAACAACAACAACTTTTTTTATATTTTGATAATTGCTATGTAATTTAGTTAAAGCTTTTTCAACCTCTAAAACCAATCTCTCAGAAATATTTTTTAATTTATTGTTTTTCTTTTTAAATAAAATTTTTTTATTGCTGATAATTGCAAATTCAACACCTACTGTACAATCAATAATTAAAATCATAATCTTGATATTTATAATATATAGAATACAAATTAAATAATGATAAATAAATTTAACTATGGTTTATTATAAAAAATTTTCAATATTTTTAACATTTATAATGTTTTATTCTTCAAGCATTTGTCTCTCACTATCTGAAACTTTTAAAGATAACGGTGTATCTACTTTTATGTATCACCGATTCGGGGAAGATAAGTATCCTTCAACAAATGTTTCAATAGAACAGTTTGCTTCTCACATAGAACATGTTGTCAATAGTAATTATAATATAATTTCCCTTGAAGAAGTTATTAAAATAATTGATGAAAATAATGAGCTCGAAAAGAATACTATTGCTTTTTCAATTGATGATGCGTATGAATCTTTTTACATTAACGCCTGGCCTCTATTTAAAAAATACCAAATACCAGTAACATTATTTATTTCGACTGATGAAATCGATAACAAAGTAAATGGCTATATGACATGGGATCAAATAAGAAGTTTTATAATTGATGGCGGGAATATTGGTCAACACACCTCATCTCACTTACATTTACCCCTGAATGACGGAGAAATAGTTAAAAAAGATATTCTTAAATCTCATAAGAGCTTTATGAAAGAATTAGGATTTATCCCTAAGTTGTTTGCTTACCCTTATGGTGAATCAAGTAAAGATACGATTAATATTTTAAAAGAGTTAAACATCTCGCATGCTTTTGGACAACATTCAGGTGTTCTTTCAAAATATAATAATAGGTATTATTTACCAAGATTTTCTCTAAATGAACAGTTTGGAAACTTGGAAAGATTTATATTTGCTGCAGAATCTTTACCTATGATTATTAAAGATTTTATACCAAGTGAAATGTACTTATCAGAAAATTTAAAACCTAACATTGAATTCACAGTCTTAAATAATATTGAAACTGACTTAATAAATTGCTTTTCTAATGCGGGAGGTAGTTGGGGGAAACAAAAAATAACAAACATTACTCAAAAGAGAATTCAAATTAGTTTAAGTGAAAATTTTGTAAGCGGCAGAGGAAGAATAAATTGTACGGCTCAAAAAAATAATAATTGGTATTGGTTTGGGTATCAGTTTTTGGTTAAATAATATCTAATGTGATCGCTTCCTCTGAAGAATTATCAATTTTAACATTATCAAAATCTTCAAAATTATTTGTCTTAATTATTCCTCTTATTTTATTGGGGTAGTTTTCATCAGTTGAATAGTTATATAAAAACTCACTAAGCTTTATTCCATTTAAAGGAATTCCATTTACTCTCATTATAAACCTATTGATCCTAAATTCTTCATAATGAAAGTTTGAATTTAAATTTTTCATGTAAGAAGATACTGAGCTTTTAAGATTTTTAAATGATTTAATCTCATGTCTATCGTCCTCATTTCTTTCCTCTGGAACAATTCCTTCGCCTCGCTTCCAAATATACTGTCCATAAAGCGCATTTCCTTCATATGCAAATCTCGAGGTTCCCCATCCGCTTTCTACAGCTGCTTGAGAAAGAGCAATAGAGACAGGGATTGCATCTACTTTAATCAAAAGATCATCAATTGATTTATTCTGAACCTTATATTCTTTCATCTTTTGATCCAACCAAAGAGCTTCCTTTCTTTTTATTAAATGAAATCTATTTTTAAGATGTTGGGTTTTTAAATTTTGCGAAACTAAATATTCATTTTCTTTCACAATTAATGGAAGCATAATTTGAGTAAACAGTGTTTTTCTAGCAGTAGAAGAATTAATTTTTCCAAAATCTTTTGGAAGTCTAGAAATGATAATATTTGGAACTTTTTTAGTCTCCTTAATACGATTGATACTAAAAAAACCATTTTGAAATTTTTCTCCAAGAAGCTTCGCTATTAATATTTCATCTTGGGTAAAACCTTCATAGCTAATTTTTGAGAATTGGTCATAAATTTTAGTATTTAATAATTCAGTTTGAATATCAGCAATCTGAGGTTTTTCATAAACTGACTTATTTAAAATAAGTGAGAACAGAACAGTAAAGGTTAATAGAAAAGCTATTAAATAATATATTCTAAATAATAAATTTAATTCACTATTTTTATTCTGAAATAAAAATCTAACCATAACACTTGTAATCATCCGATTTGCTCTACTTTTTTAACTTCAGGAATATAATTTTTTAACAAATTTTCAATTCCACTTTTAAGTGTTTGAGTAGCACTAGGACATCCTACACAACTACCTCGTAAACTAAGATATACTGTACCATCTTTATACTTTTGAAACTTAACATCGCCTCCATCTTGGGCAATAGCTGGCCTAACTT
>Ga0257112_10000729_pt1 | contig 12911 bp, 10 predicted proteins | sample LP_taG_5_FD_191565 | JGI IMG/M metagenome (GOLD analysis project Ga0257112, IMG submission 191565) | Marine microbial communities from Northeast Subartic Pacific Ocean, Canada - LP_J_2015_P26_1000m | ecosystem: Environmental > Aquatic > Marine > Oceanic | place: Canada: Northeast Subartic...
AGCAATCTTTACAATATTCAGTTCAATTAATGTTTTCGGAATGTAATTTTAATCTATAAATGGATATCACACGTCAATTAAAAACTAATCTCTTTTCAACTACAGTAAAATTATTGAAAAATAACGACATTCCCTTTTGGCTGGACACCAATACATTATTGGCACTCATGGGGAAAAAGATGGAAATATCTTTGCCCCAGGGTAAGAATGTGCGGATGAGTATTCCAGGAGAGTATTTTTCTCGATTATTGACTTTAGAGCAAAAATTAGGCATTGCTTATCGTTTTCAATTCATCCCTGACCGTTCCGGTCGCAAATGGGTAGAAAATGAATATTGTCGCCTTGCTGTATTGAGCCGCTGGAAGCATAGGCAAAAAGCTTTTAAAATTTTTATCACTCCCAAGTATAATATGGATAAAAAATACCGTTGGGTCGATAAGCGCAGCTGTAAAGAAATTGAAGGCAAGTATTACGACAAATTGAATGAAATTAAAATTCTTGGGCATACTTTTCCAATTCCGCAGAATACTGAAGATTATTTGAGAGTTCGTTTTGGTGAAGACTGGAAAAATCCGCATTTAAAATGGATTGCCAGTATTGATGATAATACCATTGTCAATAATTCAGCTTTAGATAAAATTCCCTTTAAAAAAGTCATTAATGCTTCTCCACTGGAAAGAATACAGCTCGAGAAAGGGAATTATCATCGGCGCATGAAAAACATGCTGTTGAAAACAATCGATATTTTAAATGAAAAAAAGTTTAAATATTGGTTGGATGCAGGAACGCTTCTGGGAATAATGCGTGATGGAGATTTAATTCCTTGGGACTATGATGCAGACCTCGGAATACCGGCGGATTCTGCTGATAAAATCATGAAACTGCGATTGGATTTTTTGCCAAATTACTTAATTAAAAGAAGGAAAATTCAATCTCCATGGATTCCTGGAGATATGCGTGTAATTAAAGTGAAAACTCCCTGGGAAAAAATAAGACAGATCAATTTTCATGTGGATTTATTTTGCGTATATCCCGTGAAGGATAAATACCGCTGGGTGGACAGCAATGCATTGAAGCATATGGACAGGAAATATTACGATACATTGAGTACAATCGAATGGGAGGGACGTACAATTAATATTCCTAATCATGCAGAAGAATATCTTTATAAGCGTTATGGAAATTGGCAAGTTCCGGAACGAAATTATGACGCTGGATTGCATGACGGTTCCATTGCCGAGAAAGGATTTTGATTAATTACACCAAATTAAAATAATTATGACGGAAAATAAAAAATCAAAAAAAGTATATATAGGTTTGTCTGCAGACCTGATTCACCAAGGTCACTTGAATATTATTTCGGAAGGTTGCAAGCTGGGCAAAGTGATCATAGGTTTGCTGACGGATGAAGCTATAGCTAGCTATAAGCGCTTACCACTTATAGCTTTTAAAGAACGAAAACTGATTGTGGAAAATCTGAAAGGTGTTGATAAGGTGATACCCCAAACAACTTTGGACTATGTTCCAAATCTGGTAAAAATAAAACCTGATTATGTTGTCCATGGGGATGATTGGAAAACCGGGATTCAAAGAGAAGTGCGGCAGCATGTGATAGATATTTTAGCTGAGTGGGGCGGGAAACTTGTAGAACCAAAATATACTGAAGGAATTTCTTCAACAGATTTAATCAATGCAGTTAAAGCACTGGGTATAACACCCGGAAAACGGATGAAAACACTACGGCGGTTGATAGATGCGAAACCTATCATTCGTATTTTAGAAGCGCATAATGGATTAACGGGCCTGATTGTAGAAAAAACCAGCATTGAAAAAAATGGACAAAAAATTGAATTTGATGGCATTTGGGAAAGCAGTCTTACCGATTCAACAGCTAAAGGAAAGCCCGATACAGAACTTGTTGATTTTTCTTCACGGTTTTCCACAATTGAAGAAATATTAGAAGTCACAACAAAACCCATCATTGTAGATGGCGATACTGGTGGCAGAATTGAACATTTCAAGTTCAGGGTCAAAACGCTGGAAAGATTAGGCGTTTCGGCTATCATCATTGAAGATAAGGTTGGCGACAAACGTAATTCACTTTTTGGAACAACTGTACCCCAAGAGCAGGATTCAATCGAACATTTTTCCCAAAAAATTCATGAAGGAAAGCGATCCCAGGTTACTACAGACTTTATGATCATTGCTCGGGTAGAAAGCCTGATTTTGCAAAAAGGAATGGCTGACGCTCTCAAAAGAGCTGAAGCTTATATTGCTGCTGGCGCAGATGGAATTATGATTCACAGTAAGAAAAAGGACGGCAAAGAAATCATAGAGTTCTGTAAAAAATTTCAAAAATTTGAAACAAAAGTGCCTCTTGTTGTAGTGCCTTCAACTTATGCCCACATGACTGAATCAGAATTACAGGATTTAGGTGTAAATGTAGTTATCTATGCCAACCATTTATTGCGCTCTGCATACCCGGCCATGATGGATGCAGCGCAATCTATTCTAAAAAATAAACGTGCCAAAGAAGCAGCAGACAAATACTGCATGTCTATTAAGGATATCATTACCCTGATTCCCGAGGACAATTGATGGCCATAAAACCTACTGATTTCTACGATCAGTTAGCCAGTCACGGTGTTGATTTTTTCTCGGGAGTTCCAGATTCACTACTGAAAGAATTTTGTTTATGTATCGACGATCGTATCCCCAGAGATAAACATATCATTACGGCCAATGAAGGTAATGCTGTCGCTTTGGCGACCGGTTATTATCTGGCTCAAAAATCCCTGCCATTAGTATATATGCAAAATTCTGGCTTGGGAAATGCTGTAAATCCCCTTTTATCGCTCTGTGATCCTGATGTGTATTCTATTCCCATGTTGGTGATGATAGGCTGGCGTGGTGAACCAGGCGTTAAGGATGAACCGCAGCATGCAAAGCAGGGTAAAGTTCAATTAAAACTGCTGGAGTCGATGGATATTCCCTATAAAATAATATCAAAAGATGATGATCAATTTGTAATGAAAATATCAAGTGCAGTGGAAACTGCAAAAAACGAAAGCAGGCCTGCTGTTCTGTTAATCAAAAAGGGAACATTTGAAAAATACAGCAAGGGAATCCAAAAATTTGATGATCAGCGTATGAAGCGGGAGGAAACATTAGAGATTATTTTGGAGAATCTTGATGACAATACCATAGTTGTTTCTACAACGGGAAAAACATCAAGGGAAATTTTTGAGATTCGCGAAAAGAAAAGTCAATCCCATCAGCAGGATTTCCTGACTGTGGGATCCATGGGCCATTGTTCATCCATTGCCTTGGGCATTGCCTTGTCCAAGCCCGAACGAGAAGTGGTTTGTATTGATGGAGATGGAGCTATGTTGATGCATTTGGGCAGTCTTACATCAATCGCGAGTTTGAAACCGAAAAATTTCCGTCATATTCTGATGAATAATGAAGTTCATGAATCTGTTGGCGGGCAGGACACAGCCGCAAAAAATATAGATTTGTCAGCCATTGTTGGAGCAATGGGACCCAGCAAAATGTTTAAAGCGGAAACAACAGCTGAACTAAAAACAAACATCACAGATTTTATGACATGTGTTGGACCGTCATTTCTTGAAGTAAAAATTCGACCAGGCTCAAGAGAAGATTTAGGCAGGCCGACGATCAAACCTGTTAATAATAAAAAAAATTTCATGAGATTTCTGGAAAAGTAATTTTCAAAATCTGCTATGTCTAATTATTTTAATCCTGTAAGAATTATTAAAACTGATAATTGGCTGCGCGAATTAAACTTCAGAATTAATGATTTAAAAATTTCTGCACCGGTTATTATAACATCACCTGGAAATAGAAAACGGTTAAACCTTAATTCAAAATTTGACTCTGATTCCATTTTTAGTGATGTTGGTAGTAACCCGAATTTTAAGGATTGTACAAATGCTTTAAAATTTTGCCAGAAAAATATGTTTGATGGTGTTGTTGCTATCGGTGGCGGATCGGCCATGGATCTGGCAAAAGTTGTCATGGCACACCTGAGTTTGGAGAAAACAGATATTAATGAATTAATAGAATATAAAGGGTCGTTTCCTCAAGAAATACCATCAATATTTCTGCCAACAACACACGGCACAGCAAGTGAAGTCACCATGTGGGGAACTGTTTGGAATATGGAAGAAGAGAAGAAATACTCCATTTCTCATCAAAGCCTATATCCAAGCTTAGCAATATTGGACGGCAATTTAACGCTGTCTCTTCCTCTGGATATTTCTATCTCAACTATGATGGATGCTTTAAGCCATAGTTTTGAATCTATATGGAACAAGAATGCCAACCCCACTTCTACTGATTTTGCCATATCAGCCATTTGTTCGATTCTTGAAAATGGCGAAGCGTTGAAGAAAAACCCTTCTGATTTAAAAATACGAAATAATCTTTTAAAATCTGCCACAGTTGCCGGCCTGGCGTTTTCCAATACAACAACAGCTGCGGCTCATTCAATGAGTTATCCGCTGACCATCCATTATGGAATTCCCCATGGCGTTGCATCCTCTATCAGTTTATTACCCTTAATGGAAATAAATGGGAAATTAATCAAGGAGCCATTAGATAGAATTTGTAATAATAATGAATTGACCTATGATGAATTAAAACAAACGATTAAAGATATCCCTAAAGGTGTTGTGCCTTATACGCTGGACGAATGGGGAATCCCTGAAGATCAACTGCCAACATTGGCGGCAGAATCATTTACAAAAGGTCGGATGGATAATAATGTAGTGGATTTAACGGAAGATGATGTTTTAAGCATTTTGAAAGAATTATATAGTGATCAATGAACCACACTCATTTAAAGTATTTATTCTTTGTAACAAAACCATATTCGTTTTCAATCCTCGAACCGATTCAAGATTCAATCTCTGAAACGAAAAGTGGAGCAGTGAAATGGTTTTCAGCCAGTTCTGCTGCTAATTTTTCTTGTCCTGGCGATCAATTAACATCCAACAAGGAAGTAATAAAATATAAACCGGATGCTGTTCTCGTTCCAGGCAATGTCGTTCCTCATTTCTGGCCGGGATTGAAAGTACAGATTTTTCATGGGCTGGATGAGGAAGTACAGGGCTTTTACAACATAACCGGTTTCTTTGATTTATACTGTACGACCGGTCCCGTGATTTCAGAAAAATTTTCAGAAATTGCAATGCAGAAGAAACATTTTTTAGTTAAGGAAACAGGATGGCCAAAACTCGATCCTGTTTTTAAAAATGAGTGGAATTTTAGCGATCAAAAAGATCAATTGATAAAACAGTATAAATTAAATCCCGAATTACCTGTTTTACTATATGCGCCTACCTTTCCACCTAAATATACTTCAGCTCCAGAATTGCTGGATGCTATTAAAAAATTAAGAAGTGGTAAATATAATTGGATTATCAAATTTCATACATTGATGGATGAATCGATTCAAGAAAGATATAAAAAATTGGAGAATGAAAACCTTCGTGTTGTTGATGAATTAAATATTTTACCAATCATGGCTGGCTCTGACATTATGATAACTGACACATCTTCCGTTGCCTATGAATTCTTACCTTTTGACCGCCCCTTGATCACTTATAAGGCCATTGCCCGGAAGGATAAAGGTATCAATATCCAAAACCCAACCGAACTCCTATTAGCCATTGAACGCAGCCTTAACAACCCAAGGGAGTTTTTAGCTAATAGGCAGAGCTGTCTGCAGGATATTCATCCCTATACCGATGGGAATTCTGCTAATCGTGTACTGACAGGGATCGGAGAAATTCTTGCTGCTGGACTACAGAAAGATTTAAAAAATAAGCCACGAAACATTATCCGAAAATATCAAATTCGCAAAATAATTACGAGAAGTCAGGTGTAAGCAACATGGATAAAACAAAAGTATTGTTCAAAATGTTTTACCTGTATCATAAAGCGGCTTTTGATCCTTTAATTGAACTCTTTGAAAATGATCCTAAATATGATGTTGCTCTATCATTGACGCATGAGGTTGAAAGGACTTTTGGGTTATTCGATAAAGACCAGACCAAAAAATATTTACAGAAATTTGCTGAAGAAGGCCATCGAATTAGCGATGAAAATGAACAGTTTGATATTGTGTTTGCGCCGGATGTAGTGGATGAAAAAAAATATGGTGATGCTCTACTATGCTTGATATACCATGGAATTACGTTTACCAAAACAGTCACTTATCGAGAATTGAAAAAACATTCTAATTACCGATATGTTATTTTCGCTGAAGGCGAACAATCTGTGCAGTCATTAAATGCGTCTGGCAGCATCGGGATTTCTGAAGTTTATACGGTTGGTTATGCAAAAATGGACCCTTATTTTACAGACGGAAATTATGATAGATATGAAATATTAAATTCATTGGGGCTTGATCCTGAAAAACCTGTGGTGCTTTTCGCGCCAACGTATAAGCCAACCTGTTTATATGATTTAAAAGATGCTATTTTTGATGCAACAGAAGATTACAATCTGATCATAAAACTTCATCATTATATTTGGATGGGAAAATACGCTTCACACAAACAACATAAAATTATTGAGGATCGTATAAAGCAATATGACCATGCTATAATCATACCTAAAGATGATTACAGCATTCTGCCATTATTATATGTTGCAGATACATTGGTTTCTGAAGCTTCAGGTGCAATTACTGAATTTTTAGCAACAGAAAAAACAGGAATTATTTACAACCTTGACCCGGATAGTTTAAAGCATTCTGATGGTGAAGCACTTCTGGGCTTTGATAATAGTGAATATTTAAAGGATTCTTTTGTGCACATTAATAATCCAGTTGAATTGCAGGCTGGAATAGAGCGAGCATTACATCCAACTGTTGAGATGAAAAAAGCACAAAAGATCGATCGGGATAAAATATTTTATAAATTGGATGGTAAAGCATCTGCTCGAGTAAAACAAACTGTTGAACAATTGATTGCACAAGGATCAAAAGTATAAGTTTTTGATATGGCAAATATTTTTCCTTTTAAAGGCTGGCGGTACAATAGTGAGCTAATCAATGATTATACAAAAGTGATTGTTCCTCCTTACGATGTAATTACAGCTGATGAACAAAATGATTACTATAATACTTCACCCTATAATTATATCCGCATAAACCTCAATCGCTCCAAGGGTGATGGTCGCTATATAGAGGCTGCCAAGTTTCTTGAATCTTGGAAAAATGAAAGTGTTTTAGTAGAAGAGTCAGATGTGGTTATTTACATCTTATCCCAATCATTTCAGCAAGACGGCAGGTCAGTGGATCGGGTGGGGTGTATTTGTACACTGGAGTTGACAGAGTTAGGAGATACTGTATTACCCCATGAACAAACAATCGAAAAACATCTGGATGATCGTTATCGGCTTATGGAAACAACAAAAGCCAACCCGGGACAAATATTCATGTGCTATCAGGATGAAAATCTGATTCTTGAGAAAATGTATGCAACACTGCAGAATGATCCAGATATAGATTGCGATTTAGATAAAATTCGATATCGGCTTTGGGCTGTAACGGATTTAGAATCTATCAACCAGTTTAAAGCATGTATGTCTACGAAAGATGTGGTGATTGCTGATGGGCACCATCGTTATAAAACAGCACTGCGCTTTTACAGAAATAATCCTGAAATTAATGGAGCTGATCGAGTGATGGTTACCGTGGTTAACAGCAGTAACCCGGGTATGAATGTATTACCGACTCACAGGTTAATTAGAGACGTTCAATTAGGAATTGATGATATAATAAAAAGGTTAAATGCTGATTTTAATGTTGAACGGTTGCAGGACCGGAAAAAGTCATCAATATATTGGAAGGTGAAAACAGCTTAAAGGGTCAAATGGGTATTTACCATCGGGAAAGTGATACAGGTTTATTGTTAAATTTCCATAATTGGAAAGAATTAAATAATGTGTTTACTGATCAATGCCAGACTGCTCAGAAATTGGATACAAATATTCTACATTCATTTGTCATGAAAGATGTTTTTGGTGTAAATACATATAATCAACAGGATTTGAAAAAACTATCATACATGCGCGGAAACAAACCGACCCTGGAACTATTAAAAGAAGAAAACAATTTTGATGTGGCTTGTTTTATACAACCGCCGTCGTTAAATGAGATATTTACCATAGCTGAAGCGGGTGAAAAGATGCCTCAAAAATCCACTTATTTTTTTCCAAAGGTGTATTCCGGGTTGGTGACACGTTGTTTTAGTAAATAAAAAAAACTATGACATTATTGAAACAAAAACTGGCTGAAAAAATTCCACAATGGCAAAAAGAAGCATTGAATCTTGTAAAAAGCAGCGGTGACAAGAAAATAAGTGATGTAACCGTTTCGCAAGCTTACGGCGGTATGCGCGGAGTCCGGGGATTTGTGTGTGATACATCATCTGTTTCAGCTGATAAGGGTTTAATTATTCGTGATCATCCACTCTTAGAGATCACTCATTTACTTCCAGAAGAAGTTTTCTATTTATTAATAACCGGCGAATTGCCGGGCGCAGATGAATTGGCAGATCTGCAAAAGCAATATGCACAACAGGCCACAGTCCCGGGTTATATATGGGATGTGATGAAAAATATGCCTGCTGATTCACATCCAATGACCATGTTCAGTACGGGAATTATGGTCATGCAGCGGGAAAGTGTTTTTCGCAGAAAATATGATGAAGGAGTTTCCAGAGAAGCATATTGGGAATATTGTTTAGAAGATGGCATCAACCTTCTGGCAAAATTACCGGGATTGGCAGCTGGTATTTACAGGATTCATTTTAATAAAGGTGAACTAATTGCGCCAGATCTTAATCTGGACTGGTCTGAAAATTTTGTACACATGACCGGTATTGCTGATCCCGATGGACAATTCAAAAAGCTGATGCAGTTGTATTTCATGCTGCATTGTGATCATGAAGGTGGCAATGTCAGCGCTTTTGCAGCCCACACAGTTGCGTCTGCCTTGTCTGATCCATATTATTCAGTCGTCGCCGGGTTAAATGGTTTGGCCGGCCCTTTACATGGTTTGGCAAATCAGGAATGTTTGAAATTTGTTTTAAAGATTTTTAATCATTTTAATGTTGCACCATCCAAAGAAGAACTGACGCAATTTTGCTGGGATCGCTTGAATAATGGGCGCGTCATTCCTGGCTATGGGCATGCTGTGCTGCGCTGTCCTGATCCACGCTTTACGGCCTTCGTCGAATTTGGGAAAAAATATATTCATGATGATGATATCTTTGACATTGTGAAATTGCTATTTGATGTGGTTCCGCCTGTTTTGCAGGAACAGGGTAAAGCCAAGAATCCTTGGCCCAATGTAGATGCAGCTTCTGGTTCACTCCTCTATTACTACGGCCTTAAAGAATTCAAATTCTACACAGTTTTGTTTAGCGTATCCCGTGCCATGGGTATGATTGCCCAGATGGTCATCAACCGTGCCCTGGGAATTCCCATTACCCGTCCCAAGTCAGTCACCACAGACTGGCTCAAAGAAAATACATAGTTTTCAAAATGAAGAAAACAGTACAATTCATTATTCTATTGGCAATAGTTTATCAATTACCCGCAACTGATATATTCCAATCCGTACGTATCTGGAATACGGAACAGTCTATTCTGCAGCAACTGCACGATCTTGGCATACCACTTGATCATGTACAAATCAAACAGGGAGTTTTTATTGATGTTGTAGCCAATGAAGAACAGACTTTTAGACTGTCCGAACTGGGTATTCCCCATGATATTTTAATTAATAACATGACCCAGTATTTCTTGGATCGTAACGTGCATGAAGTCAGTCGGGATTTTGAACTTGGCTCCATGCAGGGCAATTATACATTCAGTGAAGTTGTAGAGAAGATGGATACACTGGTGATCTTATATCCCGATATTGTTGCAGAAAAAGATTCCATTGGAACATCAATTGAAGGCCGCACTATCTGGGCTTTTAAAGTGTCGGATAATCCCGAACAGGATGAAGATGAGGCAGAAGTACTATATACGGGAATTACACATGCCCGTGAACCGCTGGGTATGATGAATCAATTCTATTTTGTGCAATGGTTATGCGAAAATTATACAACAGATGAGATAGCCCAATATCTCGTGAATGAACGCGAGTTGTGGTTTATCCCGGTAGTCAACCCCGATGGTTATGTGTACAATCAAACCATTGCTCCCAATGGTGGCGGGATGCACCGTAAAAACCGTAGAGATACCGGATGCGGAGACGGCACCCAGCGTGGTATAGATCTGAACCGAAACTATGGGTATGAATGGGGAGCCGATAATTCCGGTTCTTCACCCAACCCTTGTTCGTCAACATTCAGAGGTGATTCTGCTTTTTCTGAACCGGAAACCCAAGCGGTAAGAGATTTCATTTTTGCTAACGAATTTTCAAATGTTCAGCATTATCATTCTTACTCCAACGTGTTGATCCATTCCTGGGGGGATGGTTCTTTGCCCGCTGAACCGGACTTGACCACCATCAGAGAAATTGGATGGGAGATGACAAAATACAATGGCTACCAAGTGGGCACAGGATATGAAACCATCGGTTATGGTGTTAATGGCGATGCAGTGGATTGGTCGTACGGTGATGCCGGGCTTATTTCCTATACACCAGAAGTAGGTTCATATCAGGATAATTTCTGGCCTCCGGAGAACAGGGTCATTCCATTATGTCAAGATCAGCTTTATTCTAACAAGATCTTTGGTTTTGTAGGCGGTGCTGATCATATCATTTATACAGCTGAAACAGAAGAACAACAGGGCGACACTATTCAATTCAATATCACCATCCAGAACCGTGGTTTACAGGATTCTGATGGTGATGTGCTGATCGAGGCTTTGCCTTATAATAACACGAGTTCAATTTTAACCTATGATAATAATGCCGGTCCCTTAGTGGCACGGAGTACATCAGCTATTAATATTTCCATGGTAGCAGCAGGGTCATTGCCAAATGGATCTGAAATAGGTATGGTTATCACGCTCCATGATAACAGTAGTTTTTTAAGAACAGACACAGTAACCATTATAACTGGGATACCAATGTCCATTTTCACTGAAGATGCCGAAGAAAGCCTAACACAATGGAGTACATATGCATGGGGTATAACTTCAGCTAGTTCTTACTCTGGAGATCACTCCATTACTGATAGTCCGCAAGGCTATTATTCAAATAATGATGCTTCAGCGATTGCCATGAACAACCCAATCAATCTATCGGGATTGGATAATCCGTTTGTTAGCTTTGCAGCTAAATGGGATATTGAGAACAATTACGATTTTGTCCGTTTTGAGATCTCCACCGATGGAATGCACTGGACATCATTGGAAGGAATACATACTGAAATGGGAGCAGGTCAAGGCACCCAGGATACAGATGATCATGGATACGACGGGACATCAGATTGGGTAGAAGAGTTTATAGATCTTTCATCATATATTGATGAGACATCAGTGTATTTTCAATTTATTCTTACTTCAGATGGTGGCGTAACTGGCGATGGTTTTTATTTTGATGATTTTTTAGTCCAGGGATATTTGAACTACTTACCTGGTGACATGGATGATAACAGTGAACTAAACATTTTTGATGTATTGAATATTGTTGAATTAATATTGAGCGATGATAATTTAAATGATTATCAACAAACCACAGCAGATGTGAATTTTGATGGCGAAGTCAATATTTATGATGTGATGGCTTTAGTTGATATAATTCTTTCGAACTGATGAAAAAATACTTTTTATTTTTTATAATTCTGTCTATCGAAACTGCTACAGCAGAAAAATTATGGATATACTTTACTGATAAGGATCTGGCTGCAGATAATTTTATTACGTTGGATGATAAAACACTCCAGCGCAGACAGAAAATGGGCCTGGGCTTAACATGGTACGATCGTCCTGTGAACAGTGCTTATATTAAATCATTAGAGGAATATGGAGCAGTTATCTATCAAAAAAGCCGATGGCTGAATGCTGTTTCTATATCATCTGATATAAATATTATAAATGAAATTTCTTTTTTGCCTTTTGTTAAGAAAACTCATCCTGTAACTGTCTATAAAAAGAAGGATCTTGAGTTCGATGAACAAAGCTCGTCTAGAATAATGACTGCTTCAAGTTCATTGGACTACGGTTATGCCCAAGAACAAATAGAGCAGATAAATTGTCATACAGCTCATGATGCAGGGTACACCGGTCAAGGGGTGCGCGTATTGATCTTGGATACAGGATTCAATACTGAACGAATTGTATTTGATTCTTTAGAAATAATAGCTGAATGGGATTTTATTAATAATGATGGCAATACAGCTAACGAGACTGTGGATGAGGACAATTATGGTCAACATAATCATGGCACAATGATTTTTTCTACTTTGGCGGGATATGATCCCGGCAACTTGATAGGCCCGGCTTTTGACGCTGAATTTTTATTGGCTAAAACGGAAGATGTGCCTTCTGAAACACAAGTTGAAGAAGATAATTATGTAGCTGCATTAGAATGGGGTGAGCAGAATGGTGCTGATGTTGCCTCATCTTCTTTAGGTTACCTTGATTGGTATTCCTATTGTGATATGGATGGCAATACTGGTGTCACAACCATCGCTGTAGATATTGCAACATATCTGGGAGTTTTATGTATTACATCTGCAGGGAATTGGGGTACTTCTGAACCGCCACCCGATCCATGCGATACCCTGTATTATTATATATCAGCTCCGGCAGATGCTGATTCTGTTATATCTGTCGGCGCTGTAAACAGTGAAGGTGATATCGCTTATTTTAGTTCCCATGGGCCGACATATGACGGCCGTATTAAGCCCGAAGTC
>Ga0257112_10000730_pt1 | contig 12907 bp, 8 predicted proteins | sample LP_taG_5_FD_191565 | JGI IMG/M metagenome (GOLD analysis project Ga0257112, IMG submission 191565) | Marine microbial communities from Northeast Subartic Pacific Ocean, Canada - LP_J_2015_P26_1000m | ecosystem: Environmental > Aquatic > Marine > Oceanic | place: Canada: Northeast Subartic...
GTTCAGACCATACTCCATTTGCAAGAATGCAAGAACCCTTCAATCAATACGAGCATGGAACAGATACTGAAGGAGGTTACCTCAACATGCTGCACTACACGGACTGGGCTCTGGGAGAGTTCATAAATGAATACAAAAAACGTAAAGATTTTGAGGAAACGGTATTCATCATCACAGCAGACCATGCTCTTCCACATTTTCAGGGGCCAGAGCCTTATGGTAAGTTCCGGATCCCCTTGATTTTCTACAGCCCAAAAAACATTAGCCCTGGTAGATCCCAAATGTTTGCCTCACAGATTGATTTGTTCCCTACTATAATAAAACTGCTTGATTTTGAGGGAAAGTACAGTGCCATCGGGAAAAATATTTTAGATACTGAAGAAAGTTTTGCAGTTGTCAAGGATGGAGCACTTCTAGAAATTTTTTCCAAGGAGGGGTTTTTGGTGCACAATCTTAAAAGTGTCCTTGAATTCCAACCTGTGGATGCCCTGTCAGATGAATTTACTAAAACTAAGTTGGCATCAAAGGCGGTAGCTTTTGATCATCTGACTTACCTGCTACTGACTCAAAACCGATGGTTGAGTCCTTAAACGTGTTGCTAAATTAAAAGTGTCTGCACTCCACCTTTGATAACTAAAGGCCCGTTGTTGCCTAAAATTATTTTTGGTTTGGCATCTTCCATAATTTTTATTATTTGTGATGAAATAAATATCTTTCTGTAGATTGGAATAATTACATTTCTTGCTAAAGGTTTTGATTGTTGAGACAAACTGATTGTTGAAAATCAATTAAATTTGAAATTAAATTTAAACTCATAATATAAACCGGAATTGATTTTATTCGATATTCAGCCCGTAGGTAATAATCTTGCACTTGGCTAGAAAAAAGTAAATTCTATTTAGTGGAAAAGAAAATTATAATCGCCATCCAATGCCAAAAAATAATTTTGTATTTTTAACAATTTTAATGATTCTGTCTATTTCGTTAATGTCCTTTATGGAATTCCGGGCTTTAGCTCAGGCAAACAATCCGGTTTCAAGCGAAACAGTTCCGGATACATCGTCTGAAACAGACACAGATGAAGAAGAGGATGGGTTTGATGATGAATTTGAGGACGAGTTTGGAGATGCTGAAAAAGAAGTTTTTGATCCTCTGAGTGGATACAACAGCGTAATGACGAATTTTAACGACGGTTTTTATATTTATGTTTTAGATCCGGTTGCTCGTGGATATCGCTGGGTACTTCCGGATACAGCACGTAGAGGTGTGAAAGGTTTTTTTCATAATTTGCTTTTTCCTCTGCGCTTTGTCAACAATGCTCTCCAACTTAAAGTAAAAAATGCCGGCGAGGAATTTCTTAGATTCAGCATTAACAGCACCATTGGAATTTTAGGTTTTTGGGATCCGGCCAAGGAGTGGTTTGGTTTAGAAGCCCATGAAGAAGATTTTGGACAGACACTTGGATTTTACGGTGTTGGAGGCGGGTTCCATGTGGTTTTACCTTTTTTGGGTCCCTCGAATGTACGGGACATGTTCAGCCTGTATCCGGATATGCAAATGGATCCTGTGAACTATGTTGAAACTCGGCCTTATAATTTTCCCAAACAAGAAGGAGAATATCTGGGCGTATCCAGACAGACACTTCAGCAAACGGAATTAACACTTTTAAAAACTATTAACCGCGAATCTCTGCGTATTGGACAATACGAAAATCTTAAAAAAGATGCTATTGAACTCTATCCTTTTTTGAGAGATGTCTATGAGCAGAATCGAGCTAAACTAATCAGGGAATAACCATGCAAACTGCAAAAAAAATTATAATCAACGTATTTCTCCTCTCAATTTTATCATTCTTTTACGGTTCAAATGTTCTATTTGCGGATGAAGCAAGCGAGATCAAGGAAATGACAAGTGTAAAAGTTGACCAAATAATTAGAATGCTTAGGTCGGATAGCTTAAGTAAGGAAGAAAAAAAAATAGAAATTTTTAAAAAGCTTGATGCTTTAATTGATTTTAATTTGATGGCTAAATTGTGTCTAGGTAAAAAACACTGGAAAAGATTAAGTAAAGAAGGCAGGGCGGAATTTGCTCAATTATTAGTAGAGAGACTCAAACAATCTTATCTGGACAAATTAGACCTTTATACAGATGAAGAAGTTGAAGTAGTAGAAGCTAGAAAGACTGGAAAAAACAGAGTGGAAATACTGACAAATATTGTTGGCAAAGACACAAAACTTGAAATGGTGTTTAAATTCTACAAGTCAAAGAAAATGGGTTGGATGGCTTATGATGCTGTTATACTTGGTGTCAGTATTGTACAGACTTACCGCTCGCAGTTTTCGGGAGTTTTAAAAAAAGAGTCATTGGAAAAATTAATTGAACGCCTTCGTTCTTCAGCTGAGTTGGGATCTTGATGTTGAGACAATTTTACGACAAAGTTATTCTTAGTTATCCTAAAAGTATTCTGCTTTTAATGCTGGTTTGCATTGCAGCATTAGGTTATCAAGCACGCTACCTGGAAATTGATGCTTCAGCCGAAACTTTGTTGCTGGAAGATGACAAGGATCTGGCCTTTACACGGAAAGTAAATGAGCGATACGGCAGCAGCGATTTTCTTGTTTTAACTTACTCTCCGCATGCAGATCTACTTGCAGATGCAACACTTGACTCATTGAGAAAACTAAGTGCAGAACTGCTTGAGTTGGAAAGAGTTGAGTCAGTAATGTCCATCCTGAATGTTCCACTGCTGGAAAGTCCTCCAAAGCCAATTAAGGAACTGATAAAAAATGTTCCTACTCTGGAATCGCCGGGAATAGATAAAGCGCTGGCTAAACTTGAATTCCTGAACAGCCCTATATACAGAGACAACCTCGTTAGTCCGGATTTTAAAACTACTGCATTACTGATAAATCTGTTTGATGATCCACTATATCGAGAATTGCTAAAGCAAAGAAATGTTCTGCGTAAAAAAGAAAAAGATGGATCGCTAAGTGTTTTGGAACAATCGGAGTTGAAAAATGTACTGATCAATTTCAAAAATCACCGCGACAAAATGCGTCTTGTTGAGCATGAAAATATTTCTCTAGTCCGTGAGATTGCAGAGAAATACCGTGGAGATGCTAAGATATTTCTGGGTGGTGCAAGCATGGTTGCAGATGATTTAATAACCTTCATCAGAAGTGACCTGCAGGTTTTTGGCAGTGCAGTTTTTGTTTTCTTGATTCTCACACTCTGGGTTATTTTCAGGCAGTTTCGCTGGATTTTACTTCCGGTTATTACCTGCAGTTTTTCTGTAGTCACGACCAGTGGATTTTTGGGGCTTTTTGGTTGGGAAGTGACAGTTATCTCTTCAAATTTTATTTCCATACAGCTAATAATCACAATGGCGATTACTATTCATTTAATCGTCCGTTATCGTGAATTGGCAGGACTAAATCCAAACATGGATCAACGCCAGTTGGTTTTGGACTCTACAATCTTTATGGCCAGACCCTGCACCTTTGCGGTACTGACCACTGTGGTTGGTTTTGGCTCACTGGTTCTGAGCGGAATTTTACCAGTCATGAATTTTGGCTGGATGATGAGTGCCGGAATAGGTGTGTCGCTCTTTCTGACGTTTCTTATATTTCCGGTACTGCTGATACTTATGCCAAAGGCAATGCCCAATACTTCGTTTGAATCCCGCTTTGCCTTGACCAAAATCTTTGCCGATATCACAGAACGTCACGGTAAGACAATAATGTTCCTCAGTGTTGCTGCATTAATGCTGAGTATTGTCGGTGCGTCCAAACTGAATGTAGAAAACAGCTTCATTGACTATTTCAAGGAGTCCACAGAAATATACCAGGGAATGAAGGTGATTGACCAGCAACTAGGCGGTACAACACCACTTGATTTAGTTGTTAATCTTGAACAGAGTAAAGATGAAGTTCAGAAAGAAGATGAAGAAGTAAATGCAGATTCAGAAATTGAAGATGAAGAAGAGTTTGATGAATTTGAAGAAGAATTTGAGGAAAGTGCCAGTGAAGCTCAATACTGGTTCACAGCAGAAAAAATGGATAGGATTGAGAGAATACACGATTACCTGAATGGCCTGGAGCAAACTGGAAAAGTGCTTTCTCTGGGTACTATGCTCAAAATTGGTAAAACGCTTAATTCAGGAAAATCTCTGGATAGTTTCTTACTAGCTCTTCTCTACAATGAACTTCCGGAACGTTTCAGAAAAATAATCCTAGATCCTTACGTTTCCGTCGAAAATAATGAGGCTCGGTTTTATGTCCGTATTCGTGATTCTGAACCAAATCTACGCCGCAATGAGCTTTTACTTCAAATTCAGCATGATTTGAAAACCAAACTGGATATTCCAGAAGAAAAAGGGCATCTCGCAAATTTACTTGTGCTCTACAACAATATGCTGCAAAGCCTTTTCAAATCACAAATTCTCACTTTGGGTGTAGTCATTATTTCATTCTTAATCATGTTCATTTTTCTGTTCCGCTCATTTACAATTGCACTGATAGCGATTTTCCCAAATGTGCTTTCAATTGGAGTGGTGTTGGGATTCATGGGCTGGATGGGAATCCCATTGGATATGATGACCATTACAATCGCGGCAATCAGCGTTGGTATTGCAGTTGATAACACCATTCACTATATCCACCGCTTCAGACATGAATTTGCCATAGACCGGAACTATCTTGCCGCCATGCATCGTTCACATGAAAGTATCGGTTATGCTATGTATTACACTTCAATCACGATTATCATCGGCTTTTCGATTCTTGTGCTCTCAAAGTTCATTCCCAGCATCTACTTTGGTTTGCTGACAGGACTGGCGATGCTGATTGCCCTGATGGCTGCCTTGACGCTTTTGCCCCAACTGCTGATCTTCTTAAAACCTTTGGGTACAGAAAAGCAAGAAGTTTAGCATAATCATTCAAAGAACTGTTCAATAATTTTACTGCTCGCCATTACCGGACAGTTGCTTTGATGAATTCAATTCATTGGATACTTAATCCGGCTCCATCTTCCAAAGATTATAAAAATGTACGGACCTGTAATTGATATAATTTTACCAATTTTCGGTATTTTATTGATTGGATATACTACTGCCAGCTTTGGATGGTTTGATCAAACTGCAGTAAGAGGACTAACACGGTATGTCTTTGATTTTGCTGTACCAATGCTTTTGCTGCGAACTATTGCTACTACGAGTCTTCCTGAGGTAATACCATGGGATTACCTGGCTGCCTATTATTTGGGGACGTTGACAGTATTATTTACAGGAATTTTTATAACCTGGGTGTTCTGGAAACGCACTTTTTCTGAGAGGGTGATCAATGCTTTTTCCGGTTGTTTTTCAAACACAGTACTGCTTGGGATTCCTGTTATTTTGCTTGCCTTTGGTGAACGGGCAACGTTGCCTTTGTTCATGATAATCGGCACACATGGCCTCATTATGCTTCCACTTTTTACCATCATGCTTGAAATGGGTAAAAGCGGAAGAGCACCTATTCCAACTGTCATCGCCAGAACTTCGTATGGTTTGTTTACCAATCCTCTTATCATAGGACTACTTTCCGGTGTAGCATGTAATTTGTTTGAAATTACTTTATGGAAGCCATTAGATGAAATGGCAAAATTACTTGGTGACTCAGTTACTCCCGGTGCTTTGTTTGCACTGGGTGCCACATTGTCTGGTTTCAGGGAAAAAATTCAGTGGCAGGAAGTACCTCTGATTGTAATAATGAAGACTATTATACATCCTCTGATTGTAGGGGTACTGGCGACTCAGGTTTTTGATATAAGAAACACTACCTGGGTTCAGGTACTGGTGATGTTAGCGGCCATGCCGACAGGTGTAAATCCATTTCTCTTTGCAAGTCGTTATAATGTTGGGCAGTCGGTATCAAGTGGAACAGTTTTTATTTCCACTATTTTTTCTATTTTTTCTCTCTCTGTTCTTCTTGCATATTTCCAACAATAAGCTGGATTATTATCTTCAACCAAAGGAAATTAAACTCCCCGACATTATAAAATAAAGTAAAAAATGGCAGTATTAGAATTTGAAAAAAAGGGTAATATTTTCATTGTTACCCTCAACAATCCTGGAACTGGAAATGCAATAAATCCGGAGGCTCTGTCTGCACATCGGGAAGTACTGGCGGAACTGGAAGCAGTTTCTGAAAATTCTGCTGTCATAGTTACAAGCAGTGATCCAAAATCATGGTGTGTCGGCTTGGATTTTGAGTGGTTAAAAGGGCAGTCTGCGGAGGATTTTGCGGGGACATTCAGAGAACTGGAGGAGGTCTTTGGCCGCTGGGCCTTGTTAGCATTACCTACTGTTGGCTGTATCACAGGGCACTGCTTGGCTGGTGGTGCTATTTTTGCTTCAGTACTGGATTTCCGGCTGATGCGTTCAGACAGAGGCTGGTTTGCATTTACTGAAATTGACGTTAAAATTCCATTGTCTCCAATCCTTTACGAGATGGCGGATTTATTGCCCAATAAACAGGCTGTACGTGAACTTTTACTGACAGGTCGTAGAATTGGAGGTGCAGATGCGCAAAAGCTGGGAGTGGTGGATGAAGCCCATTTGCCTGAAATGTTAATGCCGAGGGCACTCGAAATTGCAGAAGAGTTGTCTCAGAAAGATCTTAAAACTTATAATGCAATGAAACAACTGCTAAAACAGAATCTTTCAAAACAGATTGCAGAAGAATCGAATGCTTGATTTGAAAAATGGCTGAATTACACGTCAGACAAATGTTCAATTAAATCTAATATGAATTCTCAGGTCTGTTGCATTAACTGTTGAGAAGTTCGTGCAAAAGGGCTAAGTAAGCAGGGAATGAGGGGATTCATACATTAAGTTCAACTTTAATATTACAGGCCACACCATTTAAATCCCACTCTGTACCATCAAGTGTTCCCTGGGGTTGCAGTCGGTTAGCAAGAGTTTCTTTGCAAATAAAGTCTGAAAAAGCATCCAGTGCCGTGTTTAGTTTTGCTGAACTTTGATAACTGATGAGGATCCTGTCCATTACCTCCAAATCCATATCCTTGCGCATGTTCTGTACTTTGTTGATAAACTCTCTCGCAAAGCCTTCCTGAATTAAATTTTCACTCAATTCTGTGTCCAGGGCAACCGTCAAGAGGTTATCAGTTTCCACCAGTAATCCTTCTTTTTCCTGACGTTGAATCAAAATATCTTCCGGAGTCAATTCCAATGTTTCTTCTCCCATTTTCAAAATAATATTTTTACCATTTTGCAGTGTACGGATGTTTTCAAAATCCAATCCGGAAATGAGTTGTGCTGCAATTTTCATTTTTTTACCAAGTTTCCTCCCCAAAGTCTTGAAATTAGCCTTGGCGCTCAAATTAACCAGTTGCTCTTCATCCTGAGTGATAACGACTTCTTTGATGTTAAGTTCATCCGAAATGAGTTCTGAAAGCTCTTCCAAAACATTTTTTGCTTCCGGATCACGTGTGACAAGGAAAATCTTTGGCAGGGGCTGGCGAATTTTTAACTGATGTTTGGCACGTAGCGCCCGTCCCATAGTAACTGTAGACAAAACTAAATCCATTCGTTTTTCCAGATCAAGGTCCCTTTTTGCAGAATTCGCTTCAGGAAAAAAAGCCAAATGGACACTTTGGTGATCTGTGTCATGGCGCAGTGTCCGGAAAATGCCGTCGGCAATATATGGAATGAACGGGGCAATTAATTTACTGAACTCAAAGAGCACAGTGTAAAGTGTAGCATAAGCTTCCCGCTTGTCGTGACCCTGACCTGCTTTCCAGAATCGTCTCCTGCTGCGGCGGATGTACCAATTGGTCAACAAGTCGATGAAACCTACAAATGGCGCAACGGAACGGTTCAGATCATAACCGTCCATTTCTTTCTGTACCTCTGCAATCAGTTTATGTAATCGTGAAAGAATCCAGCGATCCAAGGGATTACTGTTTTTTACTGAGAGATTTTCCGGACTCGGATCCCAACCGTCGATTTTGGCATAGGTACTGAGAAAAACGAGTGCATTCCAAAGTGGCAGGAGTTGCTGTCTTGTTGTTTCAACTAATCCTTTTTCTGTAAAACGTAAATCTTCTCCACGGACTGCCGGGCTGTTGAGCATGTAAAGACGGACCGCGTCTGCACCATATTTGTTCAGCATTTCATTAGGATCCGGATAGTTTTTCAGCCTTTTGCTCATTTTCTTTCCATCTTCAGCCAGAATAAGACCATTCACTACACAATTGTTGAAAGCCGGTGTGTCAAATAATGCAGATCCTAAAACAGCAAGTGTGTAAAACCAGCCACGTGTCTGGTCTAATCCCTCACAAATAAAATCTGCAGGAAAGTTTGCTTCAAAGCGTTCTTTATTTTCAAACGGATAGTGTTCCTGAGCATAGGGCATTGATCCTGACTCAAACCAGCAATCTAGGACTTCCGGAACTCGTCTGTATGTTTTTCCATTTTTTTCAATAACCAATGGATCCACAAAATGTTTGTGTAGGTCAGTAATTTTTTCTCCGGAAGCTTCTTCCAGTTCAGAAACACTACCGAAGCACCAGACATCGCCGTCTTCACTCTTCCAAACTGGAAGCGGAGTACCCCAGAAACGGTTTCGACTGATGGCCCAGTCACGCGCATTATCCAGCCATTTTCCGAAACGTCCGTCACGAATGTGCCCTGGCACCCAATGTACAGTTTTGTTGTGAGCAACCATTCTATCTTTTATTGCCTCAACATTTACAAACCATGTAGAAATCGGTTTATAAATCAAGGGTGTATCTGTACGCCAGCAAAATGGATAGCTGTGTTGTGCTGTCTCATGGCGGAACATTTTATGTTCTTCTTTCAGGCGCTTGACAATAGATTTATCGGCATCTTTGATATTCATTCCTGCGATAAATTCCATGTAATCCATAAAATTGCCTTCGTCATCCACTGGATCAAAAATAGATATATTTTCTCGCTGAAAAATCCGTACATCGTCTTCTCCAAAACAGGCTAAATGTACGATCCCTGTCCCGCTTTCGTCAGTGACATAATCATCCAACTGCACAGACCAGGCATTGGTAGTATCCACTTTGGCTTTTGCAAAATCGAAGAGTGGTTCATAAGTCATTCCCTTTAATTCAGAACCTTTCATTTCAGTCAGAACTTCATAGCTTCCATCATCAAAATTTGATTCGATTCGATTCTTAGTAAGGAGATAACAATCCCCACTTTTTTTATCTCTGATTTTACAATAGGTTAGTTTAGACCCTGCGCAGAGGCCCATATTGGCAGGTAATGTCCAGGGAGTTGTCGTCCATGCAAGAAAATACAAGTTTTCTTCTCCATTGATTTTAAAGCGTAAAGTAACGGAAGGGTCCTGAATTTCTTTGTAATTCAGGTTTGCTTCAAAATTTGAAAGTGGAGTGGAAACCCTCCAGGAATAAGGTACCACCTTCACGCCCTCATAAATCAGGCCCTTTTCCCAAAGTCGCTTAAAAACCCACCAGACCGACTCCATGAAATCAATGTCCATGGTTTTGTAGTCATTGTCAAAATCAACCCAGCGTGCCATGCGTTCCACAGTTTCGCGCCATTCACCAGTGTAGCGTAAAACAATAGAACGGCACTCCTCATTAAAGTTTCCTTCACCAAAATTTTCAATTTCATGCCGACCATTTAAACCGAGACTCTGCTCCACTTCGAATTCCACAGGTAAACCATGTGTATCCCAACCAAAACGACGTTCAACCCGGAAGCCCCTCATGGTTTTGTAACGTGGAATAACATCCTTGATGGTTCCTGCTAAGAGGTGCCCATAATGTGGAAGTCCGGTTGCAAAAGGAGGTCCGTCGTAAAAGCTGAACGGCTTGTCTTTTGGACGCTCATCGATTGATTTTTGAAAAATATCTTTTTGGCGCCAGAAATTTAGAATTTCTTCTTCCATCTGCGCAAAGCTGAGTTTGTTGGAAACCTCTTTCATTTTTTTGATAAATTGTAGCTGGATTGTCTTATAAATTTCGGTGGGCGTCTTAAACTAAACAAAAAAGTAAAACAAACGTTAATTCCTTGGGATTTCTCTTGAAAACCTGACAGCAAGATTGAAATAATCCATGGCTAAAGTACCAAGACTTTCATCTTTTTGGGCTACTTTCAGTTCACAAGTTTTTACACCCTGTTTTAGTGCACAATAGGTTTGATAAACTGGAAGCATTTTTAGTAAATCTTTATCTTTTGAGATTTCAAGATACTGCTTTACAAATGAATCTAACAGCTCAGCTTTTCCCAATCTGCAAAGTTCAACCGTTAAAGACGAAACGTCATTTGCCACGTCTAGAACTGCCAATTTTTTATGTATTTCCTGTGGACTGATAAAACGAACCACATCTCCGTTCAAGAAGATGTGTTCTGGTAAAAAAGCTCCATGTCCCAGCACAATCCTGCCATTACGCATACGTTTGGTGAAAAGACGCTTGTTGTCGTCTATAAACTTTTCAAGAGGATGTCTGATCATATCTAAGATCGGCTGTGTCAGGGATGCCTCAAAATAGCGTTTCAACTGAAAAAGCAAATCGTCACACTGGGCCCGAAAAGGCTCAGGTTTTCCGGTTTCTGCCTCTTTGTCTTTTGCAGGAGACATTGCATGAATATCTGCAATTTTGGTTGCAATGCCAACCATATTATTTGTTGTAATTTTATTTTTGTCCAGCAGTTGGGCGAGCTGCCACTGATCCGGGAGTGCTTCCATTTTTAAGGCATACTCGATTGTTGTTCCTCCTGTTCCTCCAAATTTAAAGTCACCATCATTTTCATTGACCGGAAGTACCTCCACTGCCCAGTTTGGATTAAAACGTTGGCTAAGCGAACACTCTTCACGACAAAAGGCTTCTTTGACGGCTAATGTCGGGTACTCATTACCCATTTTTTTAATCTTATAAAGCCAGTCATCTGCCCTAAACAAATATGATGTTGTAGTTTCCAGAAGTTTTATTTTTTCCGGGCTTTTCAGCAGATATGCAGCCGGTCTTTTGAGAGCCTCAACCCATTCTGGTTGTGTTACAGTCATAGTTTATTCTCTAAATAAAAATACTTTCACAGAAATCTTCCGTGAAGGATATCAAAAAAATAATTTGATTAAATTGTCAACAAGATCACTCTTCACATTCACAAATCATGCATAAATATGTAGTCATGTTACTGTATTTAGGTGGAAAACAAATTATCGACAATTGAGATAAATGAATTAGCAAGTAAATTCAAATATTCAGAATGTGACCCAGTTTATGTTTTTTGGTATGCATGTATTTTTTATTTCCAGGATTGGTCTGAATTTCAAGTGGTACCCTTTCCACTACTTCCAGACCATGCCCCTGAACTCCAACTATTTTGCGCGGATTATTAGTCATCAGGCGCATCCGGCGAACACCCAGCATAAACAGCATTTGTGCACCCATACCATAATCACGCAAATCGTCTTTAAAACCTAATTTCTTATTTGCTTCAACGGTATCTGCTCCTTCTTCCTGGAGTTTATATGCCTGAAGTTTGTTGATCAATCCAATTCCTCGTCCTTCCTGCGGTAAATAAAGGATAACTCCTTTGCCCTCACTTTCCACCATCTCCATTGCAGCATGAAGTTGAGGTCCACAGTCGCATCGGTATGAACCAAATACATCACCTGTCAAACATTCAGAATGAACACGTACCAGTATCGGTTCATCCTCTTCCCATTCACCCTTGACAAGGGCGACATAATCACTGTCATCAAGTACACTTTGAAAACCAATCACTTTAAACTCTCCAAATTTAGATGGCAGCAAGGCTTCTGCTTTTTTAATAACCAGTGTTTCATTACGTTTCCTGTATTCAATCAGGTCTTTAATTGTAATGATCAGTAATCCATGATGATCTGCAAATTTTCTTAGTTCTGGAACACGGGACATTGTTCCGTCTTCATTCATGATTTCACAAATCACTCCACCAGGCAGCATCTTGGCCATTTGTGCAAGGTCAACAGCAGCTTCAGTATGTCCGGCCCTTCGCAGTACTCCACCTTGGCGAGCTGACAAAGGGAAGACATGACCTGGACTGCGAATGTCGTGAAATGTGGATTCAGGGTCTATTGCAGTTTTAATTGTCCGGGCACGGTCTGCAACAGAAATTCCTGTTGTTACTCCAACAGAGGCCTCAATGCTGACCGTAAAGTTGGTACCCATTGTTGCATTATTGTTGCTCACCATTAATGGCAGATTCAGTCGTTCTACAGTTTCAGCATCAAGGGGGAGGCAGATAAGTCCGCGTCCATATTTTGACATGAAATTAATTATTTCCGGAGTAGCTGCTTCAGCAGCACAAATCAGATCACCTTCGTTTTCACGGTCCTCATCGTCTACTACCACAATTATTTCACCACGAGCAATGGCTTTAATCGCGTCCTCAATAGAATTAAAAAAATCGTCTTTAGTTGTCATTTTAGCTTAAATTATACAAACGAATATAAAATATGATTTGTAATAACAAATGTTTAATGCCAAGTACAGATGCTAACTAAATGTGACATTCCATTAAAATTCAGGTGGATTCTCTCATGAACCACTCAGCACAGCATAAACAGATAACAGATTAAAGGAACGGAATGACACGTTATTTTATTATTGCTGAAATCATCCAGTCCTCTCCCAGAGCAGTTACTGAGCTGATTTCCATTTGATGAGCATCATCTACGGAATCGACACCCAAATTTCCGCACCAAGACAAAGCTTCTTGTCCTCCGATTACTTTGGGTGCTAGAAATAATGCAAGCTGATCTACTGTATTGCTTTTTATAAAGCTGGCGTGAATCAGGCTTCCACCCTCAACCAGTAAACTGTTCAAACCAAGTTTACTTATTTCCGAAAGTACCCACAATAT